>ENA-OZGC01001334-OZGC01001334.1-human-gut-metagenome-genome-assembly--contig:-NODE-1334-length-14377-cov-6.598310_pt1 | contig 14377 bp, 10 predicted proteins | sample MGYA00245109_ERZ653643 | MGnify/ENA primary metagenome ERZ653643 (study PRJEB26926, sample SAMN06165107) | human gut metagenome | biome: ENVO:00009003; feature: ENVO:2100002; material: ENVO:00002003... | reverse complement strand
TTAAAGCTTTTGCCCTTACAGGGCGATAGGCTATCATCCGTAATAACCCAGGGCGATGCCCTGGGCTAAGAGCTTCTGCCCCTTCAGGGCGTGTGGGGCAAAACTTGCGACACTTCTGTTAAAGACACTACAGTAACGAATAAAAAAAATAGGAAACAACGGACTTAAATATGAAATCATTTTTCAGAACAAAACAGTTATTAAGTCTTTTCATCTGTCTGGTCTTTGTTTCTTCGCTGGCTATCGTAAAGCATGGCGAACTGTTGGGACACTCTTTCCGATCAGAACAGAAGCCACAGGCTGCAAACAATGACACTCTACGCATACTCGGAAACGGAACTGCCGTCATCAACACTTCTGCGCTGGCATCAGACATCACAGGATATGGAGGAAAGGTGCCACTCAACATCGTCATCAAGAATGGTGTCGTAGAGAACATTGTGGCGCTAAAGAACGACGAGACAAAGGAATTCTTTGACAATGCCTCTGCCCTGTTTGAGAAATGGAAAGGCAGAACGATAGACGAGGCGATGAACATGAAGGTGGATGCCGTAACAGGAGCCACATTCTCATCCAAAGCCATTATAGGAAACATGCAACGGGGACTTCAGTATGCCAAGAACAATCTGCAGACCGACGAATCAGGAAAAGGCAACAGCAGTTGGGTTTCTTCTGATAACAGCGGCTCTTCTCTGTTCTCCCTAAGAAACATCACAGGTATATGCGTGGTGCTGATGGCAGCCATCCTACCGCTTTTTGTCAAGAACAGAAGGTATCATTTCTGTCAACTGATACTGAATGTCATTGTGCTTGGATTCTGGTGCGGAACTTTCCTTTCTTATTCTTCCCTGCTGGGTTTCGCAGCCCATGGCATGGAGATATCGGGCAACATCATTGCGACAGTCATGCTGATAACGGCCTTCATTTATCCGCTCTTTGGCAAGAAGTCGCACTATTGCACCCACGTATGTCCATACGGTTCCCTGCAGCAGATAGCAGGCAGAGGGATGAAATACAAGATAAGAATGAGTCCCCAGACAACAAAGCGGCTTGACAAGCTGCGCAAGTTGATATGGGCATTTCTGATGATATGTATTTGGGGAGGAGTATGGAGCGAATGGACGGATTACGAACCTTTCTCGGCATTCATCTTCCGTTCTGCCTCATGGATTATCATTGCGACAGCCCTTCTGTTCATCGCATTATCCTTTGTGATCACATGCCCCTACTGCCGGTTTGTGTGCCCTATGGGGACATTGATAAAACTCAGTCAAACGTCTATTCCTCCCCATTCAGGCATTCGCCCATCTCATAACTCTGCTTCATGTCCTTCAGAATCGAAATCATCTCCTGCCTCAGGCTCTCAGGCTTCAGCACGATGATGTTTCTGCCATGGTGAATATAGGTACCACAGAAGGTATCCGGCCAACATCAAGGAGTTAGAGGGGAGTTAAGAGAAGTTAAGGGACAAATGCTTTTGTGGACTTGCCCCTTCCCCATTCCCCTTGTGCTGTTGGCTATAACCTCTAACGACCGAAGGGAGTGATAACTTCTATAACTTCCGTACATGCGAAAGTTCAATTACCAATACAGAATCGTCTAATACCTCCTCACGGGGCGATAGGTGATGGTATAGATGTGATGGAAGTAAGGCTCCCAGGAATTATTCTCGGCCTTGTCTTGCTCGTGTACGATACAGATGCCATAGAAGCGGGTGCCCGTGTCGCGGTATTCCTTGAACTTATCGATCAGCAAACGAGGAGGCTCCGGAATCATAAAGTCAGTGATCCACAGCACGTCGGCATTGACATAACGCAAGCCATCGTTATCGAGCAGAGAGAACATCTCGTCCATCATCTTGCGTGCATTCGTGCCACCACCGATGAAGGGAAGATGAGAAGCGCCTGACTGGCGCTGCGGCTTCTCTGCATCAGACTCATCCGAAGACTGAGGTATCTGCAAACCCAACTTGCGCATGCGGTTGAGCCGGCGTTTCTCCATCAGGTCGACGGCATGGATATTGACCGAAAAGTCTATGAGATAACAGTCACGTTCCAGGTCCTCGGCAGTCTCTTCGAGCAGGGAGATTAGTGTGGAGGCTACTCGCTCAGGGGTGCCATACATACTTGCCGAAGTGTCGAGACACACAATCATGGGACCCTTGCGCGAGGCATGGGTGAAGCCCAACTTGCGTGAAGGCTTTGCCATCTCGCTCTTATAGCGGAAGGTCTGCAGCCTGCGCGTACGATACTTATAGATAAAGAGTCCTTCCATGTCCTCATCGCTATACTGTGCAAGTTCGAGAGGCAGCAAGGAGTTGAGGTCGTCGCCCACGGTGATGCCCTCAATGTCGCTACCTGCCGAATGCTCCATCTTCATGTCTACGCCCGAGGCTATAGTGAGCCGGTCCTTGCCATTGGCGTCTGCCACACGACCCATCTTTGCCACTATCTCCTTGATTTCGGGATAGCGGTCCTGTATCTTCATCTGGTTCAGCCTGCGTTCAAACTCTGTCTCAGTCCATCCTCCCGACATCAGTTCCCAAGCCTGTACGGCTCTGCTCTCGGGTATTCCCTTGGCCTTGATGTTTCGGGTCACCTGATCCATCATCTTGATGAGTCCGCTCTCGAAATTGTTCTGTCTGATGGCGATGAAGTTCTTCAGTTTGCCAAGTGTCTGCCTTTCGATACAGTCTTTCCAGTCTCTCACTAAGCGTTCCCAGTTCTCGCTCTTCGAAGCGCCCTCGCCTTGAAACAGCCGCACGAAGAAAGGCTTGTCGAAACCGTCGGCACCATAATCCTGCTCCAACTGATTGAGCAGGGGATGCCACACCTGCCTGTCCATACGCCTGAAGCTGGTCCAGGACAGCACATCTTCGGCACGATGAAAGGCTGTCCAGGCACGCTGGCGCTGGAAACGGATGTGATGCACACACTCCACCACAAACTTGCCCACGCAGTCGTAGAACACCTTTGCCTTGATCTTGCTGTTCACCACCTGGCGCATGAACTTCTGCACCTCCTCACCTGTTGCGATGGTTATCTTCAGGTTGAAGAGATGAACGAGATAGTCTTTCAGCGGGTCTTCCTTCGTATTCCAGGGCATGACCTGCGCTGGCAGTTCGGGCATGATCACCCGACCTGTCTTACAGAAGTCGTCCAGCATCTTGAGGTAATACTGGGCCTCGGCAAAGTCCTTGTTATTTTGGTAGTTCATATTTTACTCTTTCGCCATCAAGTATTCGGCAAAGATTCTGGCTGCACTCTCCACTTTGGCAGCGCATGGGCGCGACTTATAGTATTCGGCTGTACGGGCAGAGGCGACATAGCTCGACTGGGCTTTCTCATGGCCTTTCAGTCCTAAGATCTCGGCACAGATGATGCTGCCATTCTGCTCTTTCGACTGGGCGAGCAGTTGCTGCACCACCTTGTAGCATGCCGACTTTCCTTCGCGGTCATCGCCTTCGGTCTGTCCGCAGTCCAGTCCTACAAGGACAACTATTCCCGACACGGCACCGCACATCATCCGCATCCTTCCTACTCCACCTCCGAAGCCTGCACCGATGCGCTTCGCCATCTTTTCGTCAAGACCATACAGGTCGGCAAAGGCTGCCACCACCGACTGGCAGCAGCCATACCCCTGCATGAAATTCTCCACCGCCTGCTGCACACGCTTCTCCAACTCGGGAGTCATATTCTTCTGTTCATTCATATCTTCTTATCTTAATATGTTGCAAAGATAATTCTTTTATTCCAAAACGCCACCACCTCCGTGACAATTCTTTCAATCCAACAGCAAAAGTACCATTAAAAGCTATGATTTGTACATCATTAACGATAGCATCACTTTGCAAGAGGTTGACGCCTATCGTTAATGTGATGTACAAAAGGCAGGAAATCACAAAAATCAAGGAAAATATGAAATTTATGGCATTAAATAATTTATGTTCACAAAAAAATCCCTATCTTTGCGGTATCCTTACGGAGTTTTAACAACTCTCTACTTGATGAATGTATGGTAACTTGGTAGTAACCATAGAAAAGACAATACAAAGAATAGTCGCACGCTAATTTATTAATCTTAAAAGACAATTATTTATGAAGAAATTAATTATGCTTTGGCTTTTCACCATTATCTCTATTGTGGGTTTGGCACAAAATACAACAAAGCACCTAAGATACATGGGAATTCCTATTAATGGAACCATCACGCAGTTTCAAGCAAAGTTGATAGCCAAAGGATGTGTCCATGATAAATTAACTAGTAATTCTTTAGGAGTGGGATGTCGTGCTTTTAAAGGACATTTCATTGACAACAAGGTATCAATTTTTGTCTATTATGACGAGAGTACAAAGATAGTATATCGCGTCAAAACCTTAATTGCCAACATATCAGAAAGTATTGTTGACCAAAAATACAATCAAATCAAAAACATGCTTCTACAAAAGTATGGTATGACATATAGTCGTTATGGTGAACAAACTGGGAAAGAATCATTTTCTATACTTGTCGAAGGAAATGAATTGAACCCAAATATGGACTTAACAAGTCTGCCTCTATCTGTAAATGGTTTCAAGGGAAATATTGACCTTTTTATTGCCATGGATGAAACATTCCTTAGCTATCCGTTTAACTATAACTTGCACATTGACTATTACGATGCTATCAACAATGAGAAGCATCAAAATCGAGGCTTAGAAGATTTATAAAACAAAAATTAATAAGAAGTTCATTTAAGGATGCACCAAAGAACAATTGCCTTGGTACATCCTCGTTTTCATGACTTCTTCTTCACGACAATCTCATTCAATTTATCCAACACTTTTTCCTTCTCATTACTTCCCTTAGTAGAAAGTCTCAACAGAGGCAAGCCATAAGTAGACAGAATATGATTTTTCATCAAATCTCGCTGATACTGTTCTGATTCCTCATTATGATATGAATAGCCGTCAGTTTCTATCGCCAAGACTGATTGCTTACTCACGGCATTGATAATAAGAAAATCGAGATGCGTACTATAGTTGGAAGCATATTTTCGTTCCTCAATAGTCATAAATGATGTTTCTTTAACCACTTGCCTTAATGGGATATGACAAAGAACTTTCAAATTACAGAATCGCCTATCACTTGCCAGCGTCTCTTGCAACAAGCTATAAGTCAAGGTTTCTGATACATATTCAGAGACTTGTGGGTGATTAGCAAGAAATGCCATGCGTTGCTCTGTATATTGCTCATAGAGGTAATCAAAAATGGAAGCCAACTTACTTTCCGTTACCATACAGTTGTTGTAAGCTATATAGTCGATTAAGTCCATCACATTACCATGTTGTTCCTGTTCATTTCCTGTTACTACCAAACAGAATTTTTTCTTTGCTCTTGACACTGCCACATTCAGCATATTGGCATCATCTGCAAATGGTGTAATTTGGTTGTCAACCACACTCATAATAATGGCATCTTTCTCACGTCCTTGATACTTATGTATCGTAGCAACCTCCACACCCTCCAACTGCTTTTTGAAAGCATTCACTTGATTATTGTATGGAGTAATAATTCCGATACTATCATACTTTTTCAAAATAGGCAGCACCTCATCCCTTACAACATCTATTTCTCGTTGATTATACTGATTGATGGCATGATTGCCTTTTACAGTTCGGATTGCGCAAAGCACATTATCTTCTTCTTTATCCTCTGTCATAATCAACAAATTTCCACCATAAAACTTTTGGTTACAGAAGTTGATGATTCGAGGATGACAGCGGTAATGTTCACGAAGCAAGGTTTCTGGTACGCCCTTCATCACATCCAATACCGATTGCAAGAAGCTATTCTTTCCACAATCATAGCCTTCCGCAATATGATATTGACTCATAATAGCTTCCAGTTTCGTCTTATCCTCATCTGTTATCACATTGGGAAGTTGTAAAACATCTCCCACAACAACGGCATTGTATGCACAAGTCAAAGCCAAGGCGCCTGTATCTATCGACACCTGTGAAGCCTCATCCATAATAACATAGTCAAATAGTTTATCGGCTATCATACAAGAACGTGCTGAGAATGTCGTGCTGAGAACAACAGGGTATTGCTTGGCAAACTTCTCTCCATTCCTCTTCAAGTCAATTGTATCGGTGAATACAGGACGTACCTGCTTATGATATCTCTCACACAAGGATGCCTTGAACAAACCCATTGACAACTCAACCATCTTTTCCGTCATAACCTTAGAATCATATTGCTCCAACTCACGTTCTATCTCAATAATGCGACATGCAATTTCTTCCTTTCGATTAAGATAGTACAATATTTGAAACTCCTTGATATGTAAAGCTGTCTTAGACATATCTTCAAAAATTCCGATAATATCTAAACGATGCTTGCAAATCCATTTTAACCTCCATTTTTTTAGGCGTTCTTTAAATTTCACAAACCAAGATTTTGGCATGGAACTTTCTTCTTTAACCATTTCTTGATAATCCAACCATAGTTTGATTATACGGGAGGAAGGAAAACGCCTAAAAGATTGTTGTTCAACCACTCCTGTAATCATACAAAAGTGTTTCCATTCCAGAATGACAGCCTGTTGCTCTTGCAATAATTTAGCCTTTTCATTCTGCAAGACATACACTCTGTCAAGTTGGTCCAAGACTGCATGTAGTTGTTTCCGCATGTGCATTTTGTCCGTCATGCCGATACTCCAAGTTGCACATTCATCAGGCACTACAGATTGATGCTCTATGAAAGCTTCTTTGTTTGCCTTACTTCCAAGCGGTGCAACGATAAAGGAAAGGCCATATTTTTCCAACTTTTCTTGTATATTTGCAGTTGCAGAATTATTATTAGAAACCACCAGTACCGTTTTGCCTTGGCACACAATATTTGCAATAATATTCAAGATGGTTTGTGTTTTTCCCGTTCCTGGAGGACCTTGAACAACACTCATCTGAGATTCAAAAGCATTCTTCACTGCTTTCTTTTGACTGACATTACAACCAAAGGGATAAATCAGAGCACCATGGTTAAGTTGAAGCAAAGGATGCGTTTCGGGATTGAGATAGCAAGAAGCAGCACTACCGGAATCCACAAAATTTATACTTTCGTATATCTGCGACAAGATTCCATTTTCCTCCTCTTCCTTGCCAAGCGGATTGATGGCTGCAACATTTTTTAGGTAAGTAAAAACATCTATGGCTTTTTCCTCTGTCAAACATGATGTTACAATAGATATTTTTTCTTGACAGCCTTCTATAACATATCCATTCTTGCAAACAATCCGCCAATAAATAAGACTGCCAGACATAAACTCCCATATTTCCCTTACTTCTTTTTCCTCCTTACCCGACACAAAAACCTTGGCAAACAAAGGGTCTATCCACCTTGGATTACTAAGCCATACCACATTATTACAACTATAATTATAACTTTTGGGGTTATTCTTAAAGCGCACAAGATAGCCATTCGACATTTTTTTCTTGATTATGTCGATTTGCATTGTCTTCGGCTGACCATTCAAAAGAATGAGATGGCGAGATAAATCCATTGACTCCTATTTTTTATTTTTTATTTCATTCTCCAGATTCTCCAAGAAGCGCAAGTCCTCCTCATCAGCATTCTGAGCATCCATTTTTTTACGCCTTTCATCAAAACGGCAATAAACTTCCTTGGCGTACGCCTCCATTTCACCATTGGACACTTGACCATTGCCTTTTAATACAGCTTGTCCCTGGAAAGTAAGCAAAGCATCCACATTGCTTCTCCAATAATCTAAAGTAAGGTCTTTGCGCTCTTTCACACGAAGTTCTGCAGACTCCAAGAAGAGCATGACAAGACGATTGAGTTTGTCTATCTCATCTTTCACCAAGTAATTCTTGGCAATAATGACATCACCTTTTCTTACAACACTTCCCTTCCATGTCATAAGTCCCATATTGGGCAAAGTCTCGTCAGCACGTTGCATCACAATCTCTGCCGCAGTATTGCCAGTTACCGCATAGAGCAACTTGTTCTGTGCCTCGGCAAAGAACATCTGGGTAGCTTTTTCTCTTGCCTCATAGTCACTGCTCAACTTAAACAAGTCACGCAACTTTTGATAAAATCGCTTTTCCGACGCTCTGATATCACGGATACGTTGCAGCAACTCATCGAAATAGTCTGGGCGACCATCAGGATTTTTCAACCGCTCGTCATCCATTGTAAATCCTTTTACAAGATACTCTGAGAGATGCTGCGTTGCCCATTGACGGAACTGAACGCCACGAACACCACGAACACGATAGCCTATAGCGAGAATCATCTCCAAAGAATAATAAATCATTTTATATTGGCGCCCATTTGTAGCAACTGTAAAGTAATACTTTACAGTCGAATCTGCATCTAACTCTCTATCTTTCAATATTTTTGCTATATGCTGACCGATACTTTGCTTAGAGGTCCCAAAAAGTTTGGCGATTTGCATTTGGTTAAGCCAAACCTTGCCTTCACGGGTCATCAGAGCGACATTTACCTTACCGTCTTTAGAGCGATAAATGATGATGTCGTTCTGCTCATTGTCCGCAGGATACGTTTGATGTTCGTTGTTCATTATATGATAATGTTTTTATATTTTCACTCAACTTCCGTACATGCGAAAGTCTGTCAACAAAAGATCAGAGGTAGCTCCAGCCGACGATGGCTTGCTCCATTTTCTGACATAGCGACTGAAACTTCTGGCATAGCGAGTTCGACCATTTGGTCATACCGAACAGCTGCTTCTGCTCCAGGAAAGCATCATTGTCCCATTGCATGTAGTCGTAGTCGGAGAAGTAACGTTTGTATTCTCGCAAGGTGTCGCCTGAGAAACGCTTGTAGCCTTCGATGTCGCCAAACCAGTAGCTGCTCATCATCTGGCGGGCAAAAGCCTCATGCGAATAGTTGGCCAAAAGATTGTGATGCCTCAGCACACTCCACACGCAAAACCACTGGTTCTTCTTGTTTACCAGCTTCACCATCAGGGAAATCGTTTTGCGCAATTCGTCCATTTTCACCGGTCTGCCGTTGTGTACCGTTACGAAAACCTCATTGTCGTACTGCGGCTTTATTTCATTCGGATGCTGACATTCGAAAATCTGCTGTTCCAGAAGTTGCCATTTTGCAGTAGCAGAGATCAGACTGATGTATTCTTCTGCAGTAAATGTCTGCTGGTTTACTTCCTTTCCCATCTCGTAGGCATCGTTTACATGGTGCAGGAACGGCAGGAGCAGACTTTCCGGAACTTCATTTTGCAGTTTTCGCTGTTCGCTGCGCATCTGATCAATGTTGAGCGTCTTATGGTCGTTATTGTATTCCAGAGTAGAGAAATACAGGTCGAGGTCTTTCTTGCCTCCCGGGTCTGTAGAATATTTCTGTACTGCCATTTCGGTGAGTCGCCCAGCCTCCTCGTCTGTAATATATCTTCCGCAGACATCGTTTACCTGTCGGAAATGATACACCAGATAGCATGAGTAGCCATATAGCTGGAAGATGTTCCAGAATCTTTCTTCGGATCTCACTCCAGGATATTTAGCACACTTGATCTTCTTGAGGAAAGCTCTTTCCACAATATTGATGTCGGCTCCTAAATTGACAATGGAGTCTTCCACCATGCCATCCTCTATGAGCAGTTCGTGCAGTTTTGGGAACAGCATGCTCATCTGAGCTGAAAACATGCCGCTCTTATGACCTTCCAGATTTTTGGTGGTCTTATATCTGTCTATTACTTTTTTTAAGAAAGGGCTCATCTCATTGATGACTATCTGGCTGATAGTACCGAGATGGGACTGATTGATGAACTTGCGCTGGTGTGTCAGGTCGTTGTGCTGCAAGGCGAGATCCTGGTCTGCCATATAGCAGAGCCTTGAAGCCTTGGTGCACAGAGAGCGTATGTCACAGTTCATCTCCTGGGTGCTGTAGTCTTCCCAGCCTTGAATGAAAACCTGACACATCAGATAAAAGGTGTTCAGTTGTCGGTCGAAAACTTCATAGCTGAACTGAGATTGTTGTTCTTCTTTTTCTGTCATTGTTATATGAGTCGTCTGCCGTTACCTGTTTTGTGCAGGTATTTACTTGCAGAATTTGAATGAAAATGAAAGTGACGCAAAGTTAAAGAAAAAGAATGAGAATACCAATGAATGTATCAGGATTTTTTATTTTTCCCTGCTGTTTTCCCTGCTGCCCATTATTTTTTCCCTGTTTTTCCCTGATGTGTTTCTATATGGCAGGGAAAACTTGCAAAAGAGGGCTTCCGCTTTGTATCTTTGCATTGTCTAAAAAAAATAGTACTGCGATGTGGTAAAAACCCTTCATCCTTCATTGCTTACACATAAGTGACTATAGGACAGGATATTACGAGGCAAATTACTCAAATTCACCCTTCATTACCCTTCATCGCCTGTCATTTCAAAAAATGATTAATTATTATTCATATTAAAATTAAACGCTTATGAAAAACAAAAAAAATGAAAAGTCATCATTGATGACAGGTAAAGAATCTTCTATCTATATGGTAGAGAGTTTTATGGAAGAGCACTATGCCTTTCGCCGCAATATGCTCAGTGGCAAGACGGAAATAGCTGTCCTGAAGGACGAAGATGACGCTTCTCCAGAAAATGAGAAATCTCCTGATCATGAAGCTTCTTCTGAAGAGGAGAAAGAAAAGACCGCTCTTCAGAATTGCGATCTGAAATGGGAAGTGATGACCAAGGAGAAGGTCAACTCCATTGTCAGAGCTGCCAAAAAGCTGGGTGTGGGAGGCAAGAAGTCGCCCCGACCGGACATCGAGGAATACATCGGCTCAGACATCATTCCTGACTTCGACCCCATCCGAGCTTATCTCATGGAACTGCCCAAGTGGGACGGAAAAAATCATGTTGCCGAACTGTTCGGCAGAATACCAGGGCTGACAAGCGAGCAACTGTCATGGTGTTCCATCTGGCTCCGTTCGGCGGTGGCTCACTGGCTGCAGATGGATACGCTGCATGGCAGCGAGGTGGTTCCCGTGCTCATCGGTCCACAGGGATGCGGAAAGAGTACCTTTGCCTATCGTCTCTTGCCAGAGCACCTGCGCCAGTATTTCCTCGACCACATCAACTTCGGCAATAAGTTTGATGCAGAGATGGCTCTCACCCACAACCTCTATGTCAACATAGACGAGTTTGCCAACATGGGACCCAACCAGCAAGGCAAGTTGAAACAAACTCTCTCCAAGGTAAAGGTGAACGGCCGTCCTATATTCGGCAAGGCTCAGGCCGACCGTCCCCGCTATGCTTCCTTCTTAGCCACCACCAATGACGAGCATCCGCTATGCGACCCTACAGGAAGTCGCCGATTCATCTGTATTCGCATCCCTTCGGGTCATCATATAGACAACGCCTCGGTCATCTATTATGACCAACTCTATGCACAAGTAGTGTATGAACTGAGGGATAAGAAGATACCTTATTGGTTCTCCAACGAAGAGGTGATTCGCCTGCAGGAACGCAATCTGGCCTTCTTCAAAACCGATGATTTGGAGACGATGCTCAAGACTTGTTTCCGAGTGCCGCGGGATGACGAAAAGGCAAGGTGGATGAATTGCTCTGAGGTGTTTGATGTGCTCCATGAGCAGTATCCTATGCTGCTGCCAAGCATGGGGTTGAAAGTGAAAATAGGTCAGACACTCAGACTGATGGGATGCACCAATAAACATACCATGAGGGGGCAGGCTTATCTGCTCGTTTCTGCCGCGGTAGCCTGACAGGATGAAGGGTTATGAAGGGTTAAACTTTACCCTTCTCCCTCGAAATCCCAGTGTTTATCGGCATTCCGGGCGAATACATGAAGGATGAAGGCAAAACATCGTATCGGATTTCAAAATTCTGGTATTCCTGCTATCTGAGAAGTTGGTATGACTGCTTTCCTGATCACTGGAACTTAGACTTAATATTTTGTCTGCCTAAAGCACTTTTGTGCCCTGACTAAGGGCACAAATGTGCTCTGGTAAGATAAAAAGCTATCTCCGAGTTCCAGCATCCCTGTATAAGCCTTACCATTCTATGAATTACTGAACTTTCGCAAATGGGGAAGTTAAAGGAGTGAAGGAAGTTAAGGAGTTAAGACGTATGTCTTGCTGCTTAAAAAAACTACGCCAAAAAGACTGTTGTCTTAACTCCTCAGCGACCGTAGGGAGCGATAACTCCTTTAACTCCTTTAACTTCTGAGCTTGCGAAACTTGAATAAGTTTTTATTAAATCACGATGACCCAACATAACAGTACATTTTTCTATCATCTTGTCGCCTTCATCACTGTGGCGATATGGGGAACCACCTTTGTCTCTACCAAGGTGCTGATGCTTCATGGCCTTTCGCCAGCCCAGATATTCACCCTTCGTTTCTTCATGGCTTATGTGCTGATGCTGTGTTTCAACCATCGTCGGCTCTTCGCCTCGTCGTGGCGCGATGAGGGCAGGATGATGCTGTTGGGCATTACGGGCGGCTCGCTCTACTTTCTGAGCGAGAACGAGGCGATGAACTTCACCACCGCCACCAACACCTCGCTCATCGTCTGCTCGTGTCCTCTTTTCGCCACCTTGTTGGTGAGGCTCGTCTATCGCTCCTCGCGCATTCATGTGGTTCAGCTGATGGGGTCGCTGTTGGCATTTGTGGGCATGGTCATCGTGGTGCTCAACGGCCGTTTTGTGCTCCATCTCTCTCCCGTGGGCGATGCGTTGGCTTTCACAGCCTGTATGTGCTGGGCTGTCTATTCGCTGCTCATGAAGTCGATGTCCGACAAGTACAGTGCCGCATTCATCACACGAAAGGTGTTCTTCTATGGCGTACTCACCATTCTGCCCTATTATGCCGTGGTGCCAGGTCTTCCCTCCCCGCAGGTGCTCACGCATCCCGTGGTACTTGCCAACCTGCTCTTCCTGGGCTGCCTGGCTTCCATGGTGTGTTTCCTCACGTGGAACTGGTGCATCTCCAAGTTGGGAGCCGTCAAAGCCACCAACTGGGTTTATTTCAATCCCATCTCCACCATGATCTTTGCCTCCTGGGTACTGGGCGAGAAAATCACTCCCTACTTCCTCGCAGGTGCAGCCTGCATCCTCATAGGTATGTACACAGCCGACAGGAAGACAGAATAAAAACAAACTTATTTGGCATTTACACCTCTTTATTTTAAAACTACAGGCAATACTTAAAGCTTTTGCCCTTACAGGGCGCATTGCTGATTGCCATTATACCCAGGGCGATGCCCTGGGCTAAGAGCTTCTGCCCCTTCAGGGCGTGCTGCTTGTGTTCATTTGCTCTGGGATAGTAGCTTTTTGCTTTCCTCTCCCAGGCTGTTGGTCTCTTTTCCGCTGCATTCCACGAGCGCTTGTCGGGCGAGGATGGCTTCTAATGTCCCACTTGTATTCTTTGTTTCCTATCCCTTTCTTCCGAAGTCGGCAGGAATCTCACCCCATTTCTTAGTTTCCCATTTCAGTATGGGGGTTGTGATGTTGTGCGTACGGAGCCAATTCTCGCCTCGGGCTATGATTTGATACAGTTGTTCAGTCTGCGCGTTGCGTTCCAGCTTGGTCTTGCATTGTTTCTTCTGTACCCACAGTTGTGCGTTCACGCTGTCGCTATAGATCACCTTGTCGGTAATGCCCCTTTGCTCCATGAGAGCCAAGGCGTGCACGATGGCAAGAAATTCGCCAATGTTGTTGGTGCCGTGCAGCGGTCCATAGTGAAACACCTGTGCTCCTGTCTGCAGGTCGATGCATTGGTATTCCATCGGCCCGGGGTTTCCCGAGCAGGCTGCGTCAACAGCCCATGCGTTGGCATTCACTTCCATGGGCAAGGGCAGCACGGTGTCGTTTCTCCATGAAGGAGGATTGGCTGGCAATTTGTTCATTGATGATAGAAAATAGCTGTAGTGGGTAAAAAACGAAATGAGCATTCCCCAGAGCTCTTGGCTCTGGGGTTGCTCATTATTTGTCAATAGTCAATATTTTTTATTTTAAATTGTAGGTTATTCATTACATTCTTTCAGGAACCTCGATGCCGAGCAGCGCCATACCGTTCTTCAGAATCTTGGCGATGTTGGCAGCCAGTACCAGACGTGTAGTCTTCTCTGCCTCGCTCTCAGCATTCAGGATGCTGTAGTCGTGATAGAACTGGTTGAACTCCTTGGTCAGCTCGTAGCAGTAGTTGGCTATGCTGGCAGGGTTGTAGTTGTTGCCTGCATCAGCCACGGCTGTGGCGAAGTCGTTCATCTTCTGTATGAGGTCAATCTCCTTCTCGTTGATAGGAGCTTCTGCGCTCAATGTGGCAGGAATCTCAATGCCCTCGGCGGCAGCCTTACGCATGATGCTGCGTCTGTCTCTTATACACATCT
>ENA-OZGC01001328-OZGC01001328.1-human-gut-metagenome-genome-assembly--contig:-NODE-1328-length-14433-cov-6.214773_pt1 | contig 14433 bp, 11 predicted proteins | sample MGYA00245109_ERZ653643 | MGnify/ENA primary metagenome ERZ653643 (study PRJEB26926, sample SAMN06165107) | human gut metagenome | biome: ENVO:00009003; feature: ENVO:2100002; material: ENVO:00002003... | reverse complement strand
CGGCAGCATTCAACACCCAACAGGCTCTGCACACGCAGAAGAGCGTGTGGGCACAGTTCTTCCCCGACCTCTCCTTGCAGGCGGGTGTGCTCTATGATACCGGTAGCGGTTCGCTCGGAATAGATGGCGGCATGCTTCCTGTGGGCACGATGGGCCCGACGGGCTTTGTTCCCTCGGGTTCCTTTGCCTACTTCCCCGGCATGGATATGAAGTATGACATCAACACCATCTTCTCTGGGTCGGTGTTCCTCAAGCAGCCCCTTTATATGGGAGGCAAGATCCGAGCCTCTTATCAGATGAGCAAGATGGCCGTGGAACTCTATCGCCAGGGTGAGCGCAAGACAGAGGCAGAGGTGCTGCAGACTGTTGACGATGCTTATGCCAAGGTGGTGAAAGCCAAGGAACTGGTGCTGGTGGCACAGAAGTACAAGGCTCTCCTGCAGGAGTTGGACCGTAATGTGGAGAGTGCCGTGCGCCATGGACTGCGCATGCAGAACGACCGCCTGAAGGTGGGAGTAAGGCTGGATGAGGTGGAACTGCAGCTGCGGAAGGCTGAGAACGGGCTTCGCCTGGCACGCATGAACCTCTGTCATGTGACGGGTCAGCCCCTTGACACGCAGCTCGAAGTCTCCAGCGAGTATCCGCAACTGGATGTGCTGGGGCAGGTGCAGACCACTGACGTGTCGCTCCGACCCGAGAGTGCCATGCTGGAGTACCAGACCCGTATAGCCTCCGAACAGGTGCGTGTGGCCCGCAGCAGCATGCTGCCCAGCCTGGCTCTGATGGCCAAGTACGGCTATACCAACGGCATAGAGATGAATGGAAGGAAGTTGCTCGACGGATGGAACTTCGGTGGAGGTGTCACCCTGAGTGTTCCTCTCTATCATTTCGGGGCCAATACCCAGAAGGTGAAAGCTGCCAAGGTGAAACTCCAATTGGCGCAGGAGGAACAGGCCGACAAGCGTGAGATGATGCTTCTGGAACTCCAGCAGGCTGCCAACAACCTGGATGAGGCTCAGTTGGAGGTGCAACTGGCCGAGAAGTCAATGGCTCAGGCCGAGGAGAATATGCAAATCAGTCAGAAGCAGTATAAAGCAGGAATGGAGACGCTGAGCGACTGTCTGGAGGCACAAGCCGCATGGCAGAAGGCCAGCGAGTCGCTTGTGGATGCACAGTTCCGCCGCTATCTTGCTACGGTTGACTACCGTCGCTCGGCAGGTCTGCTGGCTCAATAAAACTATTTTGTCAGTCTGACAGACTTCTTATCAGCCTTCGGGGTGGCACTTGCGGCCGCTTTCGAAGGCTGTTTGTTTTCCTTGGCAGTGGCTTCCGAAGCCTTTGCGGCGGGCTTTTCATTGGCCTTTGCAGGCTGTTTGCTGTCCTTGGAAGTCTTCTTGGAGTCCTTTTCGGCAGGCTCTGTAGCCGCCTTTGCGGGCTGGCCGGTTTCCTTAGAATCCTTCTTGGAGTCCTTTCCGCTGGTTTCCTCAGTAGGCTTCTCGGCATTTGCCTCCTCGCTGACCTCTTCCTCGTTGGCCTCTACCTCAGCATCTTCTCGCTCGTTCCATTCGGGATGGTTCCAGGTTCGCACGGGCAGGGTAGGGTTGAACTGCGGTTGCAGGAAGTCGTATTCCGTCTTTCCAGAGCGGTATGGCACCTTGTCCTCAGGGCAAGGTGTTATCTCCACCATGGTAAATCCCTTGTGGATGATGTCCAGTTCGCGTGCAGCCGCCAGGCTGAGGTCTATCGCGAAGCGCTTGGTATGCGGCCCTCGGTCAGTGACCTTCACCACCACCTCCTTGCCGTTCTTCGGGTTCCTCACGCACAGATAAGTGCCCAGGGGATACTTCAGATGTGCACACGTCATGCTGTCGCGGTGATAAGGGTCACCGTTGCTCATGCGTCGTCCATGAAGCTTGTTGGAGTAATAGGAAGCATTTCCCTTGTGCATTCTTTGTGCATACAGATGTGACATGCAGCAGAATACTGCTGCCACGAAAAAGGCTGTATGTATGAGTGTACTTCTGATGCCTTCGGTATATATAGTTCTTGTCGGATAGAGGAGACTCGAACTCCCGACCCCTACGTCCCGAACGTAGTACGCTACCAACTGCGCTACTATCCGATGGCCTCACTGTGTGAAAACCGATGCAAAGTTACGAATAAAAACGCGAACAGCTCTTCTGTTTCACATTTTTTTTGCTTCTCGCTTGTGGGTATGGGATTTTCTGCCTACCTTTGCACCCGCAAACAAGCGATGGTGCCATAGCTCAGTTGGTAGAGCAAAGGACTGAAAATCCTTGTGTCCCCGGTTCGATTCCTGGTGGCACCACACAGCACAGGAGGAGTTACTCAGCAGAGTGGCTCCTCTTATTGTTTTCAAGCCAATGACGGAATCTGTTTGAAAATTCACGGGAATAGCGTGGTGCCATTTTCTCAATACCGCCGCTTGCAAAAAGCCAAATGCTTCATGTCGGGCTGGAAGCCCAATTGTTCCCCCAGCCCAAGGTGTCGTACTGGGCAATCATGATGCTTTACTACTCTAAACGCTCTGTAATGGCAAAAGTGTCTTGCGTTGCTGGCGGCTTTCAGCCAATGTGCTGCGTTGCCCATCGCAGCGCATTGCATCGGTCATCGCAGCGTGCTGCGAAGCTCTATGCAGCTCGCTGCATGTTTTCATGGGCTTTGCTCCCTTGGGGATGCTTGTTCGCCCGTCTCTTGCCCTCAGGCTGCTAAAAGGGCAATGCGAGCACGGTTGGGAGAAATTTCTGTTGTGCAGGCGTGCCTATACCAATATTTTTCGTTAACTTTGTGGGGACGTTGAAACCGATTTGTCAATTGCCCGCGTGGCTACACATTATATATATATGAATACTCCCAAGCATCTCTTGGCCGGGCTGGCATTTGCCTTGGCCCTCACACCTGGCGCGTTGGCCCAGGTGCATAAGTCGATAACCCTGCGTGACGGATGGCTGTTCTCCAAGGACGGCGGACCGCTGCAGACAGTGACTCTGCCGCATGACTGGGCCATCTCGGGCGAGTTTGACCGCAATATCGACCTGTGGAAGAGCAAGAGATGGGTGAATGGAAAGGAAGAGACACACGAGTCGGCGGGCAATACCGGTTGTCTGCCCTGGCCCGGCAAGGGCGAATATCGCACGAAGTTCCGCGTTCCGCGTCCCTACACACATGCCGAACTGCTCTTTGATGGAGCAATGGCAGAGCCCGAGGTGTATGTCAACGGGCAGTTGGCAGGCAGATGGGCTTGTGGCTACAATGCTTTCCGCGTGGATGCCACACCCTATTTGCGCAGCGGGGACAATGTGCTGGAAGTGAAGCTGAATAATGTGGAACTGAGCAGCCGATGGTATCCCGGAGGCGGACTCTACCGCCCGGTGAAGCTCATCCTGAGCGGTGAGAGTGCCATCGATACATGGGGAGTGAGCATCACTACCCCAGAGGTGTCGGAGTCGAAAGCTACTGTGCAGGCTCAGGTGGCTCTGCGCGAGGGGTCGGCCGATGGGCTGGAAGCGCAGCTGGAGGTGCTGGATGCCGGGGGGAAGGCAGTTGCATCGGGCAGGGGACAATTCTCGGGAGGTCGTCTGAGCCATACGCTCACGCTGGACCGGCCAGCCCTGTGGTCGCCCGAAAGCCCCAGCCTCTACACTCTGGTTACCCGTGTGCTGGGCAGCGGAAAGGTCATCGACGAGAACCGCACCCGATTCGGCGTGCGCAGTATAGCCTTTTCGCGTGAAAACGGATTCCAGTTGAACGGCAAGACACGCAAGTTCAAGGGCGTATGCCTGCATCATGATCTGGGTCCGCTGGGCGCTGCGGTCAACGAGGCAGCCATCTCCAGGCAGATACGCATTATGAAGGATATGGGTTGCGATGCCATCCGCACTTCGCACAACATGCCTTCGACCATGATGATGGACCTGTGCGATTCGCTGGGCATGCTGGTGATGGCCGAGTCGTTTGACAGTTGGATGACGGGCAAGACGGCCAACGCCTACAACCGCTTCTTCAAGGAGTGGGCCGAGCGTGACCTTACCAACCTCTATCTCAATCATCGCAATCACCCCTGCATAGTGATGTGGAGCATCGGCAACGAGATTCCCGACCAGGTGACACAGGACGGCGTGGAGACTTGCCGCAGGCTGGTGAACCTGATGCACAGGCTCGACCCCACGCGCCCAGTGACTGCCGGAGTGGATCTGGTGGAGCGGGCTACGCGTAGCGGCTTCCTTAACGAACTGGACATACCGGGCTTCAACTACCACACCCATTGCTATGAAACCTACATCGATTCGCTCTCCAAGGGTTTCCTGATAGGCAGCGAAACGGCCTCCACGCTCAGTAGCCGAGGCGTTTATCACTTTCCCGTGGTGCTCACCACCGACGGCAGTACGCACGAGGACAGGCAAGTGTCCAGCTATGATCTGTATAGCGGCAATTGGAGCAACGTGCCCGATTATGATGCGTGGTACCAAGACCGCAAGCCTTGGCTGCTGGGCGAGTTTGTGTGGACAGGCTTCGACTATCTGGGCGAGAACTATCCCTACAATGCCGAGGGGATGTGGCCCTCGCGCAGCAGCTACTTCGGTATAGTCGATCTGGCGGGCTTGCCCAAGGACAGATATTACTTCTACCGCAGCCGATGGAATACTGAGAGCAGTACCCTGCACGTGCTTCCCCACTGGACCTGGCCCGGTATGGAGGGCAAGAACATACCCGTGATGTGCTACACGAGCTACCCTGAGGCGGAACTCTTTGTCAATGGCAAGAGCCAGGGCAGAGTGAAGAAAGACCCCACGAAACTGTTCTCGGCCAATCGTATCAAGTGGATGGATGTACGCTATGAGCCGGGTGAACTGTGTGTGGTGGCCTATGATGCCCATGGCAAGCAGGCTGCCGAGAAGGTGGTGCACACGGCTGGCGCTCCGGCCCGACTGGAGTTGGTGCCCGACCGCCAGCAGATAAAGGCCGACGGCGATGACATCTCCTTTGTGACGGTGAGAATGCTGGATGCCGACGGCAATGAGTGTCCCGATGCCGACCAGGAGTTGTCCTTCACGGTCAAGGGTGCCAAGTATCAGGCGGCATGTAATGGTGACGCTTCGTCGTTGGAACCCTTCGAGAAACCCCAGATGCGCCTCTTCCATGGTCAGCTGGTGGTCTTGGTGCGCTCCACGAGGAAGTGTGGCGATGCAGTACTCACCGTCACCTGCAAGGACCAGCCCTCTCTCTCGGCCCAGACAGTCATCCGTGTGGTGAAGCCATAGGGGTTCCCATGGGCTTTCTGGCCCTCGTTTCTCCTTGTGAAAACAGGGTGAAAACAGATGTGAAGACAATTTGTGGCAAAAATGTTTGCGGGAACGAAAACTTTGTTTTACCTTTGCACTCGCTTAAGAAAAGCGCATGGTGCCATAGCTCAGTTGGTAGAGCAAAGGACTGAAAATCCTTGTGTCCCCGGTTCGATTCCTGGTGGCACCACTGCAAAAGCGGAGGAGTTACTCAATAGAGTGGCTCCTCTGATTGTTTTAGCCCCGTTGTGCATTTCGCTCCAGGCGCAGAGGCTGTCTGCGGATTGGGCTTGCGCTGCTGGTGGCATCCTTTTGACAAAAACAAATAAACATCATATACGAGATGAGACAACTGACATGTATGGTGCTGGCTCTGGCTTCGCTGGCTTGCCCTATTCCTGCATCGGCACAGTCGAAGAGCATGCAGAGGCGTGTGAGTGCCTGTTTCCTGCGGTCGCTAAAGTCGCAGCAGGCGATGCTCGAAGAGGGTGACAGAGAGGAGTTTGTGCAGAACCTGCCAGCTGACATCCGCTTGCAGGAGACGGTGAAGAGTGCTGATGTAGCCCGCTATCAGGAGATGGTGTGGGCTGCTTGGTGCGATGCCAACAGAAATCAGCAGGAGCAGAAACTCATAGGAGCCGAAGACCTCCAGTTGGGCCGGAGTGATGCGTGGAATCTGCCAGGCTGTCTGGAGCCCAATGCCGTGATGCCTTATTATTATGGCAAGAAGGGGGAGGCGGCCGACGGGAAGCTGCCGCTCTACCTGTATCTGCACGGCTCGGGACCAAAGGAAGCAGAGTGGCAGACGGGTATCAAGCTGGGGCAGAGTTTCCAGGATGCTCCTTCCGTCTATTTCATACCGCAGATACCCAACGAGGGCGAGTACTATCGCTGGTGGCATCTGTCCAAGCAATATGCCTTCGAGAAGCTTATCCGCCAGGGACTGGTGAGCGGTGAGGTGGATGCCAACCGCCTGTATGTGTTCGGCATCAGCGAGGGAGGTTATGGCAGCCAGCGTCTGGCGTCGTTCTATGCAGACTATTGGGCGGCTGCCGGACCGATGGCAGGAGGCGAACCGCTGAAGAATGCTCCTGTGGAGAATTGCGCCAACATCGGTTTCTCATTCCTTACCGGTGCCGATGACATGGGCTTCTACCGCAACGAGCTTACCTATTACACCCAGGTGGCATTCGACTCTGCACAGTTGGCACGGCCTCTGTCGGCCGACAAAGCACCCCTTTTCCGCCATCGCATTCATCTCCTGCCCGGCATGCAGCATCACATCACCTATGGGCTTACGACGCCCTGGCTCAAGCAGTTTGTGCGCAACCCCTATCCCAAGACCGTACTTTGGGAGGACTATGAGATGGATGGCCGCCGCCGTTCGGGCTTCTATAACCTGCAGGTGCTGGAGCGTCCGTCGGAGCAGCGGACTTACTACGAGATGGACATCGACCGGAATGTGATCTCCATCAAAGTGAGCAACGTGCTATATACCACCACGCTGAAGGACAAGCGCTGGGGTATTGACCTGAAGTTCGCCCGCAGTTATGAACAAGCCACAGGCGGCAAGCTGCGGGTGTATCTCAACGATAGTCTGGTTGATTTCACCCGTCCCGTCACCGTCTGCATCAATGGCCGTGAGGTTTTCCGCGGCACTGTCCAGCCCAATCTGCAGGCGATGGTCAACAGTTGCATCGAGTTCTTCGACCCCTTCCGCGTCTATCCTGCAGCCGTCGAAGTGGCATACTGATGTGCAGCATAACCGACAGGTACGAGCCTGTGGCCTGTCCCCAGCGCAGGGGAGGCAGCAGGTTCGCATCTTGTCGGGTGGCTTGAGTCGGTTCGGGTGACGGCCTGGGCCACCACCGGCATTGTCTATATAGGGATGCGGAAGTATATATAAAAAGGAAAGAGAGTTTGCTCGTGATGAACAAACTCTCTTTTTGCTTCGTTGGGCTACCCGGACTCGAACCAGGAAAGGCAGGACCAGAATCTGCAGTGTTACCATTACACCATAGCCCAATAACCTTCGCAATTGCTGAATTGCGGTGCAAAGGTACTGACTTTTTCTGAAGTTGCAAATCTTTCTGCTAAAAAATTTTAATGCTTTGTTTATTCCGATAAGTATCTTTACCTTTGCATACGATTTAGGTAAAACAAGTTATACGTATTTAATGAAGATAAAAGACAAGTTGGTTTCTGCCATCGTGGATGGCCTGCAGGACAAGAAAGGAAAGGGCATCGTGGTGGTGGATCTCACGGGCTTGGAGGATGTTGTGTGCAAGTACTTTGTGATATGCACAGGCGGTTCGCCGGCTCAGATACAGGCTCTCACACACTCTGTGGCCGATAAAGCACGCATCGAGGAGAACGCCAAGCCGCTGGCTGTGGATGGCTTGCGTAACTCACGCTGGGTGGCAATGGACTATGCAGAGGTCATCGTGCATATCATGATGGAGGAAGAGCGTGCCTTCTATGACATCGAGCATCTGTGGGAAGATGCTGCCATCGAGAGCATTCCAGACCTGGACTGATAGGGTACAGGTCTAATCTATTCACGTAAACAATAGACTTTATGGATAATAACAAAGCACCCAAACCGCATTTCAATTTCATGTGGATCTATTTGGGCATTGCTCTCTTGCTGGGCTTTCTGGTAATCAGGAGCGGCGGGCCTTCGCTGCTCTCTTCGTCGAACAAGGAGGTGACATACAGCGAGTTCAAGACTTATGTGAGCAAGGGATACGCTTCACGCATTGTGGCCAACAAGCGTGATGGTTCGCTCTGCATGTATGTGAGTCCCGAGCATGTGCGCGACGTGTTCCCCACCAGTTCGGTACAGCCTGGCACAGAGGTTTTTGTGGAAGCCGAATTCCCCTCTGCCGACAAGTTGGACTCCTTCCTGGACCAACAGCAGGAGGCAGGCAACTTCAAGGGTGAAGTGTCCTATGAGCAGGGTGACGACATGTTTCGCAACATCCTGTGGTCCTTTGGTACCCTCGTACTTATCATCTTCTTCTGGATGTTCATGTTGCGCGGAGCAGGCGGCGGAGGAGGCGGCGGTGGCGCCATGGGCCTCTTCAATGTGGGCAAGAGCCGTGCCAAACTGGTGGAGAAGGACCAGCGTGCCAAGGTTACATTCAAGGATGTGGCCGGACTGGCAGGCGCCAAGCAGGAGGTGCATGAGATAGTCGATTTCCTACGCAATCCTCAGAAATATACCCAGCTGGGCGGTAAGATTCCCAAGGGAGCACTGCTTGTGGGCCCTCCAGGAACAGGTAAGACGCTGCTGGCCAAGGCAGTGGCAGGAGAGGCTGATGTGCCCTTCTTCTCCATGTCGGGCAGTGATTTCGTGGAGATGTTTGTGGGTGTGGGTGCCAGTCGAGTGCGTGACCTTTTCCGTCAGGCCAAGGAGAAAGCTCCCTGCATCATCTTCATCGATGAGATAGATGCCGTGGGAAGGGCTCGTAGCAAGGGTGCTCAGATGGGTGCCAATGACGAGCGCGAGAACACCCTCAACCAGTTGCTCACCGAGATGGACGGATTTGGTACCAACAGCGGAGTCATCATCCTGGCTGCCACCAACCGTGCCGATATCCTCGACAAGGCTCTCTTGCGTGCCGGTCGCTTTGACCGTCAGATACATGTGGATCTGCCTGATGTCAATGAGCGAAAGGAAATCTTCCAGGTGCATCTGAAGCCTCTCAAGACCGATGCATCACTCGATATCGACTTCCTGGCCCGCCAGACACCTGGCTTCAGCGGTGCCGACATAGCCAATGTATGTAATGAGGCAGCCTTGATAGCAGCCCGCAATTCGGCTCCCGTAGTGACCAAGGACCATTTCCTGGCTGCTGTGGATCGCATCGTGGGCGGCCTGGAGAAGAAGACCAAGGTGATGACCGTGGAGGAGAAGCGCACTATCGCGCTTCACGAGGCTGGCCATGCCACCATCAGCTGGCTGCTTCAGTATGCCAACCCATTGGTCAAGGTGACCATCGTACCACGTGGAAGAGCCTTGGGCGCTGCATGGTATCTGCCCGAGGAGCGTCAGATATCCACACGCGAACAGATGCTCGATGAGATGTGTGCGCTGCTGGGTGGTCGTGCGGCCGAGGAAATCTTCACCGGACATGTGAGCAGCGGTGCCATGAATGACCTGGAGCGTGTAACCAAGCAGGCTTATGGCATGATTGCCTATATGGGTATGGGTGAGAAACTGCCCAACCTGTGCTACTATGACAGCCAGGAATACAGTTTCCAGAAACCCTACTCTGAGCACACGGCACAGCTTATCGACCAGGAAGTGCAGAATATGATAGAGACTCAGTATGCACGTGCCAAGAGTCTGCTCACCGAGCACAGCGAGGGGCATGCAAAGCTCTCTCAACTGCTTGTAGAGCGTGAGGTTGTCTTTGCCGAGGATGTTGAGCGCATCTTCGGTCCGCGTCCCTGGGTGAGCCGCACGGAGGAGCTTCTGGATGAGGCCAAGGCTGACGCGAAGCCTGAGGACAAGAACGCAAAGGAAAGCGGTGCACAGAGCGGCACTGAGGAGCAATCATCTGAAAACGAGAAGGCATGAATAATTTCCTTTTGAGAACTGTTGTAGGCATTGCCTATGTGGCACTGCTGGTGGGCAGCCTGTTGCTTGGCCCCTTCACGGCATTCATCTTCTTCGGTATTGTCACGTGGGCTACTCTCCTGGAGTTCTGCACCGTACTCAACCGCCATGCAGGCTTGCATGTGCTCGGACTGCTGACAGCCACTGCGGGATTCCTGCTTGTGGCGTTCAGTTGGTTGTGGAATTTCGGCAGTGAGATGTCGCTTCATTGGCTGGCTCTCTATGGTCTGCTTATGCTGGCGATGCCCATTGTGGGACTTTATCGCCGTACTGCCAACCCCTTGCAGAACTGGCTGGCGATGCTTGCCGCCCAGATCTATGTGGCTCTGCCTTTCGCTCTCCTGCCCGTGTTGGGTGTGTTGGGAGCCGACAGTGCGGTGTATAGTTGGCAGCTCCCATTGGCTGTCTTCATCTTCATCTGGGTCAATGATACGGGCGCTTACCTGTCGGGAAGCCTCCTTCACCGCTGGTTCCCCTGGAAGTTGTTCCCCAGTGTGTCTCCCGGCAAGTCGTGGGTAGGCAGCATCGGAGGCGGCATCTTCACTCTGTTGGCCTCGGTGGCATGCTGGCATTGGATACCTTCGGGCTACAGTTTGCCCGTGTGGTTGGGCTTCGCCTTGGTTGTGGTCGTGTTCGGCACATGGGGTGATTTGGTGGAAAGTCAGATGAAGAGACAGATGGGCATCAAGGACAGCAGCCATATCCTGCCTGGTCATGGCGGCCTTCTGGACCGCTTCGACAGCAGCTTCTTGGCTATCCCCGCTTCGGTGTTCTACTTTGCCCTTATCCCCTGAGCAAGCATATATAATAAGGTATATAGTACAGAAAAGCCCGCCACATTGCATGGCGGGCTTTCCGTATTGTGCTGTTTCCATCCGAGCGAACTTCTTCGGAAGCAGATGGAGAACCGGGCTGACACTCTTTCCTTCGAGAATAAACTTTGTGGGATTGCTCTGAAATCAGAAGGAATGCAGGTGGCAGATGGCTTGCTCCCATTTGCGTGCAGCCAAATCTTCGGGTGTGATGAGGAAGTTGAGCATTCCGCAGTCGTAGAACTGCAGTCGCCAGTCGTCGTTGCAGTCCAGTTGTAGGAGCGAAATATAGTGTGGGTATTCCTCTTCGGTCTCCTCGAAATACGGTTTGCCAAGCAGTTTGAAGCCATCGGCACGCTCTTCGCAGTGGACGAAAGACAGTTCTTGGGCGGGCAGTCCAAAGGCAGTCCCGTCCTCGCACACTATCCTGTGCGTATCCAGGTGCTCTGTTTCGGGAGCATACAGAACGCGGTACCTGTCCTTGTCCCATTGTCCCATCCCTGGAGAGTCAGCCTCCAGATTTCCCAGAAAGTAATCAATGTCGGCAAAGAAGTACAGCATTCCCGTGTGTGGCAAGAGGTTCTCGCTGTCGTAGGCCGCTATATCCTGAAGTCTTATCTGGCAGACAAAGGTCATCGGGTCGGCACACGTCATCCCGTCTTCATTCACCCATTCCACCTCAGGGTATCTGCAACCATGAGGCAGGTCAGCGCATCCCCACAACTTGCTCATTCCAAAGAGTTCCCCCTCTGTTTCCTTATACCTTATCTCTATAGCCATATCGTCGGACTTATGAAATGCCCTCTAAAGTTAGGGAAACTGTTTCAGACAAGGTGCCTGTTCCTCCTTCAATCTGCATCGCAGTATCCTTCTCCTCCATCTACTTCCCAAAGAGCTTCCTGATGATAGCCCCACCAATCTTCCTCTCTATTCCCTGTTTGGTCATAGGAATCCCTGTCTTCCGGCTGATCTTCTGCTTTGCCTGTGTTATCCCCAGCGCCCTTTTCCAAGAAAATGTAAGCCCAGGAATAGGTGTCGATTTCTTAGCCATAGTATAATGTTTCTTATTTATGGTTCACTAAATAAATATATTCATCATTCTTCTCAGATGGCACATGGCTTCTCCAAATAATCACCAGTATTATATAGTATTGTAAATTTGCTGTAATTTGAGGAATTCTTCCAAAAGAAGACAATGAAGTTCTATCATGAACTTCTTCAATTTCCTGGCAATGAAGTAGGCGGCATTGTTGCACGCACCGCGAACCTGGTTCGAGAGTCTTTTGTTGTATTCTTCTTCAATATGTCTCAAGTCAAGTACATCGGCCAGCTTGCCCCGTCGGTTCTCCTTGGACAGATTCTCCAACGGGTAACTGCCTGCTCCTGAAAACATATCGTTTATGTTACTATAATTGGCTTGCATTGAGAGTGATTTAATATTCGAAGAATCCATTGGGTGGCATTATCCTCGGCATAAGGATCTCTTCCATCTCTTTCATCAAAAAGATAATGAGAAATTTCCGTTGCCTCGTCATCATTCAAAAGACCAAATGCCCTCAGCCAAAATCTAATTGATTGAACCATATTTTTGCCGACACCGAGTTTTACGACAGCGCCTAGATCTGTAAATTTATTGTGTTCAACCAAATAATCATATCCTTTTTTTTGCCACATGGACTTACAGGGAAATGATTCGTGACCAGAAAAACAGTATCTCATTTTATCAATGTTTTTAGTGCTTAGTATTATGAAATGAATTTTCTAATTCTCTCATTTTTTCTATCAACTCTTCAAACGTTGGTTTTTCACCATATATCATAGAAGATTGCATATCTTTGTAATCGTTACGCCAATCGTCAATGACATCATCTGGAGGTAGCAGGCAGATACGTTTTCTAATGTCTGGAGTATAGTCCACACCACTCATGCTGGTGAATAGTTCCCGATGATGATGTATTGTATTCCATAGTTCATCATTGGCAATAGCCCGTGCTGCAATATCGGTGTTCGTCATTTGTGCCAAGTCATACAGATGACGAGATTTGCGATTAGCTTCCCTTGGTAACTGGGAGGAAAACAACTCATGCAGCAGGAATGCCTTTTCAAGGAATGTCTTTTCAGCCACAGCTGTAGGTATTGCTAACTGTTTTATGGTTGAACTTATAGGTAACCCCTCTTCCAAAATGCTTTTAACCACAGCATCTGCAGTAGGCTCAAGCAAGGAACGGGCCCCAATCTCCAGTTTTACTTCCGAATGCAGATAGGGCAGGTCACTGTCAAATATTGATTTATATCTTATGTGTATCACTCTGGGTTCAGGATATGTACTGTCGCCCTCACCATCTGGCTCTGCCTCTATATTGAGCCAGCTGTCCATTCCGTTTGATGATACTTCATTTCTTAGCTGCTGGCACAACTCATCTCTTACAAAAACAGATGAAGCCTTCCTCAACCGCTTAATTTGTTTCTTTGTCAAATCACCTTCAAATCCCCAGATGGAAGGGTCTATTGCCAAATCTATATCCTCGGAAAAACGTTGTATAACTTTCCAGACTTTACTGAGCGATGTGCCGCCTTTGAATACCAAATGTTTCGCTACAGGTAACGAGAAGACCTGTTGCAGTACCACGGTCACCCATAAGTCTTTTTCCACAGCTTGCACAGGCAGTCCTGTTCTGTTGGCAGCTTGCGAGAGCACCATTCGTTGTTGCTCTGTGGATAACTGAAAATAATTATTCATACGCTTTTCTGGTTATATTTCTTATCCATGCTGGCATGAGTGCTTCGTCTGCCAATATATTTTCTTTTCTTTCTTTCTGAAGTACACTTTTGATACGCTTGATGATATCTTCCGTTACATTGTCTTTCCCTATTTCTTTTAGGGCAAATGTAACGAGCATTGCAAGCGGATTAGTGAATGCAAGATTCCGTGGAGTGGTGTATTTGAACTGTATCGAACGGCCATTCCCAAGACTTACTTTGCGTGGAGCACCATCAGTCAGGTAAACCACATTCATCGGTACTTGTGTTGACAACCCTAACCTGTTCATAGCATATATGCCAGTCGGAACAATACGCGCCTTGTCCCTGCGTGCGATAGTTTCGGCTATCTGTTCTATGGAGGGCGTCAATACACCAAGCCCCAAGACTGTATCAATCTCTGGATATGAGTATATGCCTCTTGCCAAACGTACGATGTCGCCTTTTGCTGTCAGCCTTTCAAGACTTTTACCAACAGCCTTTACTTCACCGTATGAGGTAAAATCAGACGGGAAGAATATACTTCCTCTTCCTTTGGCTTGAATAGCTGTCAAAATATTGTCTTCTATACTTGCCATTGTATTTGATTTTGTCGCAAAGATACAAATTATTTGCGACTTTTGTATAGGCACTGACAGATCAATGCGTAGATTTAATATTGTTTACCTCAGTTCGGGATAACCGAGTGTCTTATCCAATATAAATGCAGCGTGCATACGCCTCCTTCCCATGCCATTAGAAGTGGGTAATAACAGAAGGCTGAAAGAAGTTGTTTTGCCCTTAGAATAGTGACGGCTGTTTGGCGTCCTCCATACAAGGGACAACTATGCCCTGACCAAGCAAAAATCGACTCAAATTACGATAAAACTCCCCAAAAAGCAGACGAGGACAACCTCAGAAGGCATACCCTCGTCTTTAGATATTGAATTCTTAG
>ENA-OZGC01001322-OZGC01001322.1-human-gut-metagenome-genome-assembly--contig:-NODE-1322-length-14470-cov-4.701630_pt1 | contig 14470 bp, 9 predicted proteins | sample MGYA00245109_ERZ653643 | MGnify/ENA primary metagenome ERZ653643 (study PRJEB26926, sample SAMN06165107) | human gut metagenome | biome: ENVO:00009003; feature: ENVO:2100002; material: ENVO:00002003... | reverse complement strand
CGCCGTTGTTGACGACCTTGCCGACCGGACAGCCCATGTTGATGTCCAGAATGTCCGCGCCGCTCGCCTCAATGGCGATCTGCGCCGCCTCGGCCATGCAGACCGGGTCGCTGCCGAAGATCTGGGCCTGCATCGGGTGCTCGCCCGGAAAGGGCGCGAGCAGTGTGCGGCTCTTTTTATCCTGATAGCACAGCGCCTTCGAGCTCACGAGCTCCGTGCACGTCAGCCCCGCGCCGAGGGACGCGCACAGCTCGCGGAACGCCGCGTCGGTCACGCCTGCCATCGGCGCGAGCGCGAGCTGCGAGTTGATCTCCACTGTACCGATGCGCATGGACGTTCCCTCCTTCTCCATGTTTCATAGAAGAAAATTATACCACAGCTTTCCCAAAAGCGGAAGTCCTTATTTTTGCGCGGCAAAACGCGGCAAAAAAGGGCGGCTCCGAAGAGCCGCCCCGGTATGTCGTATGCTGTTTTGCTCAGGCTGCGTCGCGGCTCTCGCCGGAATAGCTGCTGCCGTAGTAGCCGTTGCCGAAGAAGCTATTGAAGAAATCCCAGGGATTGGAGTAGTAGCCGTTGCCGCCATTGCCGTACCCGCCATTGCCGTACCCGCCGTTACCATTGTAGCTGTTGTCGGTGCTCTGGTCGGAATTGTTCGTTTCCGCCGATTCGGGAACAGCGTCGAAGGTGAGCTCTACCTCGATCGTCTTACCCTCGCGGTAGACGGTCAGCGTCACGGTGTCGCCCGCGCTGTAGCTCTTCTTGGCCGCGACGAGGTCTTCGTAGGACGTGATGTCGGTGTCGTCCATCTTCGTGATGACATCGCCGAGCTTGAGCCCCGCCTTGTCGGCGGCGCTGTCCGGGTCAACGGAGCAGACGAAGACGCCCTCGGTCACGTCGTAGCGGTACTGCTGCGCCATCTGCGCGGTCATCGTCTGCGGCGTGATGCCCATGTAGGCCTTGTTGGTCACATAGCCGTTGGTCATGATGTCCTTGACGAGAGAGACCACGTCGTTGATGGGAATGGCAAAGCCGATGCCCTCCACGGTGGTGTTCGAGTAGCTCGAATACTTGGCCGACACGATGCCGATGACCTCGCCGTAGCTGTTGAAGAGCGGGCCGCCGGAGTTGCCGGGGTTGATGGAGCAGTCGACCTGGATCATGTTAAAGGGCGTGCCGTCAACATTGATGGCGCGGTTGACGCAGGAAACGATGCCCTCGCTCATCGAGAACGTCAACTCGCCGAGGGGATTGCCCACGGCGGCGACGGATTCGCCGATGGCGACCTTGCTCGAATCGCCCAGCACCACGGGCGTCGCGCCCGTCACGTCGATCTTGAGAACGGCGATGTCGTAGTCCTCATCGCTGCCGATGACCTTGGCGTCGTAGGTCTCACCGTTGTAAAGCGTTACCTTCACGCTGCTCGCATCAGAGATGACGTGGTGGTTCGTGAGAATGTAGCCGTCCTCCGTGATGAAAAAGCCCGTGCCGCTCGCGGCGGTCTGCACGGTCTGGCCGAAGTAGTTGGTCGTGGCGGAAACGTTGATGGACACCACGCTGTTGACGTTCGAGGCGTAGACCTCCGACATCGACATCTGCGTCTTGCCGTCGACCTTGACGGTCTGCACCTGCGCGACCTCGCGGTCGCTGACCTGAACGCTCGTCTTGTTGACCTTGGTCGTCGCGCCGCTCACGCCTGCGCCGATGAAGCCGCCGACGAGCGCGCACACCAGCGCCAGCGCCACGATCTTGCCGGAAAGACCGCTGCCGCCCTTCTTTTTCGGGCTGCCGCCGGGATTCTTATCCCACGGGTCCTCGGCGTAGTTCTTCGTGTCGATCGGGGCGTTGGGGTTCTGCTCGTCGCCCTTGCGATAGCTGTAGTGATACAGGTTGTTTTCGTCTTCGTACATGATGATGACCTCCTATGGACTGAGACCCTTGCTGGCAGCCTCTTTGCTTTCGATGATGCTATCATAGGGCATATTTATGTATATTTCTTGAACGCTATTTGACGATTTCTTAAATTCCCGATGACTTTTTTAAGAATCTGTGATAATCGCGCGATTCCCCTTGCGATTTATTTCCCGTCATACTAAAATGAAACGCGACTGAAGAAAAAGGAGGCGGCGCACATGCTTCGCATCGACAATCTGAAGCTCCCCGTGGGAGCAAAGGAAGACAAGCTGCGCGCGGCCTGCGCGCACGCGCTGCGCGTGAGCGAGGAGGCGCTTGTTTCCGTTCATCTCCTGCGCCGCTCCATCGACGCGCGCGAGGGCGTGAAGCTCGTCTGCTCCTGCGCGGTCGAGGTCAAAAACGAATCCGGCGTTTTACGGCGCTGCAAGAATAAGAATGTGCAGCCCTACGCGCCGAAGAAATATACGCCGCCCGCGCCTGTTTCAGCGCCGGAGGTCTCCCCTGTTGTTATCGGCGCGGGGCCCGCGGGCCTTTTCTGCGCGCTGCTGCTGGCCCGCTGCGGCGCAAGACCCATTTTATTAGAGCGCGGGCGCGCGGTCGAGCAGCGAAAGCGCGATGTCGAGCACTTCTGGCGCACGGGCGAGCTTGATCTGACCTCGAACGTGCAATTTGGCGAAGGCGGCGCGGGCGCATTTTCCGACGGCAAGCTCAACACCGGCACAAAGGACCTGCGCCACGGCTATATTTTAGAGGAGTTCGTCCGCTTCGGCGCGAGCGAGGATATTTTAGTCGACGCCAAGCCTCATGTCGGTACCGACAAATTATATGTGGTGCTGCAAAATCTCCGCCGCGAGATCATCGACCGCGGCGGCGAAGTTCGGTTTTCCCACAAGGTTGTGGATATCGAGCAGAACAGCGGCAGCGTCACGGCGCTGCGCGTGAGCGCCCCCGAGGGGGAGTACACGCTGCCCACAAAGCACGTCGTGCTCGCGCCCGGCCACAGCGCGCGCGATACGTTCGAAATGCTGCAAAAGCGCGGCGTGCCGATGGAGCCCAAGCCCTTTGCCGTCGGCGTGCGCATCGAGCACCGCCAGCGCGACATGGACTTAGCGCAATATAAGGAGGCGGCGGGCACGCCCGGCCTCCCACCCACGTCGTACAAGCTCTCCTGCCACACGGAAAAGGGGCGCGGCGTGTTCTCGTTCTGCGTCTGCCCCGGCGGCGAGGTCGTCGCCGCCGCGTCGGAGGAAAAGCGCGTCGTGACAAACGGCATGAGCGAATTTGCGCGCGACGGCGAGAACATCAACGGCGGACTTTTGGTCTCCGTTACGCCGGAGGATTTCCCGTCCGGCGATACCCTCGCGGGCGTCCGGTTCCAGCGCGAGCTGGAGGACGCGGCCTATCGCCTTGGCGGCGGAAATTACGCCGCCCCCGCCCAGCGGGTCGAAGATTTTCTCAAGCATCGCCCGTCAACGGGAGCGGGAAAGGTCATGCCGACCTATCTTCCCTCCGTCCGCTGGTGCGACCTGCACGGCTGTCTCCCGCCCTTTGTGTGCGAGGCGCTCGAGGAGGGCCTTCCGATGCTGGGGCGGAAATTAAGGGGCTTCGATGCGCCCGACGCCGTTTTGACGGCGGTGGAGACGCGCTCTTCGTCGCCTGTGCGCATCGTGCGCGACAACTTGAGTTTTCAATCCGCCCTGCGCGGTCTATATCCCTGCGGCGAGGGCGCGGGCTACGCCGGCGGCATCATGAGTGCCGCGGCCGACGGCCTGCGCGTCGCAGAAATGATTTTGGAGGAATTGAACCATGAATGAAAAAATCGGCGTCATCATCGACTTCCTGACTCCGGCATACGAAAAGACGCTGCGCGACACCGCCGCACGCTGCGGCTACGACATCGTCTTCTTCCCCTCGTCCAAGGCGGCGGAGGGCAATGTGGACGACTGCACGATCCTCTACGGCCATCCGTCCCAGCGCGTTATCGCGGGCGCACGCGATCTCAAGTGGTACGCGAGCTGCTGGGCGGGCGTGGACCACTTCTGCCGCGACGACCTGTATCAGAATCCCGACTGCCTGCTCACGAACGCCTCGGGCGCTTACGGCACGACGATCGCCGAGCATTCCGTCATGGTCTCGCTGATGCTGCTGCGCCGCCAGATGGAATACACCGAGATCATCCGCGAGGGCGGCTGGCGCGTGCTCCCGGGCGGCATCCACTCGCTCCACGGCGCGCGCGTCACGTGCCTCGGCACGGGCGACATCGGCACGGAATTTGCCCGCCGCGTGCGCGCGTTCCATCCCGCGAGCCTGACCGGCGTCAGCCGCAGCGGCCGCGCGAACGCGGACTTTGACGCCGTTCATCCCGTCACGGAGCTCGATCAGCTCCTGCCCGAGACTGACCTTCTCTTCATGTCTCTCCCCTCGGTGAGCGACACGGTGAACATCCTGAACGCAGACCGCATGGCGCTGCTCCCGAAAGGCGCTTACGTCATCAACGTCGGCCGCGGCACGGCCATCGACCAGGACGCGCTGATCAAAGCGCTGGATTCCGGGCACCTCGCCGGTGCGGCGCTCGATGTCGTCGTGCCCGAACCGCTGCCTGCGGATCATCCGCTGCGCAAGGCCAAGAACCTCCTGCTCACGCCGCACGTCGCGGGCAACATGACGCTCGGCTACACCTGCGAGCGCAACGTGCAGCTCTTCTGCGAAAATCTGGAAAATTACGCCGCGGGCCGCCCGATGCATCACCTCGTCGACCGCAGAAAGGGCTATTGAATCGCGTCGCGTTCCGCCGCTTTGCGGCGGGCGCAGCACATAAAAAGGCAGCAATATGAAAAATTCCCGCATCAAAAACGGTATCATGCGCATTGTGCAGGGTATCATCATCGGCGCGGGCGCGATTTTGCCGGGCATCTCCGGCGGCGTGCTCGCAGTCGTATTCGGCATCTACCGCCCCGCGATGGAGCTGCTCACGCACCCCAGGCGCGCGCTTCAACGCTACTGGCGGATGCTGCTCGCCGTCGGCATCGGCTGGGCGATCGGCTTTTTGGGCGGCGGCAGCGTGATCCTTGCGCTGTTTCACCAGTCGGAAACCGTCGCTACGTGCCTCTTCATCGGGCTCATCCTCGGCACGCTGCCCGACCTCTGGCACGAGGCGGGCACGCAGGGGCGCGGCAACGGCTCGTACATCTCGCTGATCGTCAGCTTCCTCGCCCTGTTCGGCGCGCTGATGGCCGTCAAGTTCAGTTCATTTTCCGAGATGCCCGCAAACTTCTGGGGCTTTCTCTTCTGCGGCGTGCTGTGGGGCTTCAGCTTCATCATCCCGGGGATGACGTCGTCGTCCATCCTGATGGCGGTCGGCCTTCTCACGCCGCTGATCGACGGCATTGCGCAGCTTGATTTCACCGTGCTTATCCCCTGGGGGCTTGGCATGGTCGGCGTGATGGCGCTGTTTGCCCGCATTGTGAGCAGGCTTTTCGACACGCACTACTCCATCGCCTGTCACGCCGTCATCGGCATCGTGCTTGCCTCCACGCTCATCATCATTCCGACGGACTTTGCCTCGACAGCGGAGATGGTCTGGGGCATCGCGTGCGCCATTCTCGGCACGGTGCTCGCGTATTTTGGCAGCAAGCTCCAGCCGCAGGAGGACGCGGAGGCCTAAAAGAGAGAAAAAAAGAGTTCAGGCGAAAGCCCAACACTGTTAAGATAAGAAAACTAGACAGTAAAAGAAGCTCCCATGTCTACTTTTGATAAGTAGACATGGGAGCTTCTAGCTTGGCTTACCAATACCGTCTGCATCTGCGCCCTTTGCATTTTCCTCCATAATTAAGCACTGATTTTACAAAGCCATAAAGAACTGCTACCATAAATGCCAGAATATTACACATGATAATTTACCAGCTTTCTATAGTTTTTTGTCAGTCTAATACTACCTCTTCCGTTTTCTGCAATATCAGCCCACACAAGGATAGCATCTAGAACAGATTGCGGGTCAAGGACCGTCTCGCCTTTTACTTTATTAAAATAATTTAGTGCTATCGCGCCTGCTACAGTATGCTCGTTGCACTTTTCAGACCCAACTTTGTACTTGCGAGGTTGACCTTTAGAAGCTTCGCCGCCTTCACTTTTCAGCAGGTCTACTATAATGTCAAATACCCTAAATTCGTAAAAATATATGGGGCTAAGCGCATCGCAGTTAAAACCTGTACCACTTTCACTCAGGTGGATTTCATAGGGAATGTTCTTGTAAGAATAAACAATGGCTTTTCCGCCCGCTTCAATTAATTTGTTCCGTATAAGCGTTGAAGCGTCAGCTCCAGATGTTGCATGAAAGCTACCCATGTTCAATACCTCCACATTTTCGTTTGCCATTCCTAATGCTGTTATCACACGATCTAACTGTTTCTTCGCTGTTGGATAAGAGATACCGAGTGCTTCTTGAACTGCTTTCAAATTGCCACGCGATTTAAGAAAGCACATAAGAAAATCAGTATTGGCTGTGTCCAAGTAGTCAAAAGGGCTTAACTCAAATATATTTGATATTTCCAAACCACAATCCGGACAGGACAGAACTTTTGCAACGAGTTTTTGTTTGCAGGTAGGGCACTGCGTTAATAGCTTCACGAACTCACCGCCTTTTATACAAAGGGTACTATAAGAAAAAGCTAATGTCAATATAAGAATGAATAATTTTCATTCGTGTTATGGAGGTGAAATAATTGTTGCATCACGTTAATTAACCAGAGAACTCTTTCTAAAATATAAACATAATAAATGAGATTGCCAAAAACTGTAAAGGGAGAAAACATGAATTTTATCCCTTTACAGTTCTTATCTTAACAGTGTTGGGCTTTTTGCCTGAACTCTTTTTTCTATCACTCATTTGTCTGCGCCAGCAGCTCGCTGTAATTTTCAAGGCTCTGCGCTGCGGCGGTGCGCATCGCGCGCCACACTTCCTCCTCCGCGCCGCCGCGGACCGCCACGGTGCGAAAACCCGCGTCCTTCGCGTTTTGGATCGCCGCAAGCGAGCCGGAAAAGACGATCGTATCGTCCTTTTGCGAGTGCAGGCGCTTCATCGCGCGCTCGAACATCGTGCCGCTGTCCGCCTTGCAGAGCGCGACGGATTCTGTCAGCACGAAGCGGAAATACGAGTCAAGCCCCGCCTTTTCGAGCGCTTTTTGCGCGTCCTCCGCGCTGAGCGCCGTCACCGCGCCGAGCCACACGCCCTCCATCTTAAAAAGTGAAAGCGCCTTGTCGAGTCCCTCGCGCGCCGCGCCGTCGGGGGTGAAGAGGGTATCGCCCAGTGTAAAGATTGCGCTTTGCAGCCGCATATTCGGTTCCTCCTGTGTTTGAATGATGATTGCCTCTTATTATAATGCGCCCCGCCGTCATTTGCAATCGCGGCGAAGAAGAATATCCTATGCAGTGCGATTCTGTATAAATTTACGGATACATTCACAAAAGGATCTGAAAGACGGGGGCTTGACGCACTGCTTTGTGAAAAATGATGAACAAAAATACAGATTCAACGCTGAAATTTGGCAGGATTAGGTATGAATATTCCCTTGACTATGTATTTTTATTGAGTTACACTAAACTCATCAACTTTCCGCCGCTGTGTGTGGCGGCATAAGACCACTCTGGAGGACGAAAACCATGAAACATTATCCAAACTCTGTCAGCAAAGCGCTCGCGCTGCTGATGGCCCTGGTAATGACGCTCTCGCTCGCGGTCACGTCCGCGTTTGCCGTCAGCTACCAGGACATGAACCCCAAGGACGATGCGCTGCTGGGAACGAAATTCCCGGTCGACGCGACCATCACCCTTGTCACCGATGAAAACGGCAAGGACGTGTCCCTCTCCATCCCCGTGTCCGGCATGACGAAGGATGCGCTCGCCGCGGCCGTCAGCACCGGTACCGTTTCGCTCTCGCTCGAGCGCGACGATTCCCGCCCCTACGTCAACGAGGCGCTGTTCCCCTACGCTTACGCGGGCGGCCCTCTGAATGACTGGATGACCGAGGGCGACGAGCACCAGTTCACGGACATCAAGCTCTCCGCAAGCGAGAAAAACGGCAAGACCGTCCTCGACGTGAGCTTCCACGTGAATAACTACTTCTACTCCACCAACCGCAGAACCGGCGTGACCAGCGTCGACTACAGCGTGCCCCATGTGAACGGCGGCTACTACATCGACCTGTGCGGCTACTTTGATCTCGTCGCCAAAAACAGCGGCAAGGATCTCGGCTCCGTGAGCGTCAAAGTTGCGCCGTATGAAAACTTCAACACCATGTGGGAGATCTACAAGGAGCTCGATACGATCGTGGCAAACGGCACGAAAAACGGCCTCTACGTGGAAGAATTCTCCATGGGCCAGTCCACCGCGGGCCGTGATATGCCCTATCTCATCGTGGCCGACTCCAAGGCGAGCGTGAGCAAGTGGCTCGCCCTGACCGAGCAGGCCGAGACCGATCCCGATGCCGTGCTCGCCCAGATCAAGTCCGGTGCGCTCGACGATATTCGCGTGCCCGTGATGTATTCCAACATCCACTCCAACGAGGTCGCCGCCACCGACGGCGTGCTCGACTTCGCCAAGATGATCACGAGCGAAAAGACCATCGACTACAAGACGCTCACCGGCTTCACCGCCGCGGGCGAAAAAGAGCTCAAGGAAGAGATGGGCCCTGTGGGAGCGGAGGGCAGCGTTGCCATCCCCGACCTCGTTAAGGACAAGGCCAGCTACTTAGGCTACCTGACGGCCGATAACAACGGCAAGTCCGGCAAGGTCGACCTTGAGAAGTACTACACCGTGAAGAGCAACACTGTGAACGTCAAGGACGAGCTTTTGTCCGACGTGTTCTTCATCCTCGTCCCCGAGGAGAATGTCGACGGCCGTACTTACCTGACGAGACATTCCACCAATGGCTATGACCTCAACCGCGACAACTCCTTCCAGACCACGAGTGAGACGGCCAACATGCAGCAGCTCATCGGCACGTTCAACCCCATGTCGCTTGCCGAGTTCCACGGCCGCGTGCAGGCTTTCCAGTGCGAGCCCTGCGATCCCCCGCACGAGCCGAACTTTGAGTACGACCTGCTCGCCGAGCACCTCATCACCGGCGGCGAGGCGCTGGGCATCGCGGCGGTCGCCAACAACGATGGCTACAACAGCTATGTGATCCCTCAGCGCGATTACCTGAGCTACACCGGCAACGGCACCGAGACCTACTGGGAAGACCCGTGGGACGATATGTCCACGAGCTACACCCCCCAGTTTGCCATGCTGCAGGGCACCGTTGCCTATACCGTTGAGCTGCCCGCCTACAACGACGATACCGCTCAGGCGGCGCAGTACGGTATCCTCGGCAACGCCGCCTATGTTGCCGCGGAGAAGCTTTCCTATCTCGAATCCCAGGTCACCATCTTCCAGCGCGGCGTGAAGAACTTCAATTCCGACGCCTACGCGCTCGTCGGCCAGTGGCTGTGCGACCAGTACGACGTCGAGGGCGCGGAGATGGACGTCTTCCGTCCCGAGTACAAGGGCGCGGGCCAGAACGGCAATTTCTATCCCGAGTGCTACATCATCCCGCTCGACGGCAAGAACCAGACCAACCTCCAGGCCGCGGCCGACATGATGGAGTGGCTCACGAGAAACGACGTTAAGGTCAACGTGACTGAAAAGGAATTCACCTATGACGGCGTTACCTACCCCGCCGGTACGATGATCGTCTCGATGTATCAGGCCAAGCGTTCTGTTGCCAACGGCGCGCTCTATGACGGCACGCTCATCAACGGCTGGACGATCCTCTACTCCGAGGGCATCACCTCCTTCAATGAAACGCGCGGCTTCGACATGGTCACCGTGGCCGAGCCCGCCGCCTACAAGAGCATCTCCGCCGTCTGCGGCGACGCGATGGATCACGACGACGCGCTCGCTTACACCAAGGCGCTGACCTCCTACTTCACCGGCGACAAGAATAAGGACGTCATCCTCTCCAACGCCTCTGAAGACTCCACCGCCGCCGTCAACGAACTTCTCAAGGCCGGCAAGACCGTCGGCATGGTCACGAGCGGCGACCACATGGGCGATTTCATCTGCTCCTACGCCGACTATCAGACCGTCGCGGGCAAGTATCTGCTCTCTGCCGCGGGCGTCGACAAGACGAGCGTGAAGGCGAAGATCATCACCAAGTCCCCGACCGTCTACGTCCCCGGCACGCCTGCTGAAAGCGAGAAGGGATTTGTCTACACGCCGCAGATCAGCCAGAGCGCCGGCTGGAACTATGATACCGCCGCGATGAACCTCATGGGCTTCACCACGACCTCCGACGTGACCAAGGCGGACGCCGCCGCAGGTGCGACGAAGCTCGACGCCGCCGCAAAGACCGCCGTGAAAAACGGCCTGCCGTACATCGGTTACAGCTATTCCGCAGCGTCCTCCGCCTCTGACCTCATCGCCGGCGTGGAATACACCGAGCTGGACGGCGCGATGGATTGCCTGACCCCCGTTGTCTATCCCAACAAGACCCTTGTGAACGCGAGCTACATTGCTGACGGCGACGATATCCTCTACGCCTACGGCCTCGGATACTTCTCCAAGGTCCCCGCCTCCGCGACGGTGCTCGTCAAGAGCGATAAGACCAAGACGCCCACCGAGGGCTTCATCCCCACGAACACTGCCGAGCGCGCCGCGGGCTTCAAGGCCTACTTAAACGGCGGCGTGCAGGGCTTTGCCTACAAGGAAAACGGCATGAATGTCGTCCTCTTTGCCAACTCCCTCACCCATAAGGTCCACCAGAGAGACGAGTACGCCTTCATCAGCAACTTCCTCTTCTCCTCCGTCCTGAGCGACAAGAACTATGACGGCTCCGCGTCGCTTCCCTTTACCGATGTCGCCGACGACGCCTACTATGCCGACGCCGTTGTCTGGGCCGTCGCGAAGAGCATCACCTCCGGCGCGACCGCCACGACCTTTGCGCCGAACGCGAGCTGCACGCGCGGCCAGATGGTCACCTTCCTGTGGAGAGCCAACGGCAGTCCCGAGCCGAAGTCCATGACCACGTCCTTCACCGACGTGAAGAGCGGCGCGTATTACGAAAAGGCCGTTGCGTGGGCGGTGGAAAACAACGCGACCACCGGCACGAGCAGCACGACCTTCTCCCCGGATGCTTCCGTCACGCGCGCACAGGCTGTCACCTTCCAGTGGAGAGCGGCCGGCGCACCGGCGGCTGAGGGCACGAACGCCTTTGCCGATGTGAGCGCGAGCGCCTTCTACGCCCCCGCCGTGCAGTGGGCCGTCAACGCGGGCGTGACCACCGGCACGAGCGACACCACCTTCTCCCCGAACAGCAACTGCCTGCGTGCGCAGATCGTTTCCTTCCTTTACCGCGCCGCCAAGTAAGCGGCCACACAAAAAATACGCTGCGGAGCAATCCGCAGCGTATTTTTTGTTCCGCAGCTTCCACAGGGCGATCAGTTCCTGTGGAAAAGGAGCGAAAATTTTTCCGTCCCGCCTGTTGACTTAGGGGACATCGCAAACTATAATACTTCAAAAATGAACAGTTCAAAAAAGAAAGAAGGAAGGGCATGAACCGAAGCATATCAATCTCCCGAAAGATCGCTCTGGCCTACAGCGAAGTGTGCAAGCCGCTCTGCAAGGAGCTGGGCCTGCCGCAGACGGCCTTCGACATCCTGATGTTCCTGGGGAACAACCCGGACTATAAAACGGCCAGCGAGATCGTGGAGATCCACCGCCTCAAGGCAAATCTCGTGTCGGTCAATGTGGAAAAGCTCGTGCAGGAGGGTTATCTCACGCGCTGCGCGGTGGCGGGCGACCGGCGGAAGACGGAACTTCTCTGCACCGAAAAGGCAGCGCCCATCCTCGCGCGCGGGCGGCAGCTCCAGAAGGATTTTTCCGAGAGCCTCTTTGCAGGCATGGACGAAGCGCGGCGGGAAGCCTTCGCCGCGGCGCTCGCGGAGATCGAAAGCAATCTTGATGCAATTCTGGAGGCAAACGAACCATGAGTATCCTGACGACCGTTCTGGTCACATTTTTTGCGGGCATGGGCGCGGGGCTCGGCACCGGCTTTGCCGGGATGAGCGCCGCCGCAGTCATCAGCCCCATGCTGATCACCTTTCTGGGCGTTGAGCCCTACATGGCCGTGGGCATCGCGCTCTCGTCTGACGTGCTCGCGAGCGCCGTCTCGGCCTACACCTACCACAAAAACAAGAATCTCGACATCAAAAACGGCCTCATCATGATGGCGAGTGTGCTGCTCTTCACCGTCATCGGCAGCTATGCGGCAAGCCTCGTCCCCTCGGCGACGATGGGCGGCTTCTCCGTCTTCATGACGTTCCTGCTGGGCGTCAAATTCATCCTGCGCCCCGTGATGACCACGAAGGAAACGATGGCGCAGGTGGAGGCGAAAAAGCGCGCGGTGCAGTCGCTCGTCTGCGGCGCGATGATCGGCATGATCTGCGGCTTCATCGGCGCGGGCGGCGGCATGATGATGCTGCTCATCCTCACGAGCGTCATGGGCTACGAGCTGAAAACAGCCGTCGGCACGAGCGTTTTCATCATGACCTTCACCGCCCTGACCGGCGCCGTTTCCCACTTTGCCATCGGGGGATTGCCGGATACGCTCACATGGGCGCTGTGCGTCGTTTTCACGCTCCTCTGGGCGCGTATCGCCGCAGTCTTTGCCAACCGTGCGCAGCCCAAGACCCTCAACCGCGCCACGGGCGTGGTGCTCGTGGTGCTGGGCATTGCCGTGATGGGCTTTCAGCTGCTTGCGTGAAAATGCGCCCCTTTGACGGGCACTTCGATTTTCTTCGCCATCACAAGACCTCCTGCGTCCCTTCGTTTCCGATAGGAAGGCAGGAGGTCTTTCCTTTTGCCGAAAACAAGAAAAACCTCACTTCCGAAGAAGTGAGGTTTTGGTGGAGACTGCTGGACTCGAACCAGTGACCTCCTGCGTGTGAAGCAGGCGCTCTAACCAGCTGAGCTAAGCCTCCCTATTCGGCAACCCTTACGAGTTGCCTTGTGGTGACCCGTACGGGACTCGAACCCATGTTACAGCCGTGAAAGGGCCGTGTCTTAACCACTTGACCAACGGGCCATATGAGACACGGGATGCTTTCGCATCCCGTGCATCTGGTAGCGGCACCTGGATTTGAACCGGGGACACTGCGGGTATGAACCGCATGCTCTAGCCAGCTGAGCTATGCCGCCAAATATTCCTGCTCGACAGGACAGAAGCTACTATACCAAATAAGGAGGCCTTTTGTCAATAGTTTGTCCAAAAATTTTTGCGATTTTCCAAAAATCTGGGGAGAGGGCCGCGTCCTCTCCCCCCGTCTTTCATCGGCGAACGACGTTTTTTCCCTCCGACCAGACGGAGACGATGTTGTGCCGGTGCATCATGTAGATCGCGCGCTCGAAGCGCTCGCGCACCGAGAGCGGATGCGCGGTCTCGGTAAAGTCGGAGTCGTCGACGACAATGGCGTGGATATAGTCGCCGGGGACAAATCCGCCGTGCCCGCCGAAATACTCGTGTCCTGCGCTGGAGCCGAGGTAGTAGCCCTCCTCGACGGTCAGAAATTCGTCCTTTCCGTCGCTCTGCATGTGGCGGAACTTCGACGCGCGGATGGACATGGTGATGACCTTGTTCATCGCCAGCAGCGCGCCGCCTGCGATATCCGACCCGAGCGTGACGAGGTTGCCCTCGCGCAGCAGCGTCCGCACGGGCGCGACGCCCGAGCAGATGTTGATATTCGACCCCGCGCAGTGCGCCGTGACGACGCCATGCTCGCGCATGGCCTCGCGCTCGCGCTCGTCGGAGTGGACGCAGTGCGCCATGACGGTATGGTCCTTCCACAGCCCCGCGCGGTCGTAGCTCTCCCAATATTGCGCGCAGTCGGGGCAGAGATCTTTGACCCACGCGATCTCACCCTTATTTTCAGACAGGTGCGATTGGACGTACAGCCCGCGCTCCGCGGCGAGCTTGCCGAGCCAGCTCATCAGCTCGTCGGTGCACGATGGGGTGAAGCGCGGCGTCAGGATGGGCTTGACGGTCTGGAAGCGCCCGCACGCGTCCAGCCAGCGCAGCGTTTCGCGCTTGGACTGCTCGGTCGTCTCCTGAAGCTCGGGGCTGCCGTTGCGGTCCATGTTGACCTTGCCGACATAGCCCGTGACGCCCGCCTTTTCGAGCTCTTCCATCAAAATGAGCGTCGCGTCCGTGTGGAGGGAGGAAAACATGCAAACGCGCGTCGTGCCGCTCGTGATGAGGTCGCTCGCGAGCTTTTTGTAAATGCGGCGGGCGTAGTCGCTGTCTTCAAAGCGCGCCTCGGTCTTGAACGTGTAGGTGTTGAGCCAGTCGATCAGCGGCAGGTCCATGCCCATGCCGAGCATGGGGTACTGCGGCGCGTGCAGGTGCATGTCGACAAAAGACGGCATGATGAGGCTATCACCGTAGTCGATGACTTCCGCGTCGGCGTTCTGCGGCACGGCCTTTTCAACGCTTTGGATGCTGCCGTCGTCATGCAGGACGAGGCAGCCG
>ENA-OZGC01001315-OZGC01001315.1-human-gut-metagenome-genome-assembly--contig:-NODE-1315-length-14539-cov-4.615852_pt1 | contig 14539 bp, 12 predicted proteins | sample MGYA00245109_ERZ653643 | MGnify/ENA primary metagenome ERZ653643 (study PRJEB26926, sample SAMN06165107) | human gut metagenome | biome: ENVO:00009003; feature: ENVO:2100002; material: ENVO:00002003... | reverse complement strand
AAACGGTCTATGCCTACCGTGCAGACGGCAAGAATGCGCTGAGCTTGGACTATCGAAGCGCGGAGCTGTTCAAGCAGCGTGCGACGCTTCTCTATCAACGGTGATGTTTTACAACGCAGAAAAAAGAAAAGATGGGCAGCATCCGTAAGTGATTACAGATGCTGCCCGTTGAAATTATGCTTTTATCCCCTTTCTGACAGAAGGAAGGAATCAAATTTCCTGATCCTGTTTGTGGGATGTGCGCTGCTGCGCCTGTTCAAAATTCTTGCGGGCAGAGTCCACATAGAATTTAATTTTCCAAAGCTGCTGAGAATCCTCCCAGATGGATTTGAACTGGGCATAGGTTTCGGCATGCTCCTGTTCCAATCTGGCATCCGTAATTTTCGGAATGAAAAATCATGGATACCCGTCGCTTTATGATCTTCATATTAAAATTTCCATCCTCACGAATGAAAGTCAGTATGAAAATGCGGATATTTTTCCCATTTTTTGAGCTGCACAGCTGGGCCTAAAGACTCGCTGTCCAGCCGAAACAGAACTGTTCAGAGGTTCCCCGATACACGGTATCAATCTGATAAAAGTGTTATAGCAACTGCGCCAGAAGCGCGTCCGGCATTACACCGGAGAAGCCTGGGATGGTCAGCTCTGCCGACGGGAGCAGCCGGGCCGTTCCGATGCCGATGGCTTTCATTCCGCCCCGGTGGGCGGCCTCGATACCTGCGGCTGAGTCCTCGAAAACCAGGCACTGCTCAGGTGGGAGTCCCAGAGCCTCCGCTCCTTTGAGGAACACCTCCGGGTTGGGCTTGCCGTTTACAATTTTCCTGCCGTCGATGACGGCGTCAAAAAACGCCGTAATTTCCAGCTTTTTCAGGACAAACTTCGCATTTTTGCTGACACTGCCAAGAGCTGTCCGGTATCCCTCGGCCCGGGCAACGCGTAAGAATTCCGACACGCCCGGCAGCAGCGCCGCCGGGGTCAAAGTGCCGATCAGCTCCCGGTAGCGGTCATTTTTCCGGGTGCACAGCCTCTCTTTTTCGGATTCCGAAAGGGAGCGGTTTCCCTTTTTCAGCAGAATTTCCAGGCACTGTGCCCGGCTGATGCCCAGAAAGGCCTCCTGGTCTGCCGGAGTGAAGGGAATTCCCAATTCTTCGGCAAGCTCCTGCCACGCCCGGGCGTGGAGGGGGTTAGTGTTCACCAGAACTCCGTCCAGATCGAATAACAGTCCCCGGATCACAGCAGCTTCAGGGTGCCGGAGGTGATGCGCCGACCGCTTGACCGGTCAAAGAGCATCACGCTGCTGCCGGTGATATCCAGCAGGTGTTTGCTTCCGATGGTAAACAGGGTGCTGCCGAAGACCACGCCGGTGAGCAAATACTCTCCGATGCGCACCTTGACGGTGGATTCCATGCCGGTGGGCATGGCACCGTAAATCTCGCACTCCACATTTCCACCGCCGGTGATGGACAGGAACTCCGGGCGGATGCCCAGCACCAGATCCTCGTTGGTGAGCATCGGCTCCTCGTGGATGCCGTCGTCCTCGTCGTTGACTCTGGCGATGTGGTAGCGGAAGGTCTCGTCCTTGTTGCTCTTTTCCACGTAGCCGCTCTCTCCCGCACGGGCCTTCAGAGCCTGCGCCTGGGCTTCCAGCTCCTCGTCCCGCCGGTGGAACCACTGGGGCAGCTGCAATGGCTGCTCGGGGGTGAAAACTGCCTTGTGTCCGTCCAGCAGCGTCAGCTCAATGCTGCCCTCAGGCCCCTGCCAGCCCTTGGCCTCCACAAAGTTGATGGAGGGGTTGCCCACGAAGTCTGCCGCAAAAAGATTGGCAGGGTGATTGTAAACTTCCAGCGGCGCGGCATACTGCTGAAGGACACCGTTGTTCATCAGGCAGATCTGCGTTGCCAGCGTCATGGCCTCCATTTGGTCGTGGGTGACGTATACGAAGGTGGAGCCGGTCTCCACATGGAGCCGCTGCAATTCATAGCGCATTTCCAGACGCAGTTTGGCATCCAGATTGGAAAGCGGCTCGTCCATGAACAGCACGCTGGGCTCGGGAGCCAGCGTCCGGGCGATGGCCACACGCTGCTGCTGACCGCCGGACAGCTCCGCGGGATAGCGGTCCATGAACATACTGATTTTGACGATGCGGGACACCCGGCGCACGGACAGGTCGATCTCTTCTTTGGTCAGCTTGCGCACAGCAGTTTCCACCTCGCCGTCCTTGAGAAGCTCAAAGTTCTCGTTGAAGGGCTGAGCCTTTCGAGCGGCCTCCACCTTTTCTTCCAGAGCCTTTACCTCGGCGGACACGTCCTTACCCTGCTCCAAATGATAGCCGAACAGCTTTTGGGCAGTGTACTGGGAGATGGTGTAGGTATCGATCAGCTTGATGATGGCCTTCGTTTCGTCCAGCTTGCCGTTTTTATCCCGGCATTCCTCAAGAGTCTTTACCACATCCTGAGGATTTTTGAGGATCTGTGCCAGACGGGCGGCGTTTTTCGCCTCAAAGCTGATCTTCGGCATTTCCTCCTTGATGTTTGACAGGCCGAAGGAAATATTCTGGTAGACGGTCATGTTGGGCCACAGGGCATAGTTCTGGAAGAGGAAGCCCACCTTCCGCTTGTTGGCGGGGATGTTGATGCCCAGCTCACTGTCGAATACCACCGTGTCGCCGATGGTGATGCGTCCGCTAGTGGGGGTCTCCAGTCCCGCGATCATCCGCAGGGTGGTGGTCTTGCCGCAGCCGGAGGGGCCCAGCAGGGTGACAAACGCGTTATTTTCAATGACCAGATTCAGGTCGTCCACACCATAGAACTTGCCCCAGCGCTTGGTGATATGTTCAAGTTTGATTTCAGGCATAGCTTTATCCTCCGATTCCTTTGTCCAGGCTTGCGCCCGTGATTTTGTTGACGAGGGTGTTGCAGACCAGAATGGTCACGATCAGGATCAGGTTGATGCCGCTGGAGAACGCGTAGAGGCCCATCTCGTCGAAGTAGTCCAGCGTCGTCGAGAGGATGAAGCCCTGCACGCACAGCAGCATGAACAGCGACAGCTCACGCAGGCACGTCATGAACGGCAGCAGGAAACCGGAAATGATCGAGGATTTCTGGATGGGGATGATGATGCGGGTCATGCGCTTGATCCAGGGAATATCCTGAATGATGGCCGCTTCTTCGATCTCGCCCGACAGCTGGAGCATGGAATTGAGGCTGCTGCGGCTGGCAAACGGGATGTATTTGACCGTGCCGACGATAATGAGCAGCGTGTAGGTATTGAACAGGTTCAGCTTTTCCGTCGAGAACAGGATGAAGAATGCGACGCCCACAGCGATGGACGGCATGAGATACGGCAGGAAGGCGACGGAGTTCACATAGTTTGCCCAGCGGCTGCGGCGGTTTTTCGAGACGGCGTAGCCGATCATCGTGCCGATGGAGCCGGCCAGCAGCGCACAGGCCACGGAGACAAGGATCGTGCCCTTGAACGCACGCCAGATCGTCTCGTTATACAAAATGCCCTTCTGTCCGTACATGCCGTTTTCGGTGACGTTCTCCGCCGTGACCCACCACTTGGTCGTGAGGTTCGACGCGTCGCCCGTGTACAGGAACGAATAGTCGCCCGGATTCGGCAGGAACGTCTCGAACGCGAAGGAAATGATGGGGAAGATGCTCGTGAAGAACGTGAGAATCACAAGGATCAAGGCGATGACGACGCGGCCGGTTTTGCCGAGCGTGATCTTGGAGATCTGGCCGGACTTGCCGGTGACAGTCGTGTAATTCTTGCGGCTTCTGAGCGAGATCTGGTTCAGAAGCATGATCGCCACGCCGAAGACCATCATGATGATGGCAAGAATGCTCGCTTCACCCGTATACTTGGAGTTCATCGAGACATACTTGGTCGACAGCGTGCTCAGGCCCAGATAATGCGGCACCGGGTAAGAGCCCATCGCGCTGCCGAAGACCAGCAGAATGGTGGACAAAATCGCGGGCTTGACCATCGGAAGCGTAATGCGGAACATGGTCTTCCACTTGGGCGTGTCGAGAATGGTCGCGGCCTCTTCAAGATTGGCGTCCATGTTGCGGAAAATGCCGCCGATCAGGATATAGGCGAACGGCGCGTAGTGAAGGCCCAGAACCATCAGGCTCGGGAACAGGCCCTTGCACCACCATATCGGCATGTTGACGCCGAACAGGGCGGCAAGCAGACCGTTGGACGTGCCGGTGACGGCGTTGGAGTTAAACAGGTTCTGCCACACGACGGCCAGCGTCCACTGCGGCATGATGTACGGGAAAATAAAGATGGAGCTCAGATATTTTCTCCACGCAAGGTCGGTTCGCGTGATCAAAAACGCAAACAGCCCGCCGTAGAGAATGGACACCACGCACGTGCCGACAGCGAGGAGCACCGTGTTGAGAAGCGGCGTCCACAGATTCGTCTTTGCCATGCGGCTGGTGAAAAGGTCGGTGTAGTTGACGGTCGTATAGCCGGACGCCTGCCCGGTCAGATGGGCGTCAATGGTGCCGGCGTGAATTTTGAAGGTATCTTCCACGATGGCGACGATCGGCGCGACCGTGGTGAAGGTCAGGACAATGCCAAGCAGCAGCAGAATGACGTTGTGCGGCTTGGAAAAGAAGGTCTTGACCTTATTGAGCACAATCGTGGATCTGCTTGCGCGGAGGGTAGTGGGTCGGCTCATGGCTTCCTCCTCTTTTCTCAGGTTTGAAGGGCGGATGATGGGGTATGTTTTTGCAAAGGCGCCCCTGGATGCGCATCCAGGGGCGCCGGTAAGGTGCTGGTTGACAGATCAGCCTGCGGAGTATTTGCTCAGCATTTCGATCCAGCTGCCGACGGTGAATGCAACGTCTGCGCAGTATTCCGGATCCTCGAGCACGAGCTTGCCGTTGGTCGTCCACCATTCATAGCCGCGGTCGTTCTTTGCTGCGAATTCAACAGTGGTGCCGTCCTCGGCCATGCCGCCGATGGAGTGATGGAAGTTGGCCTCAGTCTCCTCTGCCACGGTCGGGTTGGAGGAGTAGCCGCCCATGTCCTTGCCCCAGGCAGAGAAGCCGTCGGCGGTGCAGGTCATGTAGGCGATGAAGGCGCAGGCCGTCCAGGGCAGCGGGGAGTTGTCGGTGACGAACAGGTAATGGCAGTAGCCATAGCCGCCGATACCCTGATAGCCGTCCTCATACGCGGCGACCTTGATGTTGTTGACGGAGACGGAGCTGGACTCCTCGACGGAGCGGAGCTTTGAGTAAACGAGAAGGCCGAACTGATCCTTCGCGGAAGCGTCGACAAGGGTGTTGCAGATGGGGCCGTCGTCGGTCTGGGCGTTGTAGCTTTCGACCCACAGCTTGATCCATGCCAACGCGTAAGCGCCGTCAGCGCCGAGGCCGAGGTCGGCAGCTTCGGATTCCATCTCTGCGATAGTGGGCTGGAAGTATGCCTGCTCGTCAGCGGACAGAGCCTCAAAGGACTCCTTCAGCCACGCTGCGTAGTCGTCGCGGGTCAGCATGTACAGGAAGTTCTTGCCGACGATCTCGGAGTCGATGTCCATGAACAGGCCATGCTCGCCCTCGGCGACGAAGTCCCAGCAGTTATCGTAGGTCTTGTCGCCCACGCAGTTGTACATAAAGACCTTGTTGAGCGTCTGCAGCGGCAGGAAGCCGGTGTAGGCGTCGGCGGTGGTGCCGTTGGCATCGGCCCAGTCCTTCGGGATGAAGGTGTCGAGGATGCCGGTCTGAACCATCTTGCTCTCGATCTGGTTGCCGTCCTGAATGAGGGTCATGGCGAACGTGCCGGTGCCCTTCAGGGAGTCAGCGGTCAGCTGATCGAAGATCTTGTTGTTCTTGGGCTGCTGCCACTCGAACTCCATGTTGTAGCTGGGGTCGATGGACTGCAGATACTCAATGAACAGAGGCAGGGCGCTCTTGCCGCGGCTGGAGTTGCCGACGCCGTAGAACATCTTGCCGTTGGACTCTTCAATGGCCTTCTTCGCCAGCTCTTCAAGGGTCATGCCTTCGGCTTCCTTGATGATCTGCTGGGTCGCAGTCAGATTTTCGGGCTCGGCAGCGGGCGTTTCCTCTGCGGGAGCCTCGGTGGTTTCGTTGGTTTCAGTGGTTTCAGTGGTTTCGGTCGTCTGGGTATCTTCTGCGGGAGCGGTCGTGTCAGCCGGGGTCGTCGCCGGAGCGGCAGCGCAGGCAGCCATGGACAGAACCATCACAGCAGCCAGCAGAAGCGCAAGCATCTTCTTCATTCTGATATTCCTCCTGATAAAATTTGAATTCGTGCAGCAGCTAACGGGAGTTCTGCATCGTATGCTCTCATTTTACGGTGTTTCTGCACAAAAGAACAGTGGACAAATCTGCGATTATTTGTGATTCTCTGCGATAATTTTAAAAATCCAATGAAAACCGAGCCGGAGATGTGTTATAATCAGGGCAAAATAACAGAGAGTTTTGTTCTCGCTGCTACAGGACACGGAAACTATGAAACACATACGCATTCTGATATTATGTATAGCATTCGCTCTTCTGACCGGCTGCGCGCCCGCCGCACAGGATACAGCCGCCTACGCGCCGGATGAATCGGAGCGTCTCGTTCTGTACACCTCGCACAAAAAAGAGGTCTGGTGGCCGATCGTCAAGGAATTTGAATCGCGCACCGGAATCTGGGTCGAGGTCGTACAGGGCGGCACAAACGAACTGCTTGAGCAGCTGCAAAAGGAGCAGGACGCACCACGGGCCGACGTGATGTTCGGCGGCGGCGTCGAGAGTCTCGAAGCCTGCCGGGCGTTGTTTGAGCCCTACGTCTGCCGCGGCGCGGAGCAGATTTTGCCGCAGTACCGTGCGCAGGACAGCAGCTGGACGCCGTTTTCCTCGCTTCCGGTCGTGCTGGTCTACAATCCGAAGCTGCTGTCCTCCGGACAGCTCAGCTGCTGGGCCGATCTTCTCGACCCTGCGCTGCGCGGGCAGATCGCCTTTGCCGATCCATCCGTCTCCGGCTCGAGCTATACCGCGCTCGTGACGATGCTCTGCGCGCTGGGCGGCGACGCGGATGAGGTGCTGCAAACATTTGCGGAAAACCTGGACGGAAAGCTCCTGTCCGGTTCAGGTGCGATCATTTCCGCCGTTGCAAACGGCGAAGCGCTCGTCGGCATCACGCTGGAGGAGACCGCGCGCAAGCGCATTGCTGCTGGGGACGGGATCGCCATGGTCTACCCCGCAGACGGCACAAGCTGCGTACCGGACGGCTGCGCCGCGCTGAAGGGCGCGCCGCACCCCGACAACGCAAAGCTGTTTCTCGATTTTGCCGTCAGCTACGACGTGCAGCAGCTGCTGCAGTCTGATTTTTACCGCCGCCCGGTGCGCAGCGACGTGCGCCCCGCGAGCCAGCTGCCGGAGCTGTCCGCCATCCGGCAGGTTGCGTATGACGTGAGCTGGGCAAGCGAGCACCGCGAAGCAATTCTGATGAGTTGGGCCTTTTATCTCGGGACGGAGGCGGAACAATGAAGCGGCTTCACTTTTCCTCCTTCCGTCAGCGGCTGAACGCGGCGTTTCTGGCCGTGTCTCTGGTGCCGATGCTGTTGTGCTCCGGTCTGCTGCTGCAGATTTTCCGCCTGCGCATGACGTCGAACGCCCAGCAGACGGCCCAACAGCAGCTGTCCGCCTCCTGCGAGGCGCTTGATACGCTGCACAGCGGCTTTTTGCAGACAGCCGCATCTCTGCAGCACAATCCACTCGTTGCACAGGCGCTGTTTGACGCAGAAGCGGAGGACACGGCGGTCTACAGCCAGCTGTTCGACGCTACAGAGTCCGTGCGCAGCTTTGCACGCTTTGACCTTTACGATATCAGCGGCCGCTGGCGCTATTCGACACAGACAGCGCCCGAAATCCGGTCGCTGCCGACCAATTGGGGCCTTTTATACGAGGCGGCCTGCGCCGGAACCGGTGTTCTGGTGTGCAGCGCGGCAGAAGATCCGGCCGACACAGACGAGCCGCTTCTGCACGCTGCGATGCTCCTGACCGACCGCTACGGCGCGCCGGTCGGATATCTCACCATCGGCATGCTGGAAACGCAGCTGCGGACGCTGCTCGGCGGCACAGCGGGCGCGCAGAACGAGCTTCTGCTGCTCGACGCGCGCTGGCGTCCGGTCTACTGCACGCAGCCGGCGCAGACGCAGAGCCTTGCCGACGCGCTGCGCGGGCAGCTTTTGTCCGGCAAGGCGCTCACCGGTCTGTCTGCCGACGTTTCCTATACCGTGCGGCAGCATACCGAAACCGGTCTGTATCTCGTCCTGCAGCAGCCGCAGCCGCTCAGCGCCGGAACACTCCGGCTTTTGTACTCGGTGAGCGTGCTGTGCGCGCTGGCCTGCATCATTTTAAGCGTCGTACTCAGCCTGCAGCTAAGCCGGCAGGTCTTCCAACCGATCGGCAGACTGCATCACGCCATCCGGCAGGTCGGGAAAAATAATCTGGACGTGCAGGTTCCCGTTCCCGCCGGCCGGCATGACGAATTGGGCGAATTGGCACAGCAGTTCAACACCATGGTCGTCGCCCTCCGGCACAACCAGCAGGCACTGTTGGAAAACCAGCGCGCACTTAACCGCGCGCAGATCCGCATGCTGCAGGCGCAGCTAAACCCGCATTTTCTGTGCAACACGCTCGACACCATGAAGTGGATCAGCAAAATCAATCAAGTGCCGCAGGTGGCGCTGATGTCAACGAATCTTGCCGATATCCTTCGCTTCTGCATCACGCCGGACGAATTTGTCCCCCTGCGGCGGGAGTTGGAGATTTTGAGCCGGTACGTCGAGATTCAGCGCATCCGCCTGTCGGAAAGCTTCTCATACACGGAAGCCGTGCCGGAGGCGCTTCTTTCGTGCATGGTTCCGAAAATGCTCCTGCAGCCGCTGGCAGAGAATGCCATTCTGCACGGCCTTTCCGGTGTAGAACACGGTGAACTCTCCGTCACGGCCGTGCTTGCGGAGCAGGACGTGCTCGAGATCCGCGTCCGGGACAACGGCTGCGGCTTCCCGCCGGAGCTTCTGGGGCCATACAGGCCGCCGGAAACGCAGACAGGGCATCTGGGACTGTTCAATGTAGACACGATCCTGCGCAAGCATTACGGCGACGCGTTCGGTCTGCGTCTTGAAAATCCGGAGGGCGGCGGCGCCTGTATTCTTGCGCGCCTGCCCGCGAAGGGAGGGCCCGGCGTATGATGCGGGTAATGGTTGTAGAGGATGAGGAAATGATCCGCAAGGGTATCGTCATGGCAGTAGACTGGGCGGCGCTGGACTGCATCGTGGTCGGCGAAGCCGCCAACGGCGAACAGGCCCTTGCCGTCGCGGAGGACTGCCAGCCGACGCTTATCATCACGGATCTCAAAATGCCGAAGATGGACGGGCTGGAGATGGTGCGGCGGCTGCGCGAAGCAGGCAGCCGCGCGTATGTCATCATTCTGACCGCCTACGATTCGTTCGCCTACGCGCAGACGGCCATCCGTCTGGGCGCGGTGGACTTTCTGCTGAAACCTTTTCATGACGGCGATCTGGAAAACGCCGTTCTGGCGCTGCAAAAGCGCATCGCCGCACAAACCGCACCGCAGCCAGAGCCGCTTCCCGGCGTGAAGCCCGGCCCCAAGAGCCGCTATGTGCGTGAGGCAATGGTGTACCTTGAGCAAAACTGCGGCAGCGGCGATCTGTCCGTCGGGCAGGCGGCAGCGCAGCTGGGACTGAGCGACGGACATCTGAGCCACCTGTTCAAAAAGGAAACGGATATGACGCTCGGCGCGTATCTTACGCGCTGCCGCATCCAGAAGGCTATGGCGTTGCTGCGCGAGGGAAAGCTGAAAGTCTACGAGGTTGCGGAGGCCTGCGGCTACCGCGATATTGCATATTTTTCCGGCACCTTCAAAAAAATCACCGGGAAAACACCCTCGGAGTATCAGGACAGTCTTTCATTTCGTTTTTAGGGTGTATCTGAAAACTCCCAATGTGACCGGCAGCGAGAAATTTTTGCGCTGAGCAAGACATTTTTTCGCAGGAATACTGACGTATTTCAAGGAAAAATGGTGCAGCGCAGCGTGAAAAGATCCGCTGTCCGGGTGCGTTGGGAGTTTTCAGATACACCCTAGAAAGGAGTGTTTCAATATGATAAGCGTTACCCACAAAACATTTCTCAGACGGGCGCAGAAACTGTAAAAAATAATAAGAAAAGTACAGGTTTTGCCAGCATAGCTATTGCGGATAGAATCGACCCGTGATATAATAAAGGGGCTATCTCACTAAGAGGCAGCCCCTAAAAATTACGAACAGGCTGTCCCATCTGTAGCGGGAAAATGGTGCAGAAAGGGTTCAACGATCTTGCCGCAAAAGCGCCGGATGTGGCGGCGCAGTGGCACCCGACCCTCAACGGAAACCTGACGCCGGAGATGGTAACGCCCGGAAGCCACCGCCGCGTCTGGTGGCAGTGCCCCCTGGGGCATACGTGGAAAGCGTTTGTCTATTCCCGCACGGGGGCGCAGAGGTGCGGCTGTGCCGGAACTGCCGGCAAAAGCTGTACGGCAGATAAAATCTGTCCTGCCGCAAGGCGGGCTTTATATAGATACTTCAAACATATGGAGGAAAGTCAATGAAAAAACGCATATTATCCCTGTTGCTGATTCTCTGCATGGCTGTGACGCTTTTGCCCACGGCAGTGTTTGCTGAAGATGCTACGGGAAAACTGATCCCTGCGGGAGGGGCCAAAATTGGCGAAACAGTGTATCAGACGCTGGAAGCGGCTGTTACCGCAGCGGCAAGCGGAGATACCATCCAACTGGGCGCGGGTAAATACACGCTGTACAAGAAGGACGCTGTGACAACGGGGAAAGATCTGACTTTTGTGGGTTAGGGAGCCGATGAAACCACTTGGGGTATTGGCGCTACAATGCCCGATCCAGATAAGTTCGGTACAGAGTACAACGGCGATTACAGCTTTGACGGTGCAAAAACGATTACGTTCAAGGACATGACGCTTCAGTCTGCAGGCGCAGATTATCTGGGCTTTATCCGTGCCGATCAAACCGTTGTTGAGGATTGTATAATCAATGGCAAGACCTTCTACTGGGGTTATACCTCCGCGATGTTTAAGGACACTACCTTTAACTGCCCGTCCGGCGACTACGCCGTCTGGACATACAGTTCGCCCACGATGACCTTTGATCACTGCACGTTTAACTCCACCGGCAAGGTCATCAATGTCTATACCGACTTTGGTGCAGGCAAGAATGATATCATCGTCAATTTCAAGGGCTGCACGGTTAATAATACCGTCGAAAGCTTGAAGCCCGTGCTGAACATCAACGACAGCAATATGGGTGATTACAAGTATATTCTGAATATTTCTGGCAAGACCACCGTAACTGGGGTAGATGTGGATAAGGATACCTGCTCCCGACTTTTCGGTTTCGGTGGAAAGGCTGCCAAAAATAACACAGCCAAAACCGTTGTCAACTTTGGCGACACCACCGTCTGGGAGGACGGCAAAATGGTCGATGCCAAGGCATACCATACCGATGGTGTCAAGGTAGATGGCGTTACCTATGGTAACGGCGGTTCCGGCGCAAACGACATCCTGTATGCAGAGGGCTACAAGGACAACAAGGTCGAAACTACCGCCACCGACTGGGCCGAGCAGGAAGACGGCTCCTATACCAGAACCGTGACGCGTAAATGCAACTACTGCGACTATAAGGAAGAAACGACCGAAATCGACTGGAACGTTCCCAAGTCCATCATCGCCGCCACATGTCTCAATACCAAGGATCACTATTCCTATCTGATTGGCTACTCCGACGGTACGGTCCGCCCGAACGGCAGGATCACCCGTGCGGAGGTCGCAACGATCTTCTTCCGCCTGCTGACCGACGATGCCCGCCAGCGGAACTGGTCTTCCGAGAATAACTTCTCCGACGTGAGCGCCGACAAGTGGTACAACAACGCCGTTTCCACGCTCTGTCATATGGGCGTCCTCGGCGGCTACTCCGACGGCACCTTCCGTCCGAACGCACCTATCACGCGCGCGGAATTCGCCAAGATCGCCGTGAGCTTCGCGCAGGCAAACGGCTCCGCCGTCTACAGCTACTTCACTGATGTGAAGACGACCGACTGGTTCGCCCCGTACGTCACCGCAGCAAAGGACAGCAGCCTGATCGAGGGCTATTCCGACGGCTCGTTCAAACCTGAAAACAGGATCACACGCGCCGAAGCCTGCGCCATCGTCAACCGCGTGCTCGGCCGCAAGCCGTCGAAGTCTCACATGAAGATCTCCGGCCGCATCGATTGGCCGGACTGCACCACGGCAGACTGGTTCTATGAGGCGATCATGGAGGCCACCAACAGCCACACCTACCAGATGGGCAAGCGCGTCGAGACCTGGAACGACAAGCTCCCGCAGCGCGACTGGGCGGCGCTGGAAAAGATCTGGAGCCGGGCCAACAGCAGATAACGAAACAAGACGCGGAAGACGCTCCCCCTGGGGGAACGCCTTCCGCGTCTCCCGGTTCCGGCAAATTGTAACGAACTGCCGGCCATGAACTGGGAAAAGGACGGCAGAACGAAGAAATTGCCGAAAATCATTGATAAGCCAGCGTGTCGAAAAAGTCTTTTCGACACGCTGCGTGCGGTTTTCCGAACTTCAAAAAGTTCGGAAAACCTTTTGATTGAACGCGAAGGGGACTTTTTGCCCCCTTCACACTTTCCCCGCTGCTCAATCGAGAAAGTCTTTTTTATGAATAGTGTATTTCCGCTGTCGCGGATACCACTATTATGAGGGATTTGTAGACTATATCAAGCTGCTGCCGCTGGCACCGCACTACTGCCGTTCAGCCCCGCGCCAGCTGCCGCTGGCTACCGCCGTATGCATACACAGAATAAATGACCAAGCCAAAGGCGATCGACTGTAAAAGGTTGGTCGCTTTTGTTATTGTTTTGTACTGGCAATGCCGGGAATATCAAAATAATCTGCGGCTTCCTGCAGCTTTCCATCCGGATCGCCATCGCTTTGCAGCGCAAGCAAATACCAGTCAGAGAGATATGGGTCGATCCGAAAGGTCTCCAACAACGCCTCGCGCCGTTGAGAAGCGTCGGCTATATGCCCGATATTATTCAGAATCGCGGTTGCCTTTTGATCCATACCTGAGGTTTCGCGTCCCTCATAAGGCAGGTGATCAGCCCCGGTACGATCCAGGCAGTCGATCAGCGCGTAATGCAGATAAAAAACTGTATTCCAGACGCTTCTGGCCAAACTGGATCGTGTTTTGCTGTCATTGAAGATCTTCCGCATTTCGCTTGAAGCAGATAATGATGAGAAAATCTTTCCGACGCCGTTTACGACCCTGTGTGCAGCGCCGGATACCATGTTCATAGCCCCTGCGGTCGCAGCTCCTTTCAATGCACCGCCGACGCCGAAGCCTCCGCCGACCCAGCGGCCGCGATTCTCCCGGCGCGCAACACGATACTGATCCAGCTCCTCCTGCTCAGAAACAATGCTGTCATACTGGTCGCAGATCGCCTCATACGCTTTCTTCCATCGATCCAGATAAGACCGATATGTGCTGGAGAATTGTTCGCGGTCAATGGTATAAACACCGTGGTCGACCAGTATCTGAATACACAGCTCGACCGACGGCGCAATACACGCTGCAATTTGATCCGGTGTTTTTCTCACAACGTCTTCCAGCGACTGGTTTCTTTCATACGCATCAAAGAATTGATTGGCCGCGGTTTTGGCCTGTCCAATGAACAGTTTCCGATATGTGTTGTAGCTTTCTGCCGCTTCGCTGATCGCTACGTCCTGACCGAGCAGCCGAAACTTCATCTGAAACCCTCCCTTTTCTTTTCTATCACTCTATATCACATATTTTACATGAATTTCTATCACATTTCAACCTCTTATAACACATATTAAACTTGTGATTAGAGGTGATTTCGTGGATAAAGAAACAAAAGCAGAAATTGGGAAGCGGCTTCGGGCAAAACGCGAATCTGCCGGATACACCAGAGAACAGCTCAGCGAGCTCTGTTCTCTCAGTCCGCGCTTTTTGGCAAATGTCGAGTTGGGCGATTCTGCGTTCAGTCTGGACACGCTTATGACGGTTTGCAAGATTCTTTCCTGCAGCAGCGATGAACTGCTGTTCGGGAATACGGTCAATCAAAGCGCATGGTCTGATACGACATCAAAAATCAGTCAGCTTGACGTTGCTTATAAGGAAAGCATCGACAAAACCTTGCAGGGAATCCTTGAACTGATCACAAAAGCGAAGCAAGGCCCGAATCGTTTCTGATTCGGACCTTGCTTTGTGGATCATTCCAGCTTTGACTGCTCTACAACATATTTTCGCACAGCTTCCTTTGGGATCAGCCAATTGCGCCCGTTTTTATAGGCGCTGAGTTTTTTGCTGTTCAGCAATTCATAAATCGCATTTTCACCGATCCTGAGGGCTTCTGCGGCCTCCTCCGGCGAAAGGATATCCGGGTAATCTTCAAACATTACACGGCCTCCTTTGC
>ENA-OZGC01001310-OZGC01001310.1-human-gut-metagenome-genome-assembly--contig:-NODE-1310-length-14580-cov-5.845439_pt1 | contig 14580 bp, 14 predicted proteins | sample MGYA00245109_ERZ653643 | MGnify/ENA primary metagenome ERZ653643 (study PRJEB26926, sample SAMN06165107) | human gut metagenome | biome: ENVO:00009003; feature: ENVO:2100002; material: ENVO:00002003... | reverse complement strand
TATGACTGGTACATTTCAAAGTGATACGGGTGGTACATCCATTCCGCTGCTATCATATAATATGGAACAGAAGAAACCAATAATATTGCAGGTTGATGAAAGCACCAAGAAGATGATTTCAGAGTTGGAAGGAAGAATCTCTGAAGGATTCGCCGACGCCTTGGGAGAACTGAAAGGCAAGATAAGTTCTTCATCTGATGCTATTGATGCCCTAAGGACAAAGTTGAACAGAATTAATGATATACAAGATTCTGTGGATGAGTCGTCCACTAAATCGGATGAAATTAAGCGGGGCATAGAGAATCTGATAAAAATTGTTTCAAGTAAGCTGAATGTAGATGTCAAAGAATATACTTCAGATAATCCTCTTGATAAGCAGGCGACTAAGGGTGATGTCGAAAATTCAGTCCGTGAGAGTCTGGCAAATCTTGAGAACTTGAAAGACTCCCTTACAAAATCACTATCTGGCTTCGGAGAGCGGCACTTAGATTCTTTCACTAATCTTTCATCCTTAATTGAGAACGTTAAGTCGTCAATATCCGTCCTGCAGGAAAAACAGAATGATATGGCAGACGATGTAACTTCAGACTTCAAGAATATCGTTGATACTATTGATACTCTGTTTGCCCAAGGAAAGGAACAGATTTCCAATATTGTAAGTGCAATAACGGATACGGTAAACCAGACCGACTCTAATCTTCGGCAACAATTTGAGAATTCTCAAGCTGAGCAAAAGAATCAATTTGAGCAAAATCAGTCTGCATTAAAATCTCAGTCAAAACAATTGTCTCAGAACGCTGAGACCCTCCAGAATATACAGGAATCGCTCTCTACATCATTTCAAGAAGCTGATGGTAAATTAAAAGATCTGGCAAACTCTCTGGCTGCATCACACAAATCATATAGCGATCAGATGGGAGCCTCCTTTGATTCATCTCGAAATGGTATCAAGGCGGAGTTCGCACATTTGAATACGATAATCTGCGAAAACGAGGAGAGGTTGATTGCGAATACCAAAGCGGCTTCAGATAGAATTACGAATAACGCTTTGTCCGCAAAGTCTGAAATCCTCTCTGACAATCAGGAAAAGGCATTTCAAACGCTGTCGTCAATCAAAGAGTTCCGCGAATTTGTAGATAACAGAGTTACCTCTGTCGAGAGAGAATGTTCTGCAATTTCAAAGGACGTGGAATCCTTCAAGGAATCTATGGCATCAGAGGTGTCAATCATAAAGGAAAATCAAGAGTATATCCAGAATACGTTAAATGAGGTGTTATATCACTCAATTCCATTCTGGAGATTTAAAGCTCGCAAGGCAGTTAAACAATTGAAAAAACAATAAGGTTATGACTTTACAGCAATTTGTAGACGATAAACTCGTCGAGATACTTGACCGGTATTCAGTCCCGGGACAGGAAGTTGGAGCATCTCTCAAGGAGGCAGTTTTGCGTTCTGATAACAAGGAATTGATTATCCCGGTTCTAGGCATGCAGGGCATGGGAAAGAGTACACTCATCAATGCTATTCTCAAGGAGGATATAATGCCAAGCGAAGCGGATGAAACCACATGTGTTCCAGTTGAAGTCAAATATGGCGAGACAGAGCAGGCTGAGGTGTATTTTTCTTCTGACACATCGACCAAGATTGTTCATACAAAAAATGAATTGTATGAATATGTGGATAACAACTCCAATCATGGCAACGAAAAGCAGGTATCACGAATCGTTCTCCATAGAAAAAAAGATCTTCTGGCGAAAGGATTGACCATTGTTGACCTGCCGGGTGTTGGTAGCCTCACCAGAGCTAATGAGGAGACAACGAATCGTTATATTAAAAATCTCTGTACTGCAATTTTCGTAATTCCCACGGTCCCGACAATTCGAAAAACGGAAGCCATGTTTATCAAGAGTGTTTGGTCTCAGTTCCCTATTGCCTTGTTTGTGCAGAACAGATGGGCTAATGACACTCCACAAGCGGTAACTGAGAGCGTGCAGTACAATACGATGCGTCTGAAACAAATTGCTGAGCAACTGAATAATCCTTTTGATGAGCACATTATAGTAGTCAGTGCTTATGATGGTATAGCAGGCGAACTACAGCATAATCAGAAACAGATTGATGATTCAAATATATCTGAATTGGTCAGTACAATCTCCTCTCTGTCTGACAATTGGGATATTAGTATGTCAAAAGCTTTAAAGGAAAGGGTTGTAAATACGCTGGCCTTTATCCGCTCTCGCATAGAAGCCAGGATTGAGGCGCAGTCGAAATCGCAGGCTGACAAAATCCGCGAAGGGGAAGAACGTATTGCCCGATTCCAATCTGAAACCGAGGAACTCAAGATTAAACTCAATGAGACAAAGAAAATGTTGAGGGACAAGGAAGATGAAGTGTATGGTTTTGTTAATGAGAAAACAGGCGAATATGCAGGAAAAATAAGAGCCGGCATTCATAATATTATCGATAAGGGTGTCGTAGATGGTGATAAATTGTCCAATGCTTTTGAAGATATTCAGAAAACAGAAGCCGAGAAGTTATTTGACGCTGTTTTTGATTATATCAATGATCTCAAACTAAGTGTTGAGCAGCAGATTGAAAGATACAATCAGATTATCAGTATGGATGACGACATTAATTTTAACACCTCATCGTTTTATAAAGCCAAGAAAACAAAATATGAAAAGGTCCTGACACCGCTAGCATCGGCTAGTGGTGGAGTAGGAGGTCTTTTTGCTGGATCTGCTATCACGGCTAAGTTAACTGCAGCGGGAGCTGCGCTAAGCGGACCTCTGGCTCCGGTTGGGGCTCTTGTTGGCTTTTTAGCTGGCATTGGTATCACTGCTGCTGCCGGTTTTATCGGTAAGAAGGTGAAAGATGGCGTCACAAAGCATAGGGGGAATACTACAAAATCAGAGATAGAGGCCTCAATTTTTGAGTCTGAAGAAACCTTCAAAAAGACAATCTCCTGCAAATTTGAAGTCTTTTTCGATAAATCCTATGAGGCTTTGAAACAAATTCTGCGCAATCGCGAAGAACAATTTGAGAATCTTAAAAAGGATGTTGAAGATTCTCAAAAATTTGAAGCGGATAACACATTGAAAGATGATATTAAATTTATAACGAAAAAAATGGAGGAAGTTGCAAATGTTTGAAAAAGTGTTGGCAAAACTTGAGGCTTTGGAACCCCTGATTAAAGCCACAGGAGATGAAAATATAAAGGCTTTGTCCTCTTTTTTGTATGAAAGGATTACACATCCTGACTCATATCTTGTATTCTTGGGAGAAACCAGCAGTGGCAAATCTTCCGTAATTAATGGGCTCTTAAATGAGAATATACTTCCCGTAAAGGCATCACCGTCCACTGCTGCAATAACTGAGGTCGAAATCTCAGCGGAGAAGAAGGATGATAGTTTCTTGGCTATATATAAAAATGCAACAGCCAAGAGGATAAGCAAAGAGCAATTCATTTTGTATGCTGAGAATCCTGAAAAAGACCTAAGTAGACTGCGCTTGACTAAATATGTGTCTAGTGCGAGCCTTAGTGGATTGAGGATTTTTGATACTCCGGGATACGGTTCAATCGTAGAAGAGCACGAGGAGGTATTAAAAGACTTTCTACCTAATAGTGATCTTGTTGCATATGTGGTCAATTATAGAATTGGCATTCAAGATGAGGATTATGTCTTCTTGGGATTTCTCAAGGAATTGATACGTTCGGATGTCGAAGTAATACTAGTGATAAATCGATGCCCAACAGATACCAACGCAGAAGACAGAAGGATTATTGAGATATACAATTACGCTCACGATATTTTAGGTCAGGTCCCCCGATTGTTCTTTATAAAAGATACGCCTCTGTCCGAAGGTGAAAACTATGCGTTACCCAAATGTCCTGAATTATGGTCATACATAAGTCAGACGATTTCATCGGCAGATAGAATAGAAAAACTTGAGAATGCATTTGATGAATACGTAATTGACCTATATGAGAGATGTGATTCCATCATTCAGGCGAGGTATGCTTCGGCTGTCATGTCCGAAGAAGAATTTAATGCCATACTAGAAGTGGAGAAATCAACGGCAAAACGCATCCGTAGTGCAGTTGATTCAATGATCAATCCGACCTTTGACAAGTTGATCGCTGATTTGCCTGGTAAGATAGAAAGCTCAAAAATTGAGATAGTCAATAGATTGAATTCGGATATAGACAGCGAAAAGACAGGGCAGATGGAGGAAATGATTGCATATACAAATGCACATCTTCTTCCTTATACAATCAGTAACGTATGCGGAGAGACAATTACGGACTATGTCGATGTAGTCTTGACCGATTTGAATAATAGACTAGATGACTATATTCAAAAAGAAGTTGTAAATTTCAGCAATGAAATTAACGTTAGAATCAATTCGAATCTGGATGCTGCGGTTCAAAATGTAGGTGCAAAAGTTATCCAGAAGTTAGGAACAGGAGCCCTGGGTGAATATTTCATCCAATTCGGAGGGGCTGGTGGCGCAAATGCCGGAATTGCGAATGCCGCATCACATCTTCTTAAAAAAGTTGGGGACATTTTCGGGAAGACATTCTCAAGAGAAACGCACAATGCACTAAAACATGTTTTGAAGAGAATAGGTGCGACATCAATGAAGGCAGTTGCAGCTGTTGTTGCTGCCGTCCTTGAACTTGCTTTCGTGGCAATTGAGTACAGTACTTGGAAACGTAAGCTTAAGAAGAGTGTGGCCAAAGGTGTTGACAAATGGGGGGAAGAGACGAAAGAAGGAATTGTCAAAGATGTTAATAAACTAAGGGATATGAATATAGAAACAGTCCTAATGATAGCAGATGAAATAGAGAGCTCTTTTGACGAAGAAAAACCACATAATGCTGAGCAATGCTTGAAGGATGTAAAACTTTCTGAAATGATAGGAAGAACAATACGAAATAATTAAAAATCAATAGAATATGAATGGATTTCAAATGGAGGACGATCAGAATGTAATCGTCGAACATCCAAAAGTTGAAATTACTAAACCGAATGTTGACAATCAGCAGGTTGCCACGAAGACAAAACTTGATGTGGTATCCGAAGGTTTTGATAACATAATGAAACTTGCGACCGAGATCACAGAAATTAAGAAGATGAAAACCCAAGGTGAACTTATCCTCCAGAAGATGGATAAGGATCGTGAACTTCTTATGACCGAGGCGCAAGCTTATGCGGAGAAGAAGAATGCAGACACAAAGAGTGTTGTTGACCGCATGAACGTGATTCGTGGTATGATGCAGGATTTTTACGCTCAGAGCAACCAGCAGATAACCGGAGAGGACTTCCGTGTCATCATCACGGAGATAGTCAACCAGATGGGTCGTGTCGAAAATGGACAGTAGCGACATCCTCAGCCTGTTGATGGCTGCTTACAAAGATAGTGTTGAGCGCAAGTTATTTAATGATTTGCGTTCAGGAATGAATGAACTATTGGCGGCTGAGGCAGATTCAATACGTGAGAAGGCGGCCGCCGATATAATACAGATGGCTAAACTGAAGACAGCATTGCGGAAATTTGAAATGACCTATTCAAGTATTAAGGATGATTTCGGCAAAGTTGACGCTATCGATGATTATATTGCGGACGTGCAAAGGCAGATTAAGGCTATGTCGTACAAAAAGAATTGCCATAGATAGTGCGAATTTCAGTGATGACCACCTACATATTCTGGAGCATGCTCACCTAGTTCAAGTCGCATAAAGGTTTCATTATAAACTGAAGCGAGACTTCTGTTCCGATGCCCGATTCTTTCCCTGGTAGGCATGGAAAAAGAATCAGAATGGCACAGACAGCTTTCAAGTGCACATTGATATGAGCGTGCGATGCTGGCGGCAGAACTGCGGTGCAAACTTTTCCGGAGCATGTCCGGCCAGCCTACAGATTGCTGGTAGAATCGGGTTCTATGCCACAATTAGTAACCTACGGGAGCGAGCTTCTGCGGATCAACGCGCAGAAGAACAGTATTGAATATTCATCGAACGGTGGCAGGACTTGGCTTAACAGGTTCTGCATGAGTTCGGTGGGGACTTTCAGGGATTTGCTGGTGATGGGGACGGAAGTGTTCGCGGCCACATCAAAGGGGCTTTATTGGTCCCGGAACAGCGGGGCGACTTGGACTATGCGGTACAACAATTCCGGGGTGGGGGAGTTCCTCTCGCTGGCGACCGACGGGACGGCGTTGCTGGCTACCACCACAAAGTAGGTGATATAGTTAGACTTGCCTCTGAAATAAAATTATTGGGAGATAACTGAAATTAGAGGAGCATTCGTCACTTGTATTGACTGTTCAGAAAGTGGAATGACGGGAAACATGAAGACAGTTTTTGAAAGATGATATTATAGAATACATCGGCCAGTTTTGATTATTCATAAATAAAAATGAGTTGGAAATCAAGTTGCTATTATGCTTTGGATGTATTTAGGTTGGAAATTTACTATTAAACAGATAATTGTAGTATTTTAAACAAAACGCTTATTTATGGAAAGAACGCTGTATGATCTCTCTGATGAAGAGTATGAAGATTACGAAAAGAATCCTGATGATTATCAAGATGTGACTGATGCTACCATTGAGGATAGTATGGATATGATGTTTGGTGATGAATATCCAGATGATTAGAATATGAAAAAGACTCAATCGATTCATATTTGGCTTATTGGAGACAATCCACTATGCCACAAATCGTGACCTGCGGAAGCGAGTTTCTGCGGATCAATGCGCAGAAGAATAGTATTGAATATTCATCTAACGGGGGGAGGACTTGGCACAACAGGTTCTGTATGAGTTCGGTGGGGACGTTCCGGGATCTGCTGGTGATGGGGGCGGACTTGTTCGCGGCGACTTCCAAGGGACTGTATTGGTCGCGGAACGGCGGGGCGACTTGGGTGACGCGGTACAATAATTCGGCGGTGGGGGAGTTCCAGACCCTGGCGACGGACGGGGCTGTGCTGCTGGCAGGTACGTCCAAGGGGCTTTTCGCCTCGCGGAACCAGGGGATGACCTGGGAGCGGCGGAGGTAGGAATATTCACGATTCACTGGAGACGGTTTGAATATGTTGTCTTTTTCGGATAAGTTGGCCATTCGGCTGAGGACCGGGTGGTCGGATAGGGTTTTGTCCAGCATTGGCTCTCGGGAGGAGGCTGGGATCTACATCCGGGCGGGGCTTAGGGAGGCGGTGGTCGGAGGGCGGCCGGCGCTCATCCGGTCGGACATCGACTGGTCGGCGTTCAATTGTAGGAAGGATTGGCTGAAAAGCAGATTGGCGGACTGGGACAGGTGGAAGGACTACAATAATGCCGATCTGATCGGAGAGGGTTATCCTCCGCGTGATTCGAATGGTGATCCGTACGAGCTGCATCACATCGGGCAGCGGCAGGACTCGCCGTTCGCGGAACTCACTTGGGCTGAGCACATGTGGAACGGCAACAACACCATCCTGCACCGGGCCGGCAAGGAGTCGGAGATCGACCGCGGTGAGTTCGAAGATGAGAAATCCGCCTACTGGCAGGCGAGGTTTAGGCGCTTTTCGCAATCGGAGCTTGACAGAATATATTCAAAGAAATAAGTGCCGCGTGGCTCGCTCTGCACCCACTGGTGACAAATTCCTTCATATTCGTTGCCTCAGAGTGCGGCCCTGCGCCCTTTGGCGACATTCTCGCCCCTGTTCGTCGCCTAAGAGTGGAGTCCTGCGTCCTTGGACGACGTTCTCGCCCCTATTTGTCGCCTAAGAGTTCAGCCCTGCGCCCTTTGGCGACGTTTTCGCCCCTTTTCGTTGCCTGTGAGTGCCGGGCGGCACCCTTGGGCGACGTTTATGCCCATTTCTGTTGCCTGTGAGTGCCGGGCGGCACCCTTGGGCGACGTTTATGCCCCTTTCTGTTGCCTGTGAGTGCCGGGCGACACCCTTGGGCGACAATTCCGGTCGCATTCGTGGCCCAAAGGGGCGGCGTTTTGTTTCGATGAGAACATTTCTTGTCTGTCCGGTGTTAAAAACCGAGGAATTTTTGTAAGTTTGTGCGGAAACGTGACCAATTAAGGATGAACTTGTTTCGAATATTCAATAAAGTGATTCTCGTTGCGGCTGTTCTTTTGGCCGGCTGCGAGGAGAGAAGTGTGCCGGCAGGATTGAGGGCACCTGTCCTGCCATCGGCAACCGCGCAGGTGCAGGATCTCCAGGTCACACTCACGGCGAAGTTCAAGACCGAGGAAGACATGGCCGCCGCCATTGAATATGGATTTTATTTCGGGACTGATGAGTCTATGATGGAAAGGCACAAAGTGAGCCGGCCAGACGGGTTGGGATATTCATTGACAATAGAGAATCTTGAATATTCCACCTCCTATTTTTATAAGGTTTGGGTAGGTAACGGACGCGACGAGCAGGTCTCCTCTTTGTTGACGGTTCAGACGGGAGACAAGCTAATTGAACCTGATCCGCCTGTTGATCCTGATCCGCCTGTTGATCCTGACCCTCCGGCAGAAGGGATCATTCAGTTCAAGGATCCTGCCGTGAAGGCTCTTTGTGTCGCCAATTGGGATCGGAATGGTGATGGCGAGTTGTCTGTGGCTGAGGCGGCTGATGTGATGGATTTAGGTCGCGTTTTTGAAAGCTCAGACATTGTGTCGTTCAACGAGTTGGCATATTTCACCAACCTGCGTGTCTGTTCTTTTGCCTTGTGCCATAAGTTGTCCGAAATCAAATTGCCGGACAGTATTCTTAAGATTTCAGCCAGCGGCTTCAGTGAATGCTGGGAGTTGAAACTGACCGGTCTTCCTAAGAATCTGACTCAAATGGGCGAATGGGCGTTCCATCAGTGTAAGAATGTGAGATTTACATCTTTGCCTGATGGTCTTGAGACTATTGGGTGGTATGCCTTTGCCGGAGCGGACAACATTGAATTGACTGAGTTGCCGTCCAACCTCATATCAATAGGCTCGGCTGTTTTTGCGGGTAAGCAAGGTGTCCTTCCCGAGGACCTTCCCGCTTCGTTAAAGATGATAGGTGCAAGTACGTTTGGTGGGATAAAGAATTTCAATCCAAAGAGCATTCCGTCAGGAGTGTCAGAGATAGGGGAAGGTGCTTTCGATGGCTGCGAGGCTTTGTCTTGGACAAAACTGCCTGATTATCTGGTTAGGATCGGTGAGAACACGTTCCGGAATTGCTGGCATCTGGCTGCGACTGAGTTGCCTTCCGGCCTTAGGGAAATCGGCAATAATGCGTTCGAGAATTGCTATCTTCTGAATATTACAGAGTTGCCGGATGGCCTTTTTACAATCGGTGATGGTGCGTTTAAAAATTGCGGAATAAAGAGCCTCTCGATTCCGGCAAGTGTCGATCATATTGGTACCGATGCCTTTTATGGCTGTTATCCTTCCGTCGTCAAGATTTACGCATCAGAGCCACCGAAAATGTTGGACACCTATCTTGGAAATAGGGCAGAGGCTATTTATGTGCCGGAACAATCTATCCCGAAATATGAATCCGCCGCAAATTGGAGTAAATGGAAAGGCAAATACAAGGCCTTGTCTGATGACGACACGCCGGAACCTCCGGTTCCTGACGGAAATAAGATTCAGTTTGAGGATTCCGCTGTCAAGGCGATTTGCGTTTCTAATTGGGACAAGGATGGCGATGGCGAATTGTCATATGAGGAGGCTGCGGATGTCAGGACAATCGGAAGTGTTTTCTCTCGCAGTACAGACATCCGTTCATTCAAAGAGTTTGAGTATTTCACAGGACTCACAGCTGTCCCGAACGATGGATTCTCTGGCTGTAAGTACCTGATTGATTTTAAATTGCCTGCCAAGGTGATCCGAATAGGGAGCAGTGCGTTCTCAGGCTGTCCCAACTTGTGTCTGACACAGCTGCCTGATGGTCTCGAAGACATAGGGCATAGTGCGTTTGCCGGTTGTGGAAACATAAGATTGAATTCGCTTCCAGAGACGTTGAGGTCGATAGGCGCTTATGCTTTTTCTCATTGTGATAACGTGAACTTGACCAAACTTCCTCCTCTTTTGACTTCTATTGAGATAGGAACCTTTGAGGGAAGCAATGGGGTGCTTCCTGAAGAGTTGCCGGACGGTTTGGTCTCTATAGGCCCGAGCGCATTCAGATGTATAACTAAATTGAATCTCAAGAAGCTTCCTGACGGTTTGACGTTTATTGGCCTCCAGGCTTTTGAGGGGTGTGAGACACTTGCCTTGACTGAACTTCCGTCAGGGTTGACCACTATTGAGCTCAGAGCGTTCAAACGCTGCGGGAATCTGAAGCTGAAGAGCCTTCCGGCGGGGATTACAAAAATTGGCAAAGAGGCGTTTGCGGGCTGTGTCTCTTTGGAGTTCACCTCGCTTCCAGAAGCTTTGACGGAGATTGGTAAAATGGCCTTTATGAACTGTGCGTTCAGGCAGTTGACCCTCCCTGCGGGAGTTGTCCTGATAGAGGAGGATGCTTTCAAGGGTTGTGAGTCGATGAAAGCAGTCAATATCTTGGCGGAGGATCCCCCTGTTATGGATGATATTTATCTGGGTGAATATGCTGATGTGATCCGAGTTCCGGCAGCTTCATTGGAAAAATACCGCACAGCCTCCGGCTGGAGCCAATGGAAAACCAAATTCCGCCCGATCGCCGCTGAGTAGGTCACGCACCCCCCTTGCCCCAAGACAGATTTGCAGCCGGAACCCTAACCGGAAGGCTCCTGGCTGCATACCCTGTGCCATTCTGTTTTCGGCCATTTTCCCCAATCCCTCCTGCACTACCTGCGCCGTTCCCAGCCCTTGCCCCACACGTGTGCAGACCTTGCCGTTTCCCTCATGAAACAACCTAGGCAGCCCTTCCGTGCGTAACCAAGTTTTCCTCCACCTTCATTTGGACCAAATATGGACCAAAAATCAACCAACTATTCACAAAATAAATGAATATATTTACAGCGTTATAAGAAACGACTCTTTCAAGATGCCTGATTATGGCACTGAAAAGAGCTTATTTTGTAGAGTAAAAATAATTGTCGGATTTTCTAACAAGTTGATAAAGAGAATCTAACTAAAAAAGCAAAACAACCATGCTGAGAGGAACCACATTATTCCGTTGCCCCAACTGCGGCCACGTCTTCAAGGCCCTCGACATCGAAGACAACGCCACCGCCCGCTCCACACCCATGCCCTGCCCCCGCTGCGGCGCTAAGAGTTCTCCGGTCGGTCTCTTCGGGACATATATGGATCCAGCACCTAGCATCATTGATTTGATTCGGTTCATTATAGGTGGAAAGAGTAAGTAGTTTTATTAGGGGGGGCGATAAGTTATCAAATTTTATAGGAGTATGAAATATACATTTGAATACTAATTGAATCACATTATGATTACCATTAATAATAGGCAAGATCTTGAGCAAGCACTCAAACGGAAGGAGAGTCATATAATTATAGTCGGTTCACTTGCTGATGAAATTCGAGAAAAAGCCAAATCCAAACAAAAGAAAAAGAAAGTAGCAAAAGTCGCTTCTGCTGCTGCAATTGCAGGAGGAATAATAGCTGCACCTTTTACGGCCGGAGCTTCTTTAGCGGCAACAGCCGCTGGATTGACAGTGGGAACCTTGACAATATCCGCAGCAGAGTTGGCCATCATTATAGGAGGTGCCGTCGCAATGTACGGTCTTTCAAGGGGATATACTGTTGAATTCAAACCTGATGGGACTATTAGATTGACTAAAAGATGATGTGAAGTGGATTGTAGTTAAGTAATGTTGAAAAAACAAGTTGTATCAATCGAGATAATTAGGGATTGCTCTTAAAGTCAATTTATTACAATTTTAAGTGATGCGGGTTATTATTTACATCTTACTTAAATCAGACTAAATGAATGTTTTTCAAATACCCCCTAAACGCATCAAGCGCGTCAATGGACAGGTCCTCACTCCCGAGATGTCCGTGACTGTGACAATGCACTTTCATCTTGGCACTCCCTTGACCGATGGTTCGAAGGAGGTTGCAGAGGCTTATATGAGAAACTACGGATTTGATTTCAAGAAGACTTGCTGTAATGCAAACGACTTTGATTTCAAGTCGTTGGGATAGTTTTTTTTCATAAGGGTGTGGCTGGATGGAGTCCTCCAATGTAATAGAGATTTTTAACGAAGTTATTCGTATCCTCAATACGAATGAGAAAATTCGTGAGCAATATGCTGCCGATATTAAAGCTCTAGAAAATAAGAGGGATGCTTCTATAGGAAATACATACCGCATAGGTGTCATTGGGGTAACTAGCAGCGGTAAATCAACTCTAATAAATTCCTTGATGGGAGAGTCTGTTCTTCCATCACGTGCTTGTCCGTCATCCAGCCAATTAGTTCGTTGCCATTATTCAGAAGAGAGAAAGGTTGTAGTATACTTTGAGGATGGTAAAAAGCTTGTGCTCTCTGGCAAGGATTGTGATCAGAATGCTATCTCATTCTATGCCGATGAAGGGTTCAACGCCAATAATAAAGAGCATGTCAAGGAGTTGGAATTGTGCTCGCCTAACTTTCCTTTAGGTAAGGATGTCATCCTTGTTGATAGTCCAGGTTTAGATGCTTTTGGATACGAGGGGCATGAGAAACTTACGATGGCCAGCCTCTTGCCTACGGTTGACTTATGCATCCTTGTTACAACCTGTAAGACAAATTCCGATCAAAAGCTCCAGTCTGTTCTTAATACGATTGCAGAGAATTCTACATCCAATATGCCGGTGATTCTCGTGCAGAATATGATTGATTCGATTGTCCCGAGTGCTGATGGACTGAAAAGTGCGAACGATGTAGCAAAAGATCATAGGCGCAGATTGCAACGAGTTGTCGATTCATCAAATCTCAAAGATAAAGGAACAGCAAGAATTGTCCAGTATTCCGCCCAATGGGCTTTAGAGGGTAGGACGACAGATGATGATGTTTTGCTTTCCAAGTCGAACTACCAGAAACTTGTTGACGCAATAAATGAAATAATTTCATCAATTCGTCCTATTGTAACAAAGAGCAGATTGTTAAGGGCAAAAAAAGAGATTGATAGACTTGCATCGGATGCCAAACAAGCAGCTGGAGGCGATAATTGCATTGTATCCTTTCAGGAATCATTTAAGTATGATGGTTTTGAAGAGGATATTGAAAATTATATATCCAATATAAAGAGTAATCTCGCCTCAATTATTTTAGACACAGCAGCACTTTGCGAAAAATATATGAGCCTTGGCCATTTTACAGAAAGTACTGTATCTAATGTGCGGAAACAGATATCTAATATAGAAGATAGACTGATATCAGAAATGCATAACGCGGAAGAATTTTTTTCTGAAAAATGCGAAGAACTGAATGTCGAAAAACGGGATATAACTGTACCGGTAACTCTATCTGGCATACGTGTCCCTCATTTGTGCCAGACTACGATTAGTGAGCGTGTAAAAGAGAAGGGAGTCATGGGATTCTTTAAAAGATTGAACCCCTTTGGCGGAACAGATTCCGGTTATACATATGTTCAGCACACACATACTGATGATCAGGCTACAGAGCGACTCATTATCGATTATATACTTTCTACTAAAAGAGTATTCAAAGAGTCCTCTGATAAGTTTGAAAAGAGGTTAAAGGATATTCAAAAGCGATTTGTAGAGGAGATTGAACTCAGAAGACAATCTTTCAAAGCTCGGCAGAACAAGATTCTTGAAGCTCAGCAATATAGTGATATTTCAAGAGATTTGTCTGGTTTATCGCAATCGATAAGATTTGACGAAAGAAGAGATGGTAAGACAATAAATGCTCCGGTTGAAAGGCCAGAAGATAATTTGGTAGAGATAGAATGTCCTCTTTTTTCATATGCTTTTTATCAAGTGGCAGATAGAATAAAAAGGAAGATTCATGCTCAGACGATAGAGCGCTTTATTCATTGCAGTCAAAATAACATTCTGATTTTAGGTTGGGATAAGTTTTCGGAAACGGAATGCCTTGATAAGTTTTTCAATTACAAGGTATCAACCGAATCCATTCAAGATGGTCAAGCTCATATTGATGACAGGCTCTCTTTGTTTCATTCAGGAGGCTCTGTCAAGCATTTGAAACTTGGTGGGATTAATGTAATTCTTATACTGGTAAATGCAACTCAGATTGGTTCTGCGGAAAAACAGATATATCCATTGTTGACTACCGGTGTAATTCCAGAAGCCATGAAGGTCCTATTTGTTGTTCAGGACTTCGCCGAAGCCATAGCAACAAAAGACGTAGGTGGTGTCTTGACTGAATTGAGAGACTTTATAAAGAATGACTTGAATCGTTGTGATGATATCCTTCTGGTTCACAACAACCCGATTTATAATTTGGCTATTGCAGCCATTCAAGAAACTGGACTCTCTCTTCAATCAGATAGTATCTCCATTGCAAGCGATCTTAAATCAAGATTCGGATACCTCTATGATAAAGAGTCAAATAACGTTATTCATGACATGTTGAAATCTTTTGAAATATAATATGATTATAGCGGGATAAATGTACCTCTTGTAGCGGTTTGTAATGTACCGCCT
>ENA-OZGC01001308-OZGC01001308.1-human-gut-metagenome-genome-assembly--contig:-NODE-1308-length-14596-cov-4.592119_pt1 | contig 14596 bp, 9 predicted proteins | sample MGYA00245109_ERZ653643 | MGnify/ENA primary metagenome ERZ653643 (study PRJEB26926, sample SAMN06165107) | human gut metagenome | biome: ENVO:00009003; feature: ENVO:2100002; material: ENVO:00002003... | reverse complement strand
GATCTACACTTATGCGATCGTCGGCAGCGTCAGATGTGTATAAGAGACAGCATCTATATTGGGCAGAAACACCTTCTCCACATCGTTCTGCAAAGCACGGGAAACCACCTCTTCCAAATCTTCGGCAAAAACCTCATCGAACAAATGGGCATGCGTATCAATTATTCTCATCACCGACTTCCCCGTTCCTTCAAGACTTCCGATTCAACAAACTTTGCGCCATCTCCCACAACGGTTCCTTCCGCTCCTCCGGCAAATTCACCTTATCCAGAATTTCACGAGCCCGTTCAAAATAGAAACGGATTTTCTCGTCGCACAAGGCACGGACACCCATCTTATCATACAGTTCTGTTACGGCGGCTATTTTTTCTTCAGGCGCATAAGTCCCCTCTTCTTTTTCCAACCACTGCTCCAACCGCTCACGATCGGCAGGCAAAGCGCGCCCCAACGCATTAATCAGCATATAAGTCTTCTTGTTGCACAGGATATCCCCTCCTATTTTCTTACCGAAGACCGCCGGGTCGCCATATACATCCAAGTAATCATCCTGCAACTGGAAAGCCAGACCGAGATTCTCGCCGAAACGATAAAGAAGCTCCGCATCCTGCCGGGGGGCATCCCCCAGCCATGCCCCGATTTTCAGCGCGCAAGCCAACAATACGGATGTCTTCAAACGAATCATCTCTATATATTCTTCTTCGCTGACATCCGCACGGGTCTCGAATTCAATATCGTATTGCTGCCCTTCTCCTATTTCAAGGGCAGTTTCCGTAAACAATCCCATAACGTTTCCCAATTGTTCCACCGGACAACCCTGCTGCATGTAACGGTAAGCCATGACCAGCATGGAGTCCCCACTCAATATCGCAGCATTGTCGTCCCATTTCTTATGCACCGTAGCCATGCCCCGCCGCATATCGGCCCTGTCCATCAAATCATCGTGCAACAACGTATAATTATGATAAATCTCGATGGCCATGGCCTGGGAACGGATAACCTCCACCTTTTCCTTATAAAGGTTATAAGCCATCAACATCAATACCGGCCGGATTCGCTTTCCCCCCATCGAAAGGACGTAACGAATCGGCGCATAGAGTTCCGCCGGCTGACGCTCGAAAGACATTCCGGCAATCTCACCGTTAATGTAGTCTAAAAGTTCTTTCCAATTATACATAGGCTATACTTTTCACAAAAAGAGGCTGCCGTGAGCAGCCTCCTTACATTATACATCTTATTATATTATTGCAATCTGAACATCACCGGCAATGAGAACTTCACACGTACCGGTTTACCTCTTTGCTTACCGGGACTCCACTTCGGCATCATCTTCAACACGCGCTCAGCCTCTTTCGACAAATAAGGATCCGGACTACGCACAATCTTAATATCCACGATAGAACCGTCCTTGTTCACCACGAACTGAGCGTATACACGTCCCTGAATACCTTGCTCCACACAAATAGGGGGATACTTGATGTTATCGGACAACCACTTCATACAAGCTTCTTCACCACCGGGGAAGCGAGGATTCTCCTCTACGATGTCATAAATCTGGTTCTCGTCCACTTCTTCCACCACAGGGCCTACCGGTCCCGTAGCTACGGCCGTTGTCCCCGTACCCGGAGTCGTCACAATGGCTTGGTTCACTTCCTCGGAAGTTTCCACTTCCTCCTCCACCAAATCCGTTTCATTGTCCACGATATTGATGATTTCAGCGATTTTCGGAGCTGCAGCCGGGGGGGGTGCCACAACTTCGGGCTGCTGCGTGATGGGAATCATGTCCTCCTCAATCGCCGCCGTGAATACAGGTTCTGTTTCAATAACCTTCTTGTCATGCTGTGTCCACTCGAATGCGACAAACATGGCCGAAAGAGCCAAGACAAAGCCCATCAGTAATCCAGTGCCTTTCTTGCCTTCGAGATCCGCGCTCAATGATTTTTTAATTTCCATATTATATTTAGCTTTTTACGTATTCTTCATGCAAGGGCAAAAGTAGCACATTTTTTTTATATCTCATGCGCTTCGCCCCATTTTTTTTCCAATCTCACATTTTTTTTCGTTCCACACCCTAAATCGGACTTTTTCACGTTATATCTGCATAACGGTATGCCCATACGGAATTATCGCGCAAATATAATCAGATATTTCAGAAAATCCGTATCTTTGGCCACAAAATTCATTTCAGATGACGAAAAAGCTTATTTTAGCATTATATATCCTGCTTGCCGCCGCGTCGCATGCCCAAGAAAGCAACTCCGTGTTCAACTTCCTGGAAATGCCTGTGTCCGCACATTCTACGGCTTTGGGCGGACGCAATATCTCCCTGATAGAGGACGACGCGTCGCTCGTCTTCAGCAACCCCGCACTGCTCAGTTCCGTGAGCGACAAGACGCTGAATCTCAATTTCATGACTTACCTGCAAGGGTGTAACGTGGGGAGTGCGGCGTTTGTCAAGATATTGGGAGAACGTTCCACAATGGGCGTCACGGCGCAATATGCCCACTACGGCACCATGGACGAAATCACGGCCGACAACGTCACCGTGGGCTCTTTCTCGGCCATGGACATGGCTTTGAGCGGCATGTATGCCTACAACCTGAACGACCGGTGGGCCGGTGGTGCCACAGGCAAGTTCATCTATTCGAAATACGGCGACTATTCGTCTGTAGCACTGGCCGTAGACTTGGGCGTAAATTACTACAACGAGAACACGGATTTCTCGTTGTCAGCCGTAGCGCGCAACCTGGGCGGACAGGTAAAAGCATTCGGCGAAATTCACGAAAAGCTGCCCTTCTCCATGCAAATCGGTTTTACGAAAGGATTCGACCACGCCCCATTCCGCGTGTCCGTCACCCTCGTGGACCTGACACGATGGGACAAGGATTACTATTTCGCATCGGGCGAAGAGTTGTCTACAAGCAAGATGCTCATGAACCATCTGGCAGCGGGCGTGGATTTCCTGCCTACCGACTACATGTACCTGTCCTTGGGTTACAACTTCCGGAAAGCCAACGAAATGAAGGCGGCAGGCTCTTCCCACGCCGCCGGTCTTTGTGCCGGTGCGGGCATCCTGCTTTCCCGTTTCGGTTTTGGACTGGCATACGCCCAGTACCACCTGTCCGCCCCGTCTTTCGTCTTCAACGCGTCCTACCGCCTGTAAGGACAGACAAGTCCTCATTTCAGCTTATACATTATTATAATATACAGAACGACATGAAGAAAATCACGATTGCCATAGACGGTTTTTCCTCTTGCGGGAAAAGCACGATGGCCAAAGATTTAGCTCGCGAAATAGGCTATATTTACATCGACAGCGGTGCCATGTATCGTGCCGTCACGCTCTACTGCCTCCGGCACGGGCTATTCCACGGCGATGAGGTAGACACCGACCGCCTGAAAACCGCCCTTCCGCACATAGACATCGCTTTCAAGCGCAATCCCGAGACGGGAAAGCCACAAACCTATCTGGACGGGACCTTGGTGGAAAACGACATCCGTACGCTGGCCGTATCGTCCAAAGTCAGCATCGTGGCCGCACTCGGTTTCGTGCGCGAAGCCATGGTCAGCCTCCAACAACAGATGGGACGGGAAAAAGGTATCGTCATGGACGGACGGGACATCGGCACGACGGTGTTCCCCGATGCCGAGCTCAAAATATTCGTGACCGCCTCGCCCGAAATCCGTGCCCAACGCCGCTATGACGAATTGCAGGCCAAAGGTGAAAAAGGCAGTTACGAGGAAATCCTGGAAAACGTGAAAGAACGCGACCGGATAGACACGAGCCGCGCCGTAAGTCCGCTCCGTAAGGCCGACGACGCCATAGAACTGGACAACAGCCACATGACGATTTCCGAACAAAAGGAATGGCTCGTAGCCCGGTTCCGCAAAGCTGCCGGAGCGGAATAAAGAGGATTCCATACAAACATGCAAACCATTGCATACCAATAAGATAGAGTCGGCTAAAAAATCTACTGAGAATGAAAAATCAATCTCTTGAGATTGAAAAATCGTTCTGCTCCGATTGATTTTCCATTCGGAGCAGAACGAAACGACAACTTCAGCAAAACGGAAAAAGGGACTGTACGGCACAGTGTTTAAAACTTAAAGGATTCTTACAAATGAAGATAGAGATAGACCAAGGGTCGGGCTTCTGCTTCGGCGTGACCCGCGCCATCAACAAGGCGGAAGAAGAGCTGGCACGGGGAGCCACGCTCTATTGTCTGGGCGACATCGTGCACAACGGCAAGGAATGCGACCGTCTGAAAAAACTCGGCCTCATCACCATCGACCACGCCACGTTCTCGACCTTGCATCACGCCAAAGTGCTCTTGCGTGCCCACGGTGAGCCTCCGGCCACGTACGGGCAAGCCGAAACCAACGGGATTGAAATCATAGACGCGACCTGCCCTGTGGTACTTCACTTACAGGAACGCATCAAAAAGGAATACCAGGAGGGGGGCACGGAAAGCAAACAAATCGTCATCTACGGAAAGAACGGCCATGCCGAGGTGCTCGGTCTCGTGGGACAGACCGACGGCAAGGCCATCGTCATCGAATCTCCGGAAGAAGTGGACAAACTGGATTTCAACCGGGACATTTGCCTGTATTCGCAAACCACCAAACCGTTGGAGGGTTTCCGGAAAATCGTGGAATACATCGGCGCGCACATCTCTCCCACAGCCACCTTCCGTTACTACGACACCATTTGCCGCCAAGTGGCTAACCGCATGCCGCACATCCGCGATTTCGCCACGCGCCACGATGTGATTCTTTTCGTGTGCGGCAAAAAAAGTTCCAATGGAAAAGTCTTGTACGACGAATGCCGGAGCGTGAACCCACGCTCGTATCTGGTGGACGCCGCGTCGGAAATCGATTTCGCCTGGTTGGAGGACTGCCGTTCGGTAGGCATCTGCGGGGCCACGTCCACTCCGAAGTGGCTGATGGAGGAATGCGCCGAAGCCATCCGGAAGCGGATGCAACCGTAAACACACAGGACGGGGCTTCCTGTCCAGAAGAGAACCAGCCGGGACGGATGTCACACATCCGTCCCGGCTGGTTCTTACGCGCCACCTCCGCTCACCGGAGCGAGGCGAAATATTCATCGAGCAACTGTTTGGCTGCCACGAAAGAGGTTTGCCGTCCCGACAACACCATGGCTTCGGCTTCAGCCAGACGGGATACAATTTGTTCGTTCTGGAAAAAACTGTTGCGCAACTGCTCGTTGATGGTCTCATACATCCAGTATTTGGACTGCTCGTTGCGCCGGTGTTCGAAATATCCGTTCCCTTTCACAAAATCCATATAACGGTACACCATGTCCCAAATCTCCTTCACGCCCAAATTGTAAAAGCCGGAATAGGTCAGCACTTGTGGCGTCCATCCGCTTTCTGGGGCTGGGAACAGGTGCAACGCATTGCGGAACTGTGTAGCGGCCAACTGGCACTTGTCCACGTTGTTCCCGTCGCATTTGTTGATGACGATGCCGTCGGCCATCTCCATGATACCGCGTTTGATGCCTTGCAACTCATCTCCCGTACCGGCCAACTGGATGAGCAGGAAGAAGTCTACCATGGAATGACAGGCCGTTTCGCTCTGTCCCACACCCACCGTCTCCACGAAAATCTTGTCGAAACCGGCAGCCTCGCATAGGATGATCGTCTCACGCGTCTTGCGGGCTACGCCGCCTAACGAACCGGCCGAGGGACTGGGACGGATAAAAGAGTCGGGATGCACGGCCAGTTTCTCCATACGGGTCTTGTCGCCCAAAATACTCCCTTTGCTCCGCTCGCTGCTCGGGTCGATGGCCAGCACGGCCAATTTGCCTCCGTACTCCTGCAACACATGGATGCCGAATACGTCAATGCTTGTACTTTTCCCGGCACCGGGCACCCCGCTGATGCCCACGCGAATGGAACGCCCGGCATGGGGCAGGCATTTTTCTATCACTTCCTGCGCCACGGCCTGATGGGCGGGGTTCGTACTTTCTACCAACGTCACGGCCCGTCCGAGTATCGTCACGTCCCCTTTCAGGATGCCTTCCACATAATCCCCTGCCGACATCTGCCGATGCCGGTACCGGCCGCGCCTCAGGTACGGGTTCACAATCGAAGGTTGGGCTACGCCGCTGTTCACGGTCAGTCCCTTATATTCCGCACTGTTCTCAGGATGTTCCATAGCCGTCATCTTTATTGCTTCACGTTTACGGTAATAATCTCTTTCGAGCGGGCAGGGTCGTTCGTAATCAACAACACGCGCGGGCTGCTCTTCACTTTATTCAGATATTTAGCCAACACCTTGACTTTCAGCTTCGCCGTCTCGCCCGGCTCGATATTCCGGTCGCTCAACCCCACAGCCAAAGCTTTATTGAAGACTTGCAAAGTCCGGATTTCGAGCGTACGCTTGCCCTTATTGCTCACAAGGACTGTCATCGACTTCTTACGCTTGCGTCCCAGTTCGCCCATGTCCAATGTGTCGGCGGAAAGCTCCATGTGAGGTGCCTGTTCCCTGTCTTTCGCCGACAAAGACGAAAAGTCGGGCAACAACACGGAAGAAACCGTAATCTCATTGTCTTCCGACACCTTGTCGCCCACCTTACGGGCCAAGTAGATGGAAGTCTGCGTCAACCCCATCTGGTGCAACTTCTCACTGTCCAACGTGAGCATGATCTTACCGATACGCCCGCCACTCAACGTCTCCGGGAAATACTGTGCCGAAAGATAAGGCGGCAAGTGCATCAGATAAGGCTTGTAACTCTTCCGCCCCATATTGACGATTTGCAGTTCCACCATCGGATGATCTCCGCGATTCACATTGTCAAATTCTATATTATTGATATTCAATCGCACATTCCCCAAATCGATGGGAAAAGAACCTGAATAGTCGGACAGCTTAGACACCACGCGCCCTTGTATATGCAAATAAACCGGCTCGTCCGAAGCATTGGTGTACACCCCAAGGTCTTTCTGGAAAACGCCCAGCATCTTGGCGTCATATATCGCTGTGATCGTACCTTCCGCTCCGGGGGCTATCAGCTCGTGCGTCCAGTCTACGGCCGTACAGCCGCATGAAGGGATGACTTCCGTGATACTCAACGGGTCAGTCCCCGTGTTGCGCAACGTAAAGTTTACTTTAGAAGGCAGTTGAAACATAATCTCACCCATGTTGGCCACATCGCGGTCTACGGCAAGCCGGGGTTGTGCCCACACAACTCCCGCCAGTATCATTCCCCAAACGCTCAGGAAGGTTCTTTTTACAGACATATTCGTACTTTCATTTTGAGACAAAGATAAGAAAAACGGCCCCATCCCACAAGGAAGGAACCGTTTTTTTCAAGGTTTCACCGGAGCTAACGTACGCAAGGCGGCTTCCATGCGGCGCACCAGGTCGCGTTTGTTCGTATCGGGCGAATAAATAAACCCTTCCGTCACCAACAAACGCCCCTGCGCAGAGTCGGGATATGCCAACGACACGAAAGGACCGCCGAGCGCCCCTTTGCGCATCTCCCACAGACCGCGCATCTCATATACCTGACGCCCGTCGGCCAACTGAACCGATCGCTGCACCACCAACGGTTCGCCGTTTTCACGTGTGGTGGTCATCCAGTTCTCGGGTGTCGAACCGGGAATATTCCGTTTCATGACCGAATCACGCAGTTCTACCCACCGTTTGGTCAACAACATGCTGCTGTCTGCTAACGGAAGACTGTAGCACACATAGTTCATGTCTTGTGTCTGACGGTCTGACGAAGCCCAGATAAACTGTTCCCCCTTTTTGACCTTAGCGATATCTGCCGGCACCTTCACCGTATAGCCGAAAAGTTCCCGCGACGCGTCGTCCACAATCTTGCTGTACTTTTTCTTCAAACGCGCTGCTTCCCACTGCATTTCCGAAGCAAGGAACAAATCGGTTATCTGCTCCCGATGGGTCATCAGAAAATGGTTGAGCGAAGCTACGTCCCGCACCTTGATGTTCACATAAGTCTGCGGCACGGCTTTCACATTATACGCCACTCCCATTTCCACGCCATCGGCTTGAGGGTCCTCACGTACCTCGATGATATTACGCATCGTGGAGTATTGCCCCGAATAATTTTCCGGAAAGATCCGTATCATCCGAAACATGGGTTCATGTTGCGACAAACCGGGCACACTGCCTTTCAACACATCTTCCAACGAATCACGGGCGCTCGTTTTCCAAAGCGAAGCATCTACAATCAACAACAACTCTCCGGGCAGTCCCTTAGACGGCCCCAACGGAGCTTTCTTTTCGCCACCGCCACAGGCGAAACACATACACGCCAGGCAAAGGGCTAAAATTCCTTGCCTCCAAAAACTTTTCTTCTTCATATTCATTTTATTTTAGGCGAGACACAAACGCGAATCCAATCCCGCAAATGACACAATCTGTTTCCATAACCACCCTGCGAATCACTCACGATCAGCCACGTACGCCGTCCGTCAGCCAGACGACTTCCTTCGCACAGTCCTTCGTAATTGGCCAGTTTCGGCCTGACCAGACGCATGCGGGTGGAAAAAGCCGCAACCGGTTTCTTTTTCAAAGCGTAGCCGGACAACCGTTCCGACGGGGTATTTTCCGGAAGTGCCGTTCCGGAACCGGGTATTACCTCATAAATCTTCATATCGGTACGGGCTTTCAACCGCCTCTTCGGGACATTGAATTCCCGTTCCATCACCCACAAGCGTCCGCCTTCCTGCGGCCAGATCGCGACCACCCCGAAAGCATACTGTTTTCCTTTAGCTTCCGATTCGGGCATGTCCAACGGATAAGCATACGACGCGCGCGGCAGCCCATCACGCCCGAAACTCTGCAAACGAAGGCAAACGCCATGTCCTGCACCGGGTTCCGCTACCCTGCCGTCGGCTTTCAAAGCATTCTCGGTCACGGTCCAGAAAAGTTCGGACGCACGGTCGTAACCCAAAGCTTCGAAACCATAATTCGGCGTAATGGCCGACCGCCCCAATGCCGGAGGAACAGCCAGTTCGCGGTGTACCGGTGCGCCGTCCATCCGATAGGCCACAATACGTTGGTCGGCTTCTCCGCTTATCCACACCAAAGAATCTTCCGGCACGAAAGCCACACCCTCCTCATCCCTACCGCTTTTCAATGCGGAATCCGTTCCACGGAATCCTTCATTCACCACCTCGGTCACCTGTCCCGTCCGCTCATCCTGCCGGATACGGAATACAAAGAATCCGTCTTGTGCCTCCTTGTCGCTCACCACGGCATAGCACCCGTCTCCTATCGGCGTTATCCCGCTGTAATTCCCCGGCGGAATATTCCACCGCCCCAGCTCTTTCGGTTTCAAGAGTTCCACTTGCTGAGCCTCCGCATATCCTGCGGAGAGCCACAGCATCCCCATACCGAGTGTTATATTCAATGCCTGTTTCATTCGCTCACCTCCAATACCGTTCCTGCCCCGTATGCACTGAACTCGGGTGCATACACTCCGTTCAACTTCACTGCACCGAGGGCATAGCGTCCGGCACGCTCCACGTAGCATTCCGCCTCTATCACGTAAGTTCCCTTGGGCAAACGCTCGAAGAAATAGTTCGTCGAAGCGTCCTTCACCTCCTTATAATACCCCAAACCATTGCGGTATTCATAGCCCGAACGGGATTCCACAGGCTCCAGACAAGCCGCGCGTCCCGCCTTAAGACGGACGTACTCATAGTCGCGGTCGGACGTGAGCATGTAACGGAGCGTCACGCGGTCGCCCACACGGGGATGTTCATTGTCCACTTCTTGGCGGATGCGAAGACCCGAAGCGGAACTGCCGACCTCGGACAGTGGCAAACGGTATTGCGCATACACCGCACCCCAAGCGGACGGACGGCCTTCCGCCTTTTCCACTTTCAACAAACCGGCACCTTTCGACAGCTCGCGGCCTTCCACCGTAGCCGTCACCGTACCCAAACCTGCCAACTTGCTTTCCGAAGATTTCAATACGGCCAGTTCTTCACCCTTCGGACTTTCCAACCGAACCACATCATTGGAGCGCAAGACCAAATCCCGTTTCTGCCCTTGCATCAAGGCATACACGGCATCCATGCTGCTCGTGGTAGTCCCCCAGGCCTGCAAACGCTTCTGCGACAACAGCCAGCGGCAAAGTCCCTCTTGTTCCTTTTCATCCGTGTTTCCCGGAGCAGACAATGCTTCCATCAACAATGTATGCACCGCAATCTTCCGGTCGGAACCCACAAAACCGTTAGACGGATATTCCAGATGCAACCCTTCTGCCCCGTCCACTAAATGTTCACGCAAAGAACGTACCAGTCCGGCGGCGGCATCAGCCTTGCCCATATAGCGCAATACGATGACGGCCTGGGCGGTTTCGGTAAGAGATAGCCTGTCACTATCCCCCGCCATCCGTCTTTTTCCGTCAGCCTCTCTTTGTTCCACACAATCCAGAATACGGCTTTGCATGTATCCCAAGTCCTTACGGACAGACGCATCAAACCAAGTCACGTCGCTCAGGCTTGCCAAATAGAGGTAATCCAACCAATAGGAACCTCCGTACGCATGGATTTTATGCTCGCGCAGGCTTTCCTTATCCGTGATAATTTCTTCGTGTGCCTTACCCATCAAATAAACCATCATCTTCTTCACGTCCACATACTGCGTCAAGAGGCTGTCTGTCTTTACGCCCGCCCCGCTCCGGAGCAACAGACGGGCCACACGTCCTGTCAGCCATGCGTTGCCGGACATCCCTTCGAACCAACCGAAGGATCCATCGCCACGCTGCAACTTACCCAAAGCCTCGGCAAACCGGCGGCGCAAATCAACCTGACGGTTGGCATCGAACAACTGTTGCAAAGCCGTCAACCGCTGTGTCTCCATCTCGGCATCAGCCACCCAAGGTGTTTCTTCCAGCACGATGCCAGTCAGGTCTTCCCCGCCAGACAAGGGACTTTTGAGCTCTTCACCCGCCTCGCGTTGCCAAAATTCTACCGCCGTTTTCACCTGCGGATACCGTACGGCTAACGTAGAAGAAAGCGTGGAAGCATAATAGGCCGCGCCCAATGAGAGCACATCATCCGTCCGTGGCTCCAGCACGGAAGGCAGGGCCTGCACGGCATACCACAAGGGATTGGCCGTATATTCCACCGTCAGACGGCGGTGCTCCGCCTCAGGATGGTTGTCTTGGAACAAACCGCCGAGCCGTATCACCGTATCTCCCTCGTGCGACACCACGAAAGGCTGGGTCTGCGTCAGCCATTCCTTGTCCTCCAAAACGGGGAGGTAACGCTGTTCTCCGTCGGTATGCTCCCCGGCTTCGAAGATTATGCGGCAAGCCGGCAAGGACACAGTGCCTGAAGGCGTGTAGGCAAAAGACACCACCGTATCCGATTTCGCCTCCATCTCCACCTTCACCGTCTCTTTCCAAAGGCTCTTGCCCGTAGCCGGGTCGAACACTTCCATCGTGGCCTTGCCTTCCAACGTTTTCTCTGTCAAGTTGAACAACGTAGCCGAAAGCGTGGCACGGTCGCCCATCCGCACGAAGCGCGGCAGGCTGAGTTGGGCCATCACCTCCTTGGCGGCCACCACCTCGTCCGTCAACAAGCCCGCCATCATGTCTTTCGTATGGGCCAAAGCCATGAATTTCCACGTTGTCAGGCTTTCGGGCAAAGTGAAGCGCAAGGTCACCACGCCGCTCGTATCGGCCATCAAACGGGGATAGAAAAAGGCCGTTTCATTCAGATTCTCACGGACGGCCACGCCCGGAGCCTTATCCACTTCCGCCTTTGCGGCACCTTCCACCAAAGCTTGCTCCTCCTCCGAGGGGGATTTCAAAGCCATGTATTCAGGCGCACCGGCCGCAGGCGCGGCCTTCTGCTTCCCCACTGCCACCTCCATCCCGGCAATCCTACCGTTGCGCGGTGCCGCGCCCACTGCCAGGCTATTGTCCGCAATCATGAGCACCTCTTCCACGGTGCGCAAGCCGCCCCACGCCATCATCATCGGATTGAAATAGTCGAACCGTAGGGGCTTGACGGATTCACGCCGCACCGAAGCATGGTAGGACATATTGTCTCCGCCATACAACCAAAACTTGTTTATATCCACACGAGGCAAAGAGAGCGGGACATAATGGGAAAAATTCCACGCATGCGGCTGTATGCCGTCCAACGAGGCATCGTAAAGCGTGGCCATCAACTGTGCCGGGGCGGGCAGGCCATCGGGCCGGGTGATGCGGAGGTTCCATGTCTCTTCGCTTCCCGGCAGCAAGCGGTCGCGGAAAGAAGTCCACGAGAGGCGTAACCTACGGTCGGGCTGTTTACGAATGAGATGCTGGCTCTGGCCGTAATACTGTCCGTCTTTGACAAAATAGAATATCGCCTGAAGGCCGTCTGCCCCGGCAGGCACCTCAGGATACTCGAAATGCAGGATGGAATCCGAGAAATGGAAAACTTTCTCTGCCAAAATGCGGTCTTCGCAGAACAGCATATAGAAAAGCGACACACTGTCGGCGCCGCTGCCCACCATCAGACGGGCGGGACGACCGGCAGAGACCGTATCGTCTATACAATAATAGAAAAACTTTTCGCCGCCTCCGGGATGCCGGTCGGACAAACTGAAAAGCACGAAAGGATGGGCATATTCAAGCGTATCAGACTCCGTCACAGCACGCAATTGCATCTCGTAACTGCCGGACGGAAGTGCGGACAATTCCGACAAGCGTACCGGCTTATTGGCAGGGAAGGCAAAGCCGGAAAGCACCTTTTCCACCTGTTTCCCATCTTGCATCCGGTAGATTTCACCCGTCACTTCCACCCTGCCCTTGAATTCGGCGCCGGCATTCGTTTGCACCACAGCCTTAAGAGCGGGCAAACTGTCTTTCGTCCAATACGTACCGACCTCCAACGTAAGCCGCAGGCTTTCCTCGTTCAAAGGGAAGGACGTTTTAGCCGTCTGTGTCTCACCGGACGCCCCCATGACCGACACATCCACGAACTGTCGGGCACCATACCTTGGTCCACGCCTCCCGGCCTCACGCACCGGAACACGCAACGTGAAGCGTCCATCTTCACCGGTATAAACCGTGTCGATCGGAATTTCCTCTCCTCCACGGTCCACCCTATAGAACCAACTGCCCACAACGGAAACAGCCGTCACGCGAGCCTGCCGGAGCGGAACCCCGTTATAACCCATGGCCGTACCGGCCAAGCACAAAGTGTCGCCTGCCTGATAACGCGCCGTAATCTCATCCAGACGGACTTCAAAGGTCGGTCGTTTGTATTCCTCCACCGTAAAGCCTACGCTGTTGTTCCCCGTACGCACGGCATAACGCCCCGAAAGCCCTTTCACCGGTAAGGCAAATGTGGCAGAAAACGTTCCCCATTCGTCACTTTCCACCGTCTGTTCAGCTACGGTCTTTCCGTTCGGGTCACGCAAGGCCAGTACCACCTTGCGCCCTCCTGCGGCCTGTTCCCTGTCATTCTTCCGGTCCCAACACAAGCCCCCGATGTAAACCGTCTGGCCGGGGCGGTACACGGCGCGGTCGGTGTAAAGTCGTTCTTCACCGTGCGTTCCGTCATCCGTCCGGTAAGGCTGCCGGAAGGTGCAACTATGTTCATATTTATAACGGTCGTCTCCTTTCCTCACTTTTATGGAAAGGCTGTAACGGTCGGCATGTTTTTTCCTGTAATCCGCGAAGTTCCATCTGGCCTTTCCCTCGGCATCCGTCTGCGTGGAGTAAACCACGTCCTTTGCGGCACACCACTCCACGGTGGCGGACGGCACGGGAGCACCAGTTTGCGCATCGACTACCGTGCAGAGGCTCGTGCTGTCCGGCAAGTCCCCGGCCACCACCTCGAAACGTGAAGCACGGAAAGAAGCCACCATCTTGCCGTCGGATGAAGCCACACCGTCGGCCTTCCCGACCACCACAAAGTAACCCACGCCGGGACAGGCCAACCGGAATGTATCCTCAACTTGCAGGAAAGCCGGTTGCGCCTGCCAATTCAAACGATCCGTTTTCCTCAACACCCCGTATTTCCGCGCATAGGCAGCCTCATCTTTCCGATACTCCGCCCTCCGCGCCTCTGCTTTGGGAAAGCCATCGGGAAGCTGGTACCAACTCAACGACATGCCTGCCACGTTGCGATGTTCCACGACATACTCGTTCGGGACACCGGGATAAACCTCCGCAGGGAAGCGGAGGAAAACAAAGGGAGCTTCCAACTGCCGTTTTCGGTTCAGCAATTCCTTGGCACGTGGATATGCCTTATATTTCGCATATCCTTCCTCAGCCCAAGCCACCTTCGTGCCCGGAGTGACCTCCAAATCCAACATACCTAAATACACTTCCGCCGACAGAGGCAAATCGCCGAAACAGGAAAGCAACCGTTCGTAAGCTTTATAAGCAGGTGATTGCAACACCACGCGCTCGGTTTCCTCAGGAGACAAGCCGCCGGTTTGCCCCGCCAGTTCCACATCGCCCCGCTCGAGGGCAAATGCAACGGAATCGACGGACACGAGTAATTCAGCCTCACGGTTTCCCCGGGCGCGATAAACGGCCAACATCCGGGCATAAACCGTATCGAGCGCATACGAGCCTTCGCCCTTGTTTGCCCTC
>ENA-OZGC01001285-OZGC01001285.1-human-gut-metagenome-genome-assembly--contig:-NODE-1285-length-14826-cov-8.497529_pt1 | contig 14826 bp, 9 predicted proteins | sample MGYA00245109_ERZ653643 | MGnify/ENA primary metagenome ERZ653643 (study PRJEB26926, sample SAMN06165107) | human gut metagenome | biome: ENVO:00009003; feature: ENVO:2100002; material: ENVO:00002003... | reverse complement strand
TGCGATCGTCGGCAGCGTCAGATGTGTATAAGAGACAGACTCTATTATTTAACGATAATAGAGTAAAAATAGTAAGAGAGTAGTCCCCTACTCTTATATATTCATGTTGACGATAAACCCTTTGTATATACTTTGCATCATCGCTATTACAAATCCTAATAATTCATTTCCACACAGGATAAGCAGATGAAGAAAAAAATTGAATCCTACCAGGGAGCTGCCGGTGGTTGGGGTGCTGTTAAATCCGTAGCGAATGCAGTACGTAAGCAGATGGATATACGCCAGGATGTTATTGCCATGTTTGACATGAATAAGCCAGAGGGCTTTGACTGTCCGGGATGTGCATGGCCAGATCCTAAGCACAGTGCGTCATTCGACATTTGTGAAAACGGCGCAAAAGCAATCGCCTGGGAAGTCACGGATAAGCAGGTAAATGCCTCTTTCTTTGCTGAGAATACGGTTCAATCATTACTTACCTGGGGAGATCACGAGCTTGAGGCTGCGGGACGTCTCACTCAGCCTTTGAAATATGATGACGTCAGCGACTGTTACAAGCCATTAAGCTGGCAACAAGCTTTCGACGAAATTGGCGCTCGCCTTCAAAGCTATAGTGATCCCAATCAGGTTGAATTCTATACTTCGGGGCGCACTTCCAATGAAGCTGCCTTTCTTTATCAGCTTTTTGCCCGTGAATACGGGAGCAATAACTTTCCCGACTGCTCCAACATGTGCCATGAACCGACCAGTGTGGGATTGGCAGCGAGTATCGGTGTGGGTAAAGGGACCGTGTTGCTGGAAGACTTTGAGAAATGCGATTTAGTCATTTGCATTGGGCATAACCCTGGTACAAACCACCCTCGCATGCTGACTTCGTTGCGCGCTTTAGTGAAACGGGGAGCGAAAATGATCGCTATCAACCCTCTACAGGAACGTGGCCTGGAGCGATTTACCGCACCGCAAAACCCGTTTGAAATGCTGACGAACTCTGAGACTCAGTTGGCCAGTGCCTACTATAACGTGCGCATTGGTGGCGATATGGCATTGCTCAAGGGGATGATGCGCCTGTTAATTGAGCGCGATGATGCTGCAAGCGCCGCAGGTCGGCCCTCATTGCTGGATGACGAATTTATTCAAACGCATACCGTCGGCTTTGACGAGCTACGCCGTGACGTGCTCAATTCCGAGTGGAAAGATATCGAACGTATTTCTGGACTAAGTCAGACTCAAATCGCCGAACTGGCTGATGCATATGCCGCTGCCGAACGCACCATTATCTGTTACGGAATGGGGATCACTCAGCACGAACATGGTACCCAGAATGTACAGCAACTGGTCAATCTGCTGTTGATGAAAGGTAACATTGGCAAGCCTGGTGCGGGTATCTGCCCACTACGAGGTCACTCTAATGTACAGGGCGACCGAACCGTCGGTATCACCGAGAAACCGTCTGCAGAGTTTCTGGCTCGCCTGGGTGAGCGCTATGGTTTCACCCCACCTCATGCACCTGGACATGCTGCAATTGCCAGCATGCAAGCAATATGTACGGGGCAGGCTCGAGCATTGATCTGCATGGGGGGCAACTTTGCACTGGCAATGCCAGATCGGGAAGCGAGCGCTGTACCGTTAACACAATTAGATCTGACGGTACACGTAGCCACTAAGCTTAACCGCTCTCATCTGCTGACCGCACGGCATAGCTATATTCTGCCGGTTCTGGGACGTAGCGAGATTGACATGCAAAAAAGCGGTGCGCAGGCGGTAACCGTTGAGGATTCAATGTCGATGATTCATGCCTCGCGTGGCGTGTTAAAACCCGCCGGTGTAATGCTGAAATCAGAGTGTGCAGTGGTCGCGGGTATCGCGCAGGCGGCACTACCCCAGAGCGTGGTAGCCTGGGAGTATCTGGTGGAAGATTATGATCGCATTCGCAATGACATTGAAGCTGTGCTGCCAGAGTTCGCCGACTATAACCAGCGCATCCGACATCCTGGAGGTTTTCACCTGATAAACGCAGCTGCTGAAAGGCGCTGGATGACGCCGTCAGGTAAGGCTAATTTCATTACCAGTAAAGGGCTGTTAGAAGATCCCTCTTCAGCGTTTAACAGTAAGCTAGTCATGGCGACAGTACGCAGTCACGATCAGTACAACACGACGATTTATGGTATGGATGATCGCTATCGAGGGGTATTCGGTCAACGAGATGTGGTCTTTATGAGTGCTAAACAAGCTAAAATTTGCCGTGTAAAAAACGGCGAAAGAGTTAATCTTATTGCGCTTACGCCAGACGGTAAGCGAAGCTCACGCCGCATGGATAGATTAAAAGTGGTCATTTACCCTATGGCTGACCGCTCACTGGTGACCTATTTTCCAGAATCGAATCACATGCTAACACTTGATAACCACGATCCATTAAGTGGCATTCCTGGCTATAAAAGTATTCCTGTTGAATTAGAGCCATCAAATTAATTCGCCTCCTCATTTCTTCTGCTGTCATCCGCACAGCAGAAGAATTCCTCATTGACTATTATCGCGCAATTTGCTCACATGGATTAAATTAAACTACACACTATAAGATATAAACCTCTGCCTACAGTTGTAAGAAACTCCGCTCAGTACTGAAGTGCCAGTCCTATTTCCTCTTTTATCCAGCCTGTTATATTAATCATACTGATTAACGATTTTTAACGTTATCCGCTAAATAAACACATTTGAAATGCATGCGACCACAGTGAAAAACAAAATCATGCAAAGAGACAACTATAAAGAAATCATGTCTGTAATTGTGGTTGTCTTGTTGCTGACACTTACGTTGATAGCCATTTTTTCGGCAATTGATCAGCAGGGCATTTCAGAAATGGGTCGCATGGCAAGAGATCTTACACATTTCATTATCAATAGTTTGCAAGACTGAAAATAAACAGCAAATTATAAATGTGAAATGTTAAAAAAGTATCGATAAAAACTTTATTGTTTTAAGGAGATAAAATGTCGCTCGTTTGTTCTGTTATATTTATTCATCATGCCTTCAACGCTAACATTTTAGATAAAGATTACGCCTTCTCTGACGGCGAGATCCTGATGGTAGATAACGCTGTTCGTACGCATTTTGAACCTTATGAGCGGCATTTCAAAGAAATCGGATTTAATGAAAATACCATTAAAAAATATCTACAATGCACTAACATCCAGACAGTGACGGTGCCTGTTCCTGCGAAGTTTTTACGTGCTTCAAATGTACCGACGGGATTGCTTAATGAAATGATTGCTTATCTCAACTCGGAAGAACGCAATCATCATAACTTTTCAGAACTTTTGCTTTTTTCTTGCCTGTCTATTTTTGCCGCATGCAAAGGTTTCATTACACTATTAACTAACGGTGTGCTATCCGTTTCCGGGAAAGTGAGAAATATTGTCAACATGAAGCTGGCGCACCCATGGAAGCTGAAAGATATTTGTGACTGCCTGTACATCAGTGAAAGCCTGTTGAAGAAAAAACTAAAGCAAGAGCAAACGACATTCTCACAGATTCTTTTAGATGCCAGAATGCAGCACGCAAAAAATTTGATACGCGTAGAAGGTTCAGTCAATAAAATTGCCGAACAATGTGGTTATGCGAGTACATCATATTTTATTTATGCGTTCCGCAAACATTTCGGCAACAGTCCGAAGAGAGTTTCGAAGGAGTACCGTTGTCAAAGGCACACCGGTATGAACACGGACAACACGATGAGTGCTTTAGCTATTTGATTATTTGCTAACGAGTAGTCAACCACACACGCTACGTAAGAATTAAATGGGGCAGCCATTTCCTGCCCCGCGTTGTTTTTAGGCGATATATTTCTTGAAATAAATAAGTGACATTCATCACATATTTATGCATTTGCATAACCTGTTGCATGATTATTTATGATCTCAATTCGGCATTTTGTCATTAAAATGCAATAATTTATTAAATATCAATAGATTAGTTGTTTATCGGCGAGAAATTACTTAGTAGAACAGAAAGTAATGTCAACGCTTTATGGACTGTTATTTCCCTTTTTTTAGCTAAATCTGCTATCTCTTTATGTGACTCACTTCACTTACATCCACTTATTTCTCTTCGTAAAATTACTTTGGAATTAAGTACAATAAGAAGAGGAACATTTATGAAGTCTGCATTAAAGAAAAGTGTCGTAAGTACCTCGATATCTTTGATACTGGCATCTGGTATGGCTGCATTTGCTGCTCATGCGGCAGATGATGTAAAGCTGAAAGCAACCAAAACAAACGTTGCTTTCTCAGACTTTACGCCGACTGAATACAGTACCAAAGGAAAGCCAAATATTATCGTACTGACCATGGATGATCTTGGTTATGGACAACTTCCTTTTGATAAGGGATCTTTTGACCCAAAAACAATGGAAAATCGTGAAGTTGTCGATACCTACAAAATAGGGATAGATAAAGCCATTGAAGCTGCGCAAAAATCAACGCCGACGCTCCTTTCATTAATGGATGAAGGCGTACGTTTTACTAACGGCTATGTGGCGCACGGTGTTTCCGGCCCCTCCCGCGCCGCAATAATGACCGGTCGAGCGCCCGCCCGCTTTGGTGTCTATTCCAATACCGATGCTCAGGATGGTATTCCGCTAACAGAAACTTTCTTGCCTGAATTATTCCAGAATCATGGTTATTACACTGCAGCAGTAGGTAAATGGCACTTGTCAAAAATCAGTAATGTGCCGGTACCGGAAGATAAACAAACGCGTGACTATCATGACAACTTCACCACATTTTCTGCGGAAGAATGGCAACCTCAAAACCGTGGCTTTGATTACTTTATGGGATTCCACGCTGCAGGAACGGCATATTACAACTCCCCTTCACTGTTCAAAAACCGTGAACGCGTCCCCGCAAAAGGTTATATCAGCGATCAGTTAACCGATGAGGCAATTGGCGTTGTTGATCGTGCCAAAACACTTGACCAGCCTTTTATGCTTTACCTGGCTTATAATGCTCCGCACCTGCCAAATGATAATCCTGCACCGGAGCAATATCAGAAGCAATTTAATACCGGTAGTCAAACAGCAGATAACTACTACGCTTCCGTTTATTCTGTTGATCAGGGTGTAAAACGCATTCTCGAACAACTGAAGAAAAACGGACAGTATGACAATACAATTATTCTCTTTACCTCCGATAATGGTGCGGTTATCGATGGTCCTCTGCCGCTGAACGGGGCGCAAAAAGGCTATAAGAGTCAGACCTATCCTGGCGGTACTCACACCCCAATGTTTATGTGGTGGAAAGGAAAACTTCAACCCGGTAATTATGACAAGCTGATTTCCGCAATGGATTTCTACCCGACAGCTCTTGATGCAGCCGATATCAGCATTCCAAAAGACCTTAAGCTGGATGGCGTTTCCTTGCTGCCCTGGTTGCAAGATAAGAAACAAGGCGAGCCACATAAAAATCTGACCTGGATAACCTCTTATTCTCACTGGTTTGACGAGGAAAATATTCCATTCTGGGATAATTACCACAAATTTGTTCGCCATCAGTCAGACGATTACCCGCATAACCCCAACACTGAGGACTTAAGCCAATTCTCTTATACGGTGAGAAATAACGATTATTCGCTTGTCTATACAGTAGAAAACAATCAGTTAGGTCTCTACAAACTGACGGATCTACAGCAAAAAGATAACCTTGCCGCCGCCAATCCGCAGGTCGTTAAAGAGATGCAAGGCGTGGTAAGAGAGTTTATCGACAGCAGCCAGCCACCGCTTAGCGAGGTAAATCAGGAGAAGTTTAACAATATCAAGAAAGCACTAAGCGAAGCGAAATAACTAAACCTTCATGCGGCGGAATTTTCCGCCGCCTTATTGAGCGAGATAGCGATGCACGTTACAGCCAAGCCCTCCAGTTTTCAATGTAATCTCAAATGTGATTACTGTTTTTACCTTGAAAAAGAGTCGCAGTTTACTCATGAAAAATGGATGGATGACAGTACTCTGAAAGAGTTCATCAAACAATATATCGCAGCGTCTGGCAATCAGGTCTATTTTACCTGGCAAGGCGGTGAACCCACTCTGGCTGGCCTGGATTTTTTCCGTAAAGTTATTCACTATCAACAACGCTATGCAGGCCAAAAACGTATTTTTAATGCATTACAAACGAATGGCATTTTATTGAATAATGAATGGTGTGCATTTCTCAAAGAACATGAGTTTCTGGTTGGTATCTCGATCGATGGACCCCAGGAGCTACATGACCGTTACAGACGCAGTAATTCAGGTAACGGTACTTTTGCAAAAGTGATAGCAGCCATCGAGCGTCTGAAATCATATCAAGTAGAGTTTAATACGTTAACCGTCATTAATAACATTAATGTCCATTACCCTCTTGAGGTTTATCATTTTTTAAAATCTATCGGCAGTAAACATATGCAATTTATCGAATTGCTCGAAACCGGGACGCCGAATATTGATTTCAGTGGTCATAGTGAGAACACATTCCGTATCATTGATTTTTCTGTGCCTCCTACGGCTTATGGCAAGTTTATGTCAACCATTTTTATGCAATGGGTTAAAAACGATGTGGGTGAAATTTTCATCCGTCAGTTTGAAAGCTTTGTCAGCCGTTTTTTGGGGAATGGGCATACCAGTTGTATTTTCCAGGAGTCCTGCAAGGATAATCTGGTTGTTGAAAGTAATGGAGACATTTACGAATGCGACCATTTTGTCTATCCACAGTACAAAATTGGAAACATTAATAAATCTGAACTCAAAACAATGAACAGTGTACAACTGACAGCGCAAAAAAAACGGATTTCAGCGAAATGTCAGCAATGTGCATATAAACCTATCTGCAATGGCGGTTGTCCTAAGCATCGTATTACCAAAGTAAACAATGAGACTGTTTCTTATTTTTGCGAAGGTTATAAAATCCTTTTTTCAACCATGGTACCTTATATTAACGCCATGGTGGAGTTAGCTAAGAACAGAGTACCGCTTTACCACATCATGGATGTTGCAAAACAAATGGAGAATAATTAATAACGCTCCCTCTTAGCTCCAGTCTTAGCCTCCTTCTTATGACCTTAACAATGCACCCGACACATATTCCTGTCGGGTGTTTCGTCATCATCATCTTCCCTTGCGAAAATCCTGGCTTACGTGGTATGCGTCAGGGCATTAGCAATATCCTTGATTATCAATAGCATAACCATAACCACTGAAAATGAAATATTCCTTTATATTTCATATTGTTAAAGGATACTTAAATAAATTTCATCAGTAAATCATTGCCATAGATAATCATTGGATGGCACAATCAATTTTCGCTAATGATAACCATTCCCATTACGTTTCGTATGTTGATAGCAAAGTATCTCTGTCTGCTGAAGCCCTTTTGGCTGCGTAAGAATAATAAAACTTCAGTGTTGTTAATCATTATTATCCTCGCCATGATCCTTGGCGTGGTTAAAATTTAGGTCTGGTTAAACGACTGGAATAATGATTTTTTCAATGCGCTAAGCCAGAAAGAAACCGATAAGCTTTGGCAGCTTGTTCTTTGGTTCCCTGCCCTGCTGGGGATCTTTGTATTAATATCCGTAAACAAAACATGGTTAATTAAACTACTGACTATTCGCTGGCGCGAATGGTTAACAGATTACTACCTTAATCGCTGGTTTGCAGATAAAAACTACTACTTCACGCAGATCTACGGTGAGCATAAAAATACAGATAACCCTGACCAACGTATCGCTGAAGACATTCTCTTACTGATCAGCAAAACGCTCAGTCTTTCATTTGGCTTCATCCAGTCACTTAGCATGTTGATCACCTTTACCGTTATTCTTTGGCAAAGCGCGGGTACGCTCTCATTCACTGTTGGTGGAACAGAATGGAATATCCAGGGGTATATGGTCTATACCGTCGTGCTCATTGTGATCGGTGGAACTTTATTTACTCATAAGGTTGGTAAACGTATTCGTCCGCTTAATGTGGAAAAACAACGTAGCGAAGCGACATTTCGAACTAATCTTGTGCAGCATAATAAGCAGGCTGAACTGATTGCGCTAAGCAATGCTGAGTCTCTACAACGCCAGGAGTTGAGCGACAATTTTCATACCATTAAAGATAACTGGCATCGTTTAATGAATCGTCAGCGGTGGCTTGATTACTAGCAGAATATTTATTCGCGCTCGCTTAGCGTTCTTCCCTACTTTCTGTTATTGCCGCAGTTTATTAGCGGACAGATCAATCTGGGCGGACTGATGAAATCGCGCCAGGCATTTATGCTGGTATCGAACAATTTAAGCTGGTTTATTTATAAATATGATGAACTTGCTGAACTGGCTGCGGTTATCGATCGCTTGTATGAGTTCCATCAACTCACCGAACAGCGCCCTACGAATAAGCCTAAAAATTGCCAACATGCGGTACAAGTGGCTGACGCGAGTATTCGTACTCCTGATAATAAGATCATATTAGAGAACCTGAACTTTCATGTTTCGCCAGGCAAATGGCTATTACTGAAAGGTTACTCAGGTGCGGGAAAAACCACACTGCTTAAAACATTATCCCACTGCTGGCCGTGGTTTAAAGGTGATATTTCTTCTCCTGCTGACAGTTGGTATGTGTCACAAACACCGTTAATCAAAACCGGCTTACTGAAAGAGATAATTTGTAAAGCACTTCCCCTGTCCGTAGACGATAAATCGTTGAGCGAAGTACTGCATCAGGTTGGTCTGGGGAAATTGGCTGCGCGTATTCATGACCACGATCGCTGGGGCGATATTCTTTCCAGCGGCGAAAAACAACGTATCGCGCTGGCACGATTAATTTTACGACGTCCGAAATGGATATTTCTTGACGAAACTACCTCTCATCTTGAGGAACAAGAGGCTATCCGCTTACTGCGTTTAGTGCGTGAAAAACTACCCACAAGCGGCGTCATTATGGTTACACATCAACCCGGTGTCTGGAACCTAGCTGATGATATTTGTGACATTAGCGCGGTTTTATAAAAACAATAAAAGCCCTGCTATACGGAGATAAAAATAAATGAAGCGAGTTCTTATTCCTGGCGTCATTTTATGTGGCGCTGATGTGGCGCAGGCCGTCGATGACAAAAACATGTACATGCATGTTTTTGAAGAGATGACGGTCTATGCTCCTGTCCCTGTACCCGTAAACGGCAACACGCATTACACCAGTGAAAGCATCGAGCGTTTACCGACCGGGAATGGCAATATCAGCGATCTGCTGAGAACAAACCCTGCGGTGCGCATGGATTCAACGCAAAGTACCTCGTTGAACCAGGGAGATATTCGCCCGGAAAAAATCTCTATTCACGGTGCGTCGCCCTACCAGAATGCCTATTTGATTGATGGTATTAGTGCAACTAATAACCTGAACCCAGCGAATGAGTCCGATGCCAGTAGTGCAACCAATATTAGCGGGATGTCACAGGGGTATTATCTAGATGTCAGCTTACTTGACAATGTGACGCTTTATGACAGTTTTGTGCCGGTTGAATTTGGTCGCTTCAATGGCGGGGTAATTGATGCAAAGATCAAACGCTTCAATGCTGATGATAGCAGCGTGAAACTGGGTTATCGCACTACGCGTTCGGACTGGTTAACATCGCATATCGATGAGAATAACAAGAGCGCATTTAATCAAGGTTCTTCAGGAAGTACTTATTACTCTCCAGATTTTAAAAAGAACTTTTATACTTTGGCGTTGAATCAGGAACTCGCTGATAACTTCGGCGTTACCGCCGGTTTATCGCGCCGCCAGTCTGATATCACCCGCGCGGATTATGTTTCGAATGACGGCATTGTCGCCGGTCGGGCACAGTATAAAAACGTTATCGATACCGCAGTGAGCAAATTTACCTGGTTTGCCAGCGACCGCTTTACCCACGATTTAACATTAAAATATACCGGCTCCAGTCGTGATTATAATACCAGCACCTTCCCGCAGTCTGATCGTGAAATGGGTAATAAATCCTACGGTCTGGCATGGGATATGGATACGCAGCTCGCAAGGGCCAAACTACGTACCACCGTTGGTTGGGATCATATTAGTGATTATACCCGTCACGATCATGACATCTGGTACACCGAACTTTCATGTACATATGGTGATATTACAGGGCGTTGCACCCGTGGCGGATTAGGACACATTTCCCAGGCTGTAGATAATTACACCTTCAAAACACGCCTGGACTGGCAAAAATTCACCGTGGGTAATGTTTCTCATCAACCCTACTTCGGCGCGGAATACATCTATTCCGATGCATGGACTGAACGCCATAACCAGTCAGAATCCTATGTGATTAATGCTGCCGGAAAGAAAACTAACCATACCATTTACCATAAAGGTAAAGGCAGCCTGGGAATTGACAACTACACGCTGTATATGGCGGATCGCATTAGCTGGCGTAATGTGTCATTAATGCCCGGCGTGCGGTATGACTATGACAACTATCTGTCAAACCACAATATCTCCCCGCGCTTTATGACGGAATGGGATATTTTTGCTGATCAAACCTCAATGATTACCGCAGGTTATAACCGTTACTATGGCGGTAATATTCTTGATATGGGATTACGTGATATCCGCAATAGCTGGACGGAATCGGTATCAGGCAATAAAACCCTGACGCGTTATCAGGATTTGAAAACGCCTTATAACGATGAACTGGCAATGGGGTTGCAGCAGAAAATCGGTAAGAACGTTATTGCGCGTGCAAACTATGTTTATCGTGAAGCGCATGATCAAATCAGTAAAAGCAGTCGTACCGACAGCGCGACTAAAACCACCATTACTGAATATAACAACGACGGCAAAACCAAAACGCATTCGTTCAACCTCAGTTTTGAACTGGCCGAACCCCTGCATATCAGCCAGGTAGATATTAACCCGCAAATTGTCTTTAGCTATATCAAGAGCAAGGGCAACTTGTCGTTAAACAATGGTTATGAGGAGAGCAATACCGGTGATAACCGGGTGGTTTATAACGGTAATCTGGTCTCTTACGATAGCGTTCCAGTGGCGGATTTTAATAATCCACTAAAGATCTCCTTAAACATGGATTTCACGCATCAACCGAGCGGGTTGGTGTGGGCGAATACGTTGACCTGGCAAGAAGCGCGTAAAGCTCGCATTATCCTGGGTAAGACGAATGCGCAATACATCAGCGAATATTCAGATTACAAGCAGTATGTTGACGAGAGACTGGATAGCAGCCTGACCTGGGACACCCGCTTGTCCTGGACGCCACAATTTCTGAAACAACAAAACCTGACGATCAGTGCCGATATTCTCAATGTACTGGATAGCAAAACCGCTGTTGATACAACGAATACCGGCGTGGCGACCTACGCCAGTGGCCGTACTTTCTGGCTTGATGTCAGCATGAAATTTTAATAGTTCGGATTTTACTTTACCGGGTAAATTCGCCCGGTTTTCGCATGGAGATAATTATGAGAAACCTCTGTTTCTTACTGACGTTAGTGGCAACTCTGTTGCTCCCCGGGCGACTGATTGCCGCCGCCTTACCGCAGGATGAAAAGTTAATTACCGGGCAACTGGACAATGGCTTGCGATATATGATTTATCCGCATGCTCAACCAAAGGATCAGGTAAATTTATGGCTGCAAATTCATACGGGTTCATTGCAGGAAGGAGACAATGAGCGCGGCGTGGCTCATTTTGTAGAACATATGATGTTTAACGGCACAAAAACATGGCCGGGTAATAAAGTCATCGAAACATTTGAGTCGATGGGTCTGCGCTTTGGTCGCGATGTTAATGCCTATACCAGCTATGACGAAACGGTGTATCAGGTGAGTTTGCCGACTACGCAGAAACAAAATCTGCAACAAGTGATGGCAATCTTCAGTGAATGGAGTAATGCCGCAACCTTTGAAAAACTCGAAGTAGACGCTGAACGCGGCGTAATTACTGAGGAATGGCGTGCCCATCAGGATGCGAAATGGCGCACCTCTCAGGCGCGCCGCCCTTTCCTGCTGGCTAATACCCGTAATTTAGACCGTGAACCTATCGGCCTGATGGATACTGTCGCTACGGTCACACCGGCACAATTGCGCCAATTTTATCAACGCTGGTATCAACCAAATAATATGACCTTTATCGTGGTCGGCGATATCGATAGTAAAGAAGCGCTGGCGCTGATTAAGGATAATTTAAGTAAGCTTCCGGCTAACAAAGCAGCTGAAAATCGCGTCTGGCCGACAAAAGCCGAAAACCACCTGCGCTTTAATATCATTAATGATAAAGAAAACCGGGTGAACGGCATCGCACTCTATTATCGCCTGCCAATGGTGCAAGTGAGCGATGAGCAAAGCTTTATCGAACAAGCTGAATGGAGCATGTTGGTTCAGCTGTTCAATCAGCGTCTGCAGGAACGCATACAGTCGGGCGAGTTGAAGACTATTTCTGGCGGCACTGCGCGCAGCGTTAAAATTGCACCCGATTATCAGTCGCTGTTTTTCCGTGTAAATGCACGAGACGATAATATGCAGGATGCTGCGAATGCATTAATGGCAGAGTTGGCAACTATTGATCAGCATGGTTTTTCTGCTGAAGAACTCGATGATGTCAAATCTACCCGCCTCACCTGGCTGAAAAATGCGGTTGATCAGCAAGCTGAACGTGATTTACGTATGCTGACCAGTCGCCTGGCATCCAGCTCATTAAATAATACGCCGTTCTTGTCGCCGGAAGAGACATATCAACTTTCGAAACGTCTGTGGCAGCAAATTACCGTGCAAAGTCTGGCGGAAAAATGGCAGCAGTTAAGAAAGAACCAGGATGCATTTTGGGAGCAAATGGTAAACAATGAGGTTGCTGCCAAAAAAGCATTGTCTCCTGCGGCTATCCTGGCGCTGGAAAAAGAGTACGCCAACAAAAAGCTGGCGGCTTACATCTTCCCAGGCAGAAATTTATCGTTAACAGTAGACGCTGACCCACAGGCGGAAATTAGCAGCAAAGAAACGTTGGCTGAGAATCTGACATCATTAACACTTTCCAATGGTGCCAGGGTTATTCTGGCAAAATCCGCGGGTGAAGAGCAAAAGCTACAAATTACTGCCGTATCTAATAAAGGCGATTTAAGTTTCCCTGCGCAGCAAAAATCACTTATCGCGCTGGCAAATAAAGCAGTAAGCGGAAGCGGCGTTGGTGAACTCTCCTCTTCCAGCCTGAAACGCTGGAGTGCGGAAAACTCGGTAACCATGAGCAGTAAAGTCAGTGGCATGAATACGTTGCTCTCCGTTAGCGCGCGGGCTAATAACCCTGAACCTGGTTTCCAGTTGATTAACCAGCGAATCACCCACAGCACGATTAACGACAATATTTGGGCATCGCTACAAAATGCTCAAATTCAGGCGTTGAAAACGCTCGACCAGCGTCCAGCGGAGAAATTCGCCCAGCAGATGTATGAGACGCGCTATGCTGATGACCGCACGAAATTACTGCAAGAAAATCAGATTGCACAGTTTACTGCCGCAGATGCGCTGGCTGCCGATCGCAAGTTGTTTTCATCTCCAGCGGATATCACGTTTGTCATTGTCGGTAATGTCGCAGAAGACAAACTCGTGGCGTTAATTACGCGTTACTTAGGATCAATCAAACACTCTGATTCGCCATTAGCCGCAGGTAAACCATTAACTCGCGCGACGGACAACGCATCGGTTACTGTAAAAGAACAAAATGAACCTGTGGCACAGGTTTCACAGTGGAAGCGTTATGATTCCCGGACACCGGTTAATCTGGCGACGCGTATGGCGCTCGATGCTTTTAACGTCGCACTGGCAAAAGATCTACGCGTTAATATTCGTGAACAGGCATCTGGAGCATACAGCGTTTCTTCTCGCCTCTCGGTTGATCCTCAGGCCAAAGATATCAGTCATTTGCTGGCTTTTACTTGTCAACCGGAACGACATGATGAACTGTTAACGTTAGCGAATGAAGTGATGGTTAAGCGTCTGGCTAAAGGGATCAGTGAGCAAGAACTGAATGAATACCAGCAAAACGTTCAGCGCAGCCTCGATATCCAACAGCGTAGCGTTCAACAATTAGCGAACACCATTGTAAATAGTCTTATTCAATATGACGATCCTGCAGCATGGACTGAGCAGGAGCAATTGTTGAAACAAATGACGGTAGTGAATGTTAACACTACCGTTAAACAATATCTTTCTCATCCGGTAAATACTTATACCGGAGTATTGTTGCCAAAATAATAACAGCCCCGTCAACACATCGTTGGCGGGGATTTTATCAATATTCGCTATTTTTATGTAATAATTTTATAAATGCGTTCAAAATAATAACCAAGTACTAATAGTGATATTTTAAGGTCTGATTTTTACGTGATAATTCAGGAGGCGTAGAAAGTGCATAAAAATAACAACACAAAACACCTTGCCACCACCCAAGAATTCAATAATACATTGATTTTCAATCATAAAATATTATTCGCATAATATCTTACGATAAATAACATTAGGATTTTGTTATTTAAACACGAGTCCTTTGCACTTGCTTACTTTATCGATAAATCCTACTTTTTTAATGCGATCCAATCATTTTAAGGAGTTTAAAATGGATAAGAAGCAAGTAACGGATTTAAGGTCGGAACTACTCGATTCACGTTTTGGTGCGAAGTCTATTTCCACCATCGCAGAATCAAAACGTTTTCCGCTGCACGAAATGCGCGACGATGTCGCATTTCAGATTATCAATGACGAATTATATCTTGATGGCAACGCTCGTCAGAACCTGGCCACTTTCTGCCAGACCT
>ENA-OZGC01001270-OZGC01001270.1-human-gut-metagenome-genome-assembly--contig:-NODE-1270-length-14986-cov-4.489518_pt1 | contig 14986 bp, 10 predicted proteins | sample MGYA00245109_ERZ653643 | MGnify/ENA primary metagenome ERZ653643 (study PRJEB26926, sample SAMN06165107) | human gut metagenome | biome: ENVO:00009003; feature: ENVO:2100002; material: ENVO:00002003... | reverse complement strand
TAGGCGGTTTTGTCTCACCTCGTAAAGGAGGTGATAAGATGCCGATTACGATCACGTTCCATATCTTTGGATTCACGATCACCATCCGCATCAAAGGCAGAAACCGCCACTCTGCCAAGTGACGGTTTCCTGAGCTTTGACTCATGACGCTTTCTCTTAGTTAGAGGCAAACCGCTTGTCGCGGAGCCTTGGGTCATTTTCATTATATCAGCTTTCACCAGTTTGTCAAGCGGGTGAAACCGGCACAGATTGACATTTTTCGACTGGTCTGGTAGGATAGTTATGGTTCTTTTGAACCCCTGAGGCTCCAACACAGCGATAGGCGGTTTTGTCTCACCTCGTAAAGGAGGTGATAAGATGCCGATTACGATCACATTCCATATCTTTGGATTCACGGTCACCATCCGCATCAAAGGCAGAAACCGCCACTCTGCACAGTGACGGTTTCTTGATCTTTTGATCTAGTTTCCTTCGCAACCCAGAGGCAAAACCGCTTGTCGCGGAGCCTTAGGTTATTTTTATTATAGCAGGTTCTTGCGGTTTGTCAAGTGTACAGAAAAGGGGCCCCTTGCGGGGCCCCCTCTTTGCTTTGGGGTTTCAGAGAGGAAATCTCAAATTAGTACGGAATGGTCTTGTCGAGGACGTAGATCACCGCGTACGGAGCATTGCCCCTGCTGGAAACCTTGGAGTAGATGATGTAGTCGCCCGCAGCGATGCAGGAAGCGTCAGCCTTGACGACAGTGCCGTCCGCCAGAACGTTGTAGATCACAACGTCGGTCAGGCCGATGGTCTGCGTGTAGCCGTCAGCACCCTTGACCTTGATCGCGGTCGCATCGTTGCTGTAGGACTCAACAGCTTCGCCCATCCAGTTGCTTGCGTTCTGGTCGATCATGTAGACCTCAGAGTAGGTCACGCCATTGGCATCGACCTGCGTCTTGAAGGTGTACAGGCCCGGACGCAGCGCTACGCCGTTGGCATCAACGCCAGTCACGATGGTTTCGTGCTTGACATTGACCGTGACAGGCTCACCGTCGACGTAGACAGTGATGAGGTCATAGCCATTTGCCCAGTTGAACGGCGTCCACTTCAGGACCCAACCAGTGACATTGTCAGCCGCGAAGACTGCCTTGCCGATGTAGACGATGTCAGCGAAGCCGTCGCCGTCGTTATCGAGATAGTCAACGTAGGAGGCAGTCAGTGCGGGCAGAGCGGTGTAGCCGGTGTAGGACGTGACAGCGCCGCCAGCGCTCTTGACCACGAACTTGGTGGACTCGGACAGGGAGAGATCGTTGCCGCTGTATACCTTATCGTTGGTCTTCATCATGGCTACGCCATTCAGGGAAGAAACCTTGATGAATGCCAGCTTTGCAGTGTGGACGAAGGAGCCTTCCAGACGGCCGAATGCATGGCCGTAAGTGACGTTATTGGCAACATCAGCTGCGGTGGATGCAGCAACTGTGGTAGCCGTAGTCGCATCACCGACCCAAGTCAGGGTGTAAACGTCCTTGTCGTTCTTGGTGTAGGAGTACAGCGCGTTGGTCAGCTTCGAATCGTTGTGCGAGGCAACCATGTAAACGAAGTTGTCATACGGATAGCTGTCGTTGCTGTAATAACCAATATTGTCGTAGCCGTCCTTGGCAGAAGCGAAGGAGCCGGCGATCGCAACAGTCGCACCCTCGATGGCCTTGCCGTCCAGATCGAACATGTCGGCCTTCAGCGCGAACTTGCCGTTCTCATGGACGCCGTAGATACGGTCGAGAACCACATAGCTCTTGGCATCGGTGTTCGCAACACGGCCGATGACGTTGCCGTAGGTGTCGAGGTAGAACGTGAAGACCTTGCCATTGTTCGCAATGTTCATGGCTTTATCCTTGCCAAGAACGAAGCGGCAGTTGGTGGGATACTTGGTGCCGTCGATGGAAACAGTTTCCGGATAGTTTGCATCGGAAGCACCGGTCAGAGCGCCAGTCTTGGCCTCAGCAACAGCGACAATACCAACATTGCCGTTGACATAGTCAGAGTTGTCAAGGTTGACAGTCTCGCTCTTCTTCAGGGAGACCTGAACCAGAACCTTGGTGCCGACAGTGTAGTTCATGTCGGTGGTGGTCATAGCCGTAGTCGTTCTCTCAATGTACTGCGGCTCATCATTCACCATTTCCTGCCAGAACTTGAGTTCCGCAGTCTCGCCGGTGGCGTGGCTGTACTTGTTGTTCTTGTTGAGCTTGGTGATCTCGCCGAGGAAGGTGTGGATGGTGGTGATGACCCAGCCGTCTTCGGTCTTGAAGACCTGCGTCAGATCGCCCTGGCCGCCGAAGACCGGAGACTTCCAGCCATATGCAGCTTCCCACCAAGTCTGGCATTCCTTGGCCTTGTCATGCTGAAGCTCCATGTAAATTCTGTCATTGACATCAACATACTTGTAGCCGTCGACTGCGTAGTAGTTCAGAGCGGTGCCGGCATCGGCGAACATCTGGCCGGTCGTGGTAGCGCCGGCATCGGTGGGCGCTGCGCCCTTGCGGTAGCCATTCAGAACAACCGGCTTGTCAGAGGTCTCGGGAACCTTCATGTCGTTCTTCAGGATGTCGCACATGGTAACAGCGGTGGTGTAGCTGTTGACCGGCGCGTCCATGTAGAACTTGCTCCAAGTGCCATAGCTCCACTTGTAGCCCGGACGGCGGAATGCGTCAGTGGTACGGGTGATGCCGACGCCCATCTTGGCGGCGAGCAGAACACCGGTGGACACAACGGACTCGTTGGCGACGAACGCCTTGGTGAGGAAGTTGCCAGCCGCAACCGTGGGATTGTAGCCCTTGATGTTCTGGCCATACTCGACAAGGCTCGTGGTCAGCGCGTTGTAGAGGATCTGAGCAGCTTCGCCGCGCTTGATGTTCTCGATGGCTTTCCAGCCAGTGGGGAGACCAGCAAGCAGGCCAAGCTCATTGGCGCGGTTCAGGACGTTGATGTCCCAGCCGGTGCCGGTGTAGCCTTCCTTGGCGGTGTCGAAGTTCAGGGTGGTGAGCATCAGCTTCAGCCACTGCACGCCGGTCAGTCTGCGCTCGGGAGCGTAGGTGGTCTTGGTCATGCCGTCAGCCAGACCAGTGATGCGGCAGTAGTTGATGAAGGGCAGCGCCCAGGAGTTGTTGCAGTCAACGAACGGGTTCTGTGCGTTGCTGTACAGGCTGGAGATAGCATCCTGACCCTTGATCTTGCCGTTGGTAGCCGCGTTGTGGACGATCGCCACGATCTTGGCTGCCTGAGCACGGGTGAAGTAGCCATCCGGCTGGAAGTTGTACGTCTCACCATTCTTGAAACCATCAAGAATGTTGAGGTTGGACAGGACATCAATTGCTTCGGCGTAATCGCTGTCAGCCTTGATATCCGCGTAGTCCTTTGCGCTGGCGACGGCGACGGTGCCCATGATCATGACAACGGCCAGAACCAGCGCGAGAACCTTTTTCAGATTCTTCATTTGGATTTCCTCCTGTTTAAATTTTACACATCGGAGCAAAGCCCCCTGTGTAATTTGTATCTGCATCTTACCGCACCGCCCCCGTTTCGTCAAGCATTTCGGGGGGTTTGTAATTTAACTGTAACATTGCGCGTAACATAACGAAGCAGGAAATCCATATATGGTAGGTGTAAAGAAGGGGAGGCACAAGAAGGCGTCCGCTTACCGGGACTGCTGCTCTCCCGCCTCCGTCGAAAGCTCGTTGAAGGCCGCCGTGTCGAACGTGACGATCAGATGATACGTCTTTTTTCCGTCCTGCAGCTGCGCTTCGATCTGCCGACGCAGCTGCTCGGCGGTTTGTACATCCTCCGGCGGGAGCACCATGTCGAAAATGACGTTCACATGATGCGACCCGGAGACCATGCGGAAATCATGAAGGGACAGGCGCGGGTCAAGCCCGTGCATGATCTGCAGAACGCGTGTGCGCACGGCGGCGACCTCCGGGTCGTCGGTGACGACGGGGTCATAGTGGATGACGAGATCAACATGCAGCTCCCGCTTTGCCTGCCGTTCGATCTCGTCCAGAATCTCATGGGCAACAAGCGGGTCGATGCGGTGGTCGATCTCGGCATGGACGCTGGCAAAGCGGCGGCCCGGCCCGTAATCATGCACCATGAGATCGTGGAAGCCGAGAATGTTCACGTGCGAGGTCATAAGATACGCGATGGCGCGCACAAGCGCTTCATCCGGCTTCGCGCCCAGCAGCGGGTCGACGGTGTCCTTCACTACGCCGACGCCCGACCACAGAATAAACAGCGCCACCAGAAGCCCAGCCCAGCCGTCGATCATCAGCCCCGTCAGCCGCCCGACCACGCAGGCAAGCAGCACCGCGCCGGTCGCGATCACGTCGCTGCGGCTGTCGGCAGCGGCGGCGATCAGCGCGGCAGAGCTGATCTTCCTGCCGAGCTTCCGGTCAAACAGCGCCATCCAGAGCTTCAGCAGGATCGAGCCTGTCAGCACGGCGGCGGTCAGGACGGAAAACTCCACGGCCTCTGGGTGCAGGATCTTCTGAACCGAGCTTTTGACCAGCTCCACGCCGATCACAAGGATCATCACGGCCACGGCAAGGCCGGACAGGTATTCCATCCGCGCGTGGCCGTAGGGGTGTTTCTCGTCGGCAGGCCGGGCCGCCAGCCGGAAGCCCAGCAGCGTCACGAGAGAGCTTGACGCGTCGGAGAGGTTGTTAACAGCGTCCGCCGTGATGGACACGCTGCCGCAGAGCGTCCCGGCCAGAAGCTTGCCCGCAAACAGCAGCACATTGCAGACGATGCCCACGATCCCGGCAAGATTGCCGTATTTTTCGCGCACGGCGGGGGCGGCGGTATTCTGATAATCCGGAATAAAGCGCCGCAGCAGAAAATTTGTCATAGCGTCCGCCTCTTTCAAAGTGTTTAAGGTTTATTATACCGCGCATTCCGGACGGAAGCAAGCGAAAAAACGCCCTCTTTTTTCCGGGAAGGGGATTGGAAACGCGGCGAAAATATGATATGATTAAAAAAATTGCGATTTTCGCCAGAACATTGAATGAGGAAGCGATCTCTATGGAACAGAACTTGACTTTTGCCGACCTTGGCCTGTCGGAGGAGATTTTGCAGGCGCTGGAGAAGAAGGGCTACGGATACCCGACCCGCATCCAGGCCGAGGCCATCCCGGAATTCATGCAGTGGAAGGACGTCATTGCCAAGGCCCCGACCGGCACGGGCAAGACGTTCGCCTTCGGCATCCCCATGATCGAGCATATCGACGCGGAAAGCGAGGACTTACAGGGTCTGATCCTCGCCCCGACGCGTGAGCTTGCCATCCAGATCTGCGACGAGCTGCGCGGGCTGCTTACCTATTATAAGAATATCCGCGTGGCCGTGGTCTACGGCGGCGCGAAGATCGAGGGGCAGATCAAGCAGCTGAAGAATCATCCGCAGATCGTCGTGGCCACGCCGGGACGGCTGATGGACCACTATAAGCGCCATACGCTCTCGTTTGACAAGGTGCAGACCGTCGTGCTGGACGAGGCCGACCGGATGCTCGACATGGGCTTCTTCGACGACGTGACGAAGATCATCGAGAAGGTCAAGAACCGCCGCAATCTCGGTCTGTTCTCCGCGACCATCTCACAGGAGGTCATGACCGTCTCGTGGATGTACCAGCGCGACGAGGTGGAGATCACCGTCCCCGCCGATACGGACAACCGCCCGGACATCACGCAGTATTCCATCACCTGCCCGCCGCTCGAAAAAATCGAGATGACGAGCAGGCTCATCCGCACGCTCCGGCTGGAGCGCACCATCGTCTTCTGCAACACGAAGGTCATGTGCCAGCGCCTGCGCGACGATCTGGTCCGCATGGGCCTCGACGCCGACTGCATCCACGGCGATATCCCGCAGCAGAAGCGCGAGAAGACCATGCGCACGTTCAAGGACGGCAAGCTCCCCATCCTGATCGCGACGGACGTCGCCTCGCGCGGCATCGACGTCGACGATGTGGACTGCGTCATCAACTACGACGTGCCGGAGGAGAACGAGTATTATATCCACCGCATCGGCCGCACGGGCCGTGCCCGGAAAAAGGGCATCGCCGTGTCCATCCTCGGCACGTTCCCGGAGCAGGCGAAGCTGGCGGAGATCGCGAAATATTCCCACTACGCCATACAGCCCGTGAAATTCGCGGAGGACGGCTCCCTCGTCGAGGAGGAGCCGCCGAAGCCCAAAAAGGCGCCGCCGCGCCGCCGCTTCCGTTGACGGCGGCGGAGACGGGTCTGCTGCTTCTGTGCTGCGCGCTGCCGGAGGCGGAGGACAGGCCGCTGACCATGGCGCAGTTTCAGGAACTTGCCAAGCGGGCGCGCGCCCTCGGCCCCGGCGGAGAAAACCCGCTGCGGGAGCTGACGGCGCGCGATCTGGAACGGCTCGGCTATTCGCAGGAGCAGTGCGGGCGCATCGTGCGGCTGTTGTCGCGCGAAACACAGCTGGAGCGCTATCTGCGCGCGGCAGAGCGGAACGGGATCGTGCCCATCACGCGCTTGTCGCCGCGCTACCCCGCACGCCTGCGGCAGACGCTCGGCCAGCGCTGCCCGGCGGTGCTGTTCGCGAAGGGGGATGAAACACCGCTTTCCATGCGCTGCATTTCCGTCGTCGGCTCGCGGGAGCTGACGGAGGGCGGACGCGCGTTCGCGGAGGCCGCCGGGCGGCTCATTGCGCGTTCTGGGTACGCACTCTGTTCCGGCGGAGCGATGGGTGCGGACCGCGCGGCGCAGGAGGCCTGTTTGACGGCGGGCGGCTCCGCCGTGGTTTTCCCGGCCGGGCGGCTTCTGGACTGCCCGGCGCAGGCGCACGTTTTATATCTGGCCGAGCAGGGCTATGATCTGCCGTTTTCCGCACAGCGGGCGCTGTCGCGGAACCATTTTATCCACGCCATGGGCGAAAAAACGCTCGTCGCGCAGTGCCGCGCCGGAGCAGGCGGCACGTGGGACGGGACGACGGAGAATTTAAGGCGCGGCTGGAGCCCGGTGTTTGTAAGCGACGACGGCTCCGAGGGCGCGCAGGCTTTGATCGCGCGCGGTGCAGTCCCGGTGCGGACGCTGTCCGGACTGGATGATCTGCAGCCCGCGCAGCTGCAGTTTTGAGGTTCTATGCGATATTATTACGGACAGCTTTCCCGGCCGCTGCAGGGCGTGTATGACGCGCTTCTGGGCGGCTTTCGCGCGCTTGCGCCCGGCATCCGCGTTCCGATGCTGGATGAAACGCAGCTTGCGGACGTGTATCTGCGGCTGAAGCTCGACGATCCGCTGCTCTTTTACGTCACCGGCTACCGCTGCCGGTGGATGACCGGCGCGGCGCATATGGAGCTTCTGCCGGAGTATCTGTTTGACAAAGCAAAAATTCGCACGCATCAGCAGGCGGTCAGTGCACGTCTGGCCCGGCTGACGAAGCCGCTCGAAGGGAAGACGGAGGCGGAAAAAGAGCTTGCCGTGCACGATTTCATTCTGGAAAACGTGTGCTACGACAAGCTCAAAAAGCCGTATTCTCATGAAATCCTCGGCCCCATGACGCAGGGCGTCGGCGTGTGCGAGGGCATCGCGAAGACCGTCAAGGCACTGTGCGACCAGCTCGGCCTGTGGTGCATCGTCGCGCTCAGCGAGGCGGACCCCGCGCGCGGGATCAAATACCGCCACACATGGAATGTCGTGCGCGTCGGCGGGCAGTATTACCACCTCGACGCGACGTTTGACAACTCGCTCCAGCGGGGCGAAAAGCGGTACGATTATTATAACCTCGACGACGGCAGGCTCTTCCGCGACCACGAACGGCTCGTCCTGCCCGTCCCCGCCTGCACGGATGGAAAACGCTTTTACTATCGAGGCGTCTCGTTCACGAAGCCGGAGGAGCTGGAAAAGCGGCTTGCGCAGGCACTGCGCAAAAAGCAGCCCCTGTTCGTGTTCCACTGGCGCGGCGGCGGCCTGAACCGGGACACCCTGCAGCAGCTGCTGGCGCTTGCCGGGCGGCTTGCAGCCGAACGCGGAAAACGCGCGTCCTGCTCGGTCAATTTCCCGCAGGCCGTCATCCAGCTCGAATTCTCCGAAGCCCCGCAGGAAAGCATCACCATCCAGCAGGCAAATGAGGCGGAGGCCCCTGTCAACGAAGCTGATTGAGCGCGCACCGGGTGCGGCCAATGGCCGCGCCCGGTGCGCTTCGTTATACCATCCGGCAGCAGGACTCGCAGTCTTCCTTTTTGGGGAATTTGCTGTGGTCGTACTCGATGTGGTTTTTCTCGTAATAGTCCTGAATGGCGGACTTGACGGCCTCCTCGGCCAGAACGGAGCAGTGCAGCTTGTGCGCAGGCAGGCCGCCCAGCGCGTCGACGACCTCCTGATTGGTCAGCGCCAGCGCGTCCTCCAGCGTCCGGCCCTTGATCATCTCCGTCGCGATGGAGCTTGAGGCGATCGCGCTGCCGCAGCCGAACGTCTCAAACTTCACGTCCTCGATTTTGTTGTCCTTGATCTTCAGGTACATCTTCATGATATCGCCGCACTTGGCGTTGCCGACCTCGCCGACGCCGTCCGCGTCTGCGATCTCGCCGACATTGCGCGGGTGCATGAAATGATCCATGACGGTTTCGGTATACAGTGCCATGATAAAGCCCTCCTTACAGCGTAAACTGCCGTTTGCCGCTCATCAGGTCCTTCCAGACCGGCGACATATTCCGCAGATCGTCCACGATCGGCGGAAGCTCGGCAAGGATATAGTCGATCTCTTCTTCGGTGTTGTCCTCGCAGATGGTCAGGCGCAGCGAACCGTGCGCGACCTCGTGCGGCCGTCCGATGGCCAGCAGCACATGGCTGGGGTCGAGCGAGCCGGATGTGCAGGCAGAGCCGGACGACGCGCTGATGCCCTTCGCGTCGAGCAGCAGCAGAAGGCTCTCGCCCTCGATGCCCTCAAAGCAGAAGTTCACATTGCCGGGAAGCCGCGGCTCCCGCGCGCCGTTGAGCGCGCAGTGCGGAATTTTGGAAATGCCGTCAATGAGCTTGTCCCGCAGGGCCGTGACCTTCTTTGTATTCTCGTCCATGTTGGCGCACGCTTCCTTCAAAGCTGCCGCCATGGCCGCGATGCCGGGGACGTTCTCCGTGCCGCCGCGCTTGCCGCGCTCCTGCGCGCCGCCCTCGATGAGGTTCGTGAGGATGATGCCGCGCCGCGCGTAGAGCATACCCACGCCCTTCGGGCCGTGGAACTTGTGCGCGGACAGGCTCAGCAGATCGATATGCATCGCGTTCACGTCGATCTTCACGTGGCCCGCCGCCTGCACCGCGTCGGTGTGGAACAGCACGCCGCGTTCATGGCAGACCGCGCCGATTGCCTCGATCGGCTGAATGGTGCCGATCTCGTTGTTGGCGAACATGATGGTCACGAGGCAGGTATCATCGCGGATGGCATCCGCGACCTGCTGCGCCGAGACAAGGCCGTCCGCGTGCACGTCCAGAAGCGTCACCTCAAAGCCCTGTTTTTCCAGCCGCTTCAGGGTATGCAGGACGGCGTGATGCTCAAACGTGGTGGAAATGATGTGCTTTTTGCCCTTGCGCGCGCCGAGATAGGCGGCGGAGGTAATGGCCTGATTGTCGGCCTCGCTGCCGCCGGAGGTGAAATAGATCTCGCGCGGCTGGGCGCCGAAGCAGGCGGCCATATCGGCCCGCGCCGTCTCGAGCACCTCCTTGGCCTGCTGGCCGATGGTGTAGAGGCTCGACGGGTTGCCGAAGGTGTTGTTCAGGTGATAGGTCATCGTGTCGATGGCCGTCTGGTGCATTCTGGTGGTTGCTGCGTTATCCGCATAGACTTGCATCAATATCAGCTCCTTTGCAGGGAATTCTTTCTTATGGCCTGAGCATAACATATATTCCCCATAAAGTCAATAGGTTTATAGGCTGTACGAATTCAGAAAAAATTAAGGCTTTTTTCTGCCCGATTTGGTTGTTTTTCCGGTAAAATTTGTGTATGATGGGTACACTAAACTCCGGAGGTATTTCCATGGCAAACATTCTGGATTATCTGGACTGGCGCGGCGATCTGACGCTTGCCGAGCGCGGGTTCAACGAGGTCGACAATCTGCTGATGGCGGAGCTTTGCTTTCTGGACTTTTCCGGTATCGTCCCGGCGGACTTTTCCGCGCCCGTTTCTCTGCCGGAGGCCATGCAGAAGTACGACGCGGCAAAGCCGCAGGAGACAATGGGCGTGCTCGTGCCGGAGCAGATCCCGGAGCTGGGGCACAAAATGGCCGCGAGCCGCCGCTTTTCCGATCTGACGCTCTGCGCCTATGTCAGCCGTACCGATGAAGAAACGCAGACGCAGTTTTCCGCGCTGACGGCGCTTCTGCCGGACAAGACGGCCTATATCGCCTTCCGGGGCACGGACGACACCATCGTCGGCTGGAAGGAGGATTTCAATCTGGCCTTTCTGCCGGTCGTCCCGGCGCAGAGGATGGCGGCGGAGTATCTGGCCGCGGCAGCCGCGGCGCTTCCGTCGCACCCGCTTCGCGTGGGCGGGCACTCCAAGGGCGGCAATCTCGCGGTCTACAGCGCGGTGTTCTGCGGCGAAGCCGTGCAGAACCAGCTCATGCGCGTGTACAATAACGACGGCCCCGGCTTCCGCACGTCGCTGCTCGGCCTGCCGGAGCACAGGCGCGTCGCGGATAAGATCACGACGATCCTGCCGGAATCGTCCGTCGTCGGAATGCTTCTCGAGCATGAGGAGCGCTATGAGGTCGTGCGCAGCACGCAGAGCGGTCTGTGGCAGCACGACGGCTTCTCGTGGCAGGTGCGCGGGGAGAAATTCGAGCATCTTCCGGATCTCACCGAGGGCGGCAAGCTCGTCGACGAGACGATCCGCACGTTCATCCTCTCCCTGAGCCCGGAGCAGCGCGTGGCCTTTACCGACGCGCTGTTCGACATCCTCACCTGCACCGACGCCGGGACGCTGACCGACCTCAAGGAGGGTGGACTCAAAACGGCGGCGGCCATGCTCAAAAAATACCGGACGCTGGACAAGCCCACGCGCAGTGCGCTGGGCAGCACGCTGCGCCTGTTCATGGCGGCAGGCGCAAAGACGGCAGCCTCCGAACTCAATCCCGTGAACCTGCTCCTGCGCCATCTGCCGCTGCAAAAGCTGGCAGACGATCTGGAGAAGCCGTAACAGCTGAAAGCAGTCCCGCAAAAAACAGCCTCCTGTACTGAACAGGAGGCTGTTTTTCAAATCGTCCGCAGGACCGCTTCGCGGTCTGCGAGCTGGCCGATGGGGCGGATCGGCTCCGGCACGCCGTCAAACGAGCCGATATGCTTTTCGAACCAGACCACATCGCGCCAGCGGCCGTTTTTGTAGCCGGTATTGTGATACGTCCCCAGCAGCCCGAAGCCCAGCTTCTGGTGCAGGGCGGCGCTTGCGTCGTTCGGCATGGTCACAACGCCGTAGGCCGTGCGGACGCCCTGCTCCTTGAGCAGCGCCAGAAGCGCCCGGTAGAGCCTTGTGCCGAGGCCCCTTCCCGCCGCGTTTTTTGAAACGTAGACGGAAAGCTCCGCGTTCCAGTCATAGGCGGCACGCTCCTGCGCGCGGTGGGCGTAGGCGTAGGCGAGGATTTTTCCCTCCTCCTCCGCGATCAGCCACGGGTAGACCGCGCCGTAGCTGCGGATGCGTCCGGCAAACTCGTCTTCGGACGGCAGCGCCGTCTCAAACGTGATAGAAGTGTCGATATACTGTGCGTAAATGGCGAGACAGGCGGCTGCGTCGTGCTCGTCTGCAAAGCGAAGGTTCATACTGCCGCCTCCCTTACGGAACTACGATGTCGATCGCGCGGTGCTCGTTGTGGATCTCGACCTCGGTGACGCTGCCGCCGAATTCGCCGTCGACCGTCCAGGAAACCGGCTCGTCGAACTCAAAGCGCAGCGCGCCGGTCTGCGTGGAAATAAACGAATCGTTGTCAAAATCCAGCCGCAGCGCACGCGTCGCGGCCAGATTGAACTCTGCGAGATTTTTTGTCGCGCGCACGAGGATCATCTCATACAGCCCGTCGTTGAGCGAGATGCCGAGATCCTTCGTGGCCTTGAAGCCGCCGACGGAGGTCGTGCTGGTCACGAGGCCGACAAGCACGTCGGCCTCCTCCTTCCGGTCTTCATAATAGACGCGCACGTGCGTGGGCTTCAGCCGTCCGAGCGCGCCCGCGCCGTTCATGATATACGCAAGCCGGCCCCAGATGCGCTTGTCCTCCTGCGGCGTCTCATACGGCACGTCCGTAAAGATGCCGAAGGCGGCGACATAGGTAAAGTACCGGTCGGGGCCGAACGAGCCGATGTCCAGCGGGTATAATCTGCCCCCCACGATCTCCTGCGCGGCGCGGATGGGGTCCTTGGAAAGGCCCAGCGTGGAGGCCACGTCGTTGACTGTGCCGCCGGGGATGTAGCCCAGCGGGGGCCGCTTTTCATACGGCAGCGCCATGAGGCCGGAGACGGCCTCGTTGAGCGTCCCGTCGCCGCCGGTGCAGACGATCAGGTCATACTGCGTCCCGCGTTCGGCGATCTGCCGCGTGATATCGCGCGGCCCGGTCGTCATGTGTACGGTCGGCTCATAGCCGCCCTTGCAGAAGATCGCCAGCACCTCCATAAGCGAGCTGCGGATCTCGGCGTGGCCCGCGTTCGGGTTGATGAAAAACAGTAAGCGTTTCATGTGCGGACTCCCTCCCGGCAGCTTGTCAGTTCTGCTGCATGATGTCGACGATGGCCGCGTTCTGCTCGGATTCCGTGGCCTCGAACTTTGCCGCGACCTCCTGCAGAACGCTCACGGACAGCTCGTTCAGATAGTCCTCCTCTGCGCGGACGTACCAGTACGCGTGTTCGCCCGTGGAGGAGAAGTACATGATGTGATAGCCGTAGCTGGTCTTGACGATGCCGGTGTCGCCGGGCTGACGGGCGGGATCGAAGCACCAGGCGTCAAACTCGTCGACCATCTTGCCGGGATAGATATCCTCGTACAAACCGCCGTTTTCCACGCTGCCGGGATCCTGCGAGTTTTCCGCGGCCATGAACGCGAAGGAATCCTCGGTGTGCTCGCCGTTCTGCCACTCGGTCAGCAGGTCGTTGGCCTTCTTCTCGGCCTCTGCCCATGCTTCGTCGGTGTAGGTGCCGTCGTCATTCTTGCCTTCGGGCTGGATGAGGATGTGACGCACGTTCACCATCTTCACATCGGATTTTTCAATGCCGTTTCCGGCGTAGGAATCGGCGTTGTCGTCATAGTATTTGCTGATATCGTCCTCGGTGTAGGGCTTCTCGTCGACGAGCACCTGCAGATAGGCCGAGGCCGTGATCTGCCGCTCGACAAAGGCGTGGTACGACGTCAGCGTGGCTGCCGGGCCATAGGCCATCTGGAGATATTCGTCCGCGCTGCCGTAGCTGTAGCTTGCGGCGGCTACGGTGATCTGGCCGTCAAGCTCGTCGAGGTAGTCCTGATCCTCCTGGCTCAGCTGGAAGCCTGCAAGCCGGGCCTCCTGCCAGATGGCGGTGACGTTTTCATAGTTCGTGATAGCCGCCTGCAGGAAATACTGCTGCCAGGTGCGCGTGTCGTCAAACATACACATCTGCTGGTCAAACGGCGTGCTGGTGTCGATAAAATATGAAGCGTAGCTGCCGTAGTTGCTCATGAGCGTATAATACTGCTGCCAGTAGTAATACGGAAGCTCCCGGTTCGTCAGATGGTCGTCGCCGCAGACGGCGATCTCGCGGTTCAGAACGTCCTCGGTCAGCTCCTCGGCGCTCACAGTGTAGCTCACGCCGTTGCCCGCAGGCTCGGTTTCCTCGCCGTCCGTCTGTTCGCCGGTCTGGCCGTCCTCTGCGGGGGTCTGATCGTCTGGCTGGGTAGTGTCGGGGGTATCGGCAGGCTCGGAGATCGTCGCATCGCCGGGCTGCTCTGCATCCGGGCTGACCGTTTTCGGCTTCAGCGTGAGGATCAGCGTGATCGCCGCGGCGATCACAACGGCTGCGCCGCCGATGATCCACGGCAGCGGAGATTTTTTCTTTGCGGGCTGCGCGGCGCTGTCCTGCGCGCCCTGCGTGCGCTCGTCTTCGAGCGGAATGGTACGTGACTCCTGCGCGGCAGCGTCTTCGAGCGGAATGGTCTGCGCCTCCTGCGCGGCAGCATCCTCGGTCGGAAGCGTATAAGAGGAATACTCCTCATTGTCCGGCATTCCGGATTGCTCCGGCGCCTGATTGGTCTTATCGTCCATGTGTGTCATTGCCTCCCATATTGTTGGTGTCCCCTAAGCATACCACATGAGCACGCGGTTTGCAATCGCAGCAGAGGCGTTCAGTTTTAAACATTTTTTGAATTTCTGCCGGGGTTTTTCTTGACAAGGGGACAATAAATGGGTACACTGTAGCTGATATATGCAATGAAAAGGACAAGTACGGGGTTTTGACGCGCAAAGAGAGCTGCCGGTCGGTGTAAGGCAGCGGCAGAAGCCTCCGAAGATCCCCTTGGAGCAGCCGGGCCGAACCGCAAGTAAGCCCGGACGGGACTTCCCGTTACAGAAGGCGAGTGCCCGCGTTTTGATGCGCGGGAATTCAGGTGGTACCGCGGTCATTTATCGCCCTGAGCCAAGGCTCGGGGCGTTTTGTTTTTGCAGGAGGAATTATGGAATACAAACAGACGCTCAACATGAACAAGTCGGGCTTTCCGATGCGCGGCGGGCTTCCGATGCGCGAGCCGGATATGCTGAAGCACTGGCAGGAACTCGACCTTTACAACGAACTGCTCAAAAAGAACGAGGGTAAGCCCCGCTTTGCCCTGCACGACGGCCCTCCGTTCTCCAACGGCGCGCTGCACATGGGCCACGCGCTCAACAAGTGCATCAAGGACTTTATGATCCGCTCGGCGGCCATGCGCGGGTACTACACCCCGTACATCCCCGGCTGGGACAACCACGGTATGCCCATCGAGTCCGCCATCATCAAGCAGA
>ENA-OZGC01001267-OZGC01001267.1-human-gut-metagenome-genome-assembly--contig:-NODE-1267-length-15000-cov-7.408364_pt1 | contig 15000 bp, 7 predicted proteins | sample MGYA00245109_ERZ653643 | MGnify/ENA primary metagenome ERZ653643 (study PRJEB26926, sample SAMN06165107) | human gut metagenome | biome: ENVO:00009003; feature: ENVO:2100002; material: ENVO:00002003... | reverse complement strand
CGATTGCAGTACGGAATGCGGGTGGGATAGTGCGGTTTTGGGAGGGTTGGTGTCAGTGCTGTTGTACAGATAAAGTCACGAAAATATTAACTCCTTGTCGGTGCGGAAAATGTTTTAGGCAGTGAATGGCAAAATATTTCACTTGACCGGTGGCTGTAGGGCGCCGTTTTTTGTATTATGTGCCGCATTTATGACCGTTTGCGCCGTTATAACAACCGTTCGTGCCAAAAAGTTGAAATCGCAAAGCGAATGAGTTATGATATAATTATAAAATTATAAGGGGGAGAGGTATGCTCATCTGCGTTTACGATACCGCAAACGAGGCGGAGATACTGAAAGCGAAAATAACACAGATCGCAACGGCGGCATATCGACGAATTGCCTACAGGGTATGTCAGAGGTATGAGAGCTTTGTGAATGAGTGTAAGACGGCTGACCTTATAATCGTGCTTGCCGACGGAGCGGACGGTATGGAGGGCGTTATTGCGGCGAAGAATGCCGACAGGGACACGCCTGTAATATGGCTGTCGGACGATGAGGGATTCGGGGCGCAGTCATACAGGCTTGGCTGTACCTATTTCCACAAGAAGCCGATACCGCTTGAAAAGCTGAAAGAGGCACTGCATAAGTGCAGGTGCATGGCGTAAGCACGGGTAAATCTACAGGAGGAAAAACATGAAGAAAAAATTTGTACGGCTCATAAGTGCGGTGCTGTCTGCGGCAATGACGTTGACGGCTGTACCGTTATCGGCATTTGCCGAGGGCGAGGCACATACGCATGACGGCGAGAGCAATGTCATCACGACACCGCTTGATTTCAGAGAAAAGACGGCGGACGAAAACGGTGACGGCTGGAGCTGGGTATATGACACAAAGACGCTGACGCTTAACGGAGTGAACATTCAGGCGACAACAGACAGTATGAGCGTCGTAACAGTCCCCGACGGCACGGAAATAGTGCTGAACGGTGAAAACACTATCGTACAGACGGACACCGGCGACAGCGATACATACGTTCTCAGTGCCGTAAATACGAATGATGCTAACTGTGACGGCACTATGACGATCAGCGGCGACGGTGTGCTAAATGCAGAGAACCGATCTACAGACAGTATGGCACGCTCTCTCGGCGGATCAATAATCCTGAACGGCGGTACAGTAAACGCAACAGGTACTGTAAAGACAAATTCGCTTGAAATACATAATGACGGTGTGCTGAACGCAAATGCGACAACTGCATCTTTTGAGGGTGTGGCTGTCAATGTCGGCGGCAGTATTACTGTTGACGGCAACGGCAGTCTTACTGCAGTAGGTTGTGCTAATGAATCTACGTTAAACAGTGCAATATTGCTTACCAGTAATTTCGACAAAATTTCCGTCAGCGGAAACGGCAGTATTACTGTGCCTGAAGGCAATGCAGCAAGAGTCGGAATATACTACAGCGGAAACAACGGCGACGGAATGGATGCCGAAATAAGCGGCGGTAAGGTCACTGCTTATGGTGCTAAGTATGGCATTTACAAAGTAAACCTTATAATGAGCGGTACAGGCTCGGTATATACTACGGGCGGTTCATACGCTATCGGTCAAACTGTACCGACAATAGACAAGGACGAATTTGTAGTAAAGGGTTCGACTGAGTTCAAGGCTGAGGAAAGTGCTGTGACAGGCGAGGTCAAGCTTAACGGCGGCTATTATGAGATTGACGGAGCGGACGCTAAGACGGTAGTTATAAAGCCTGATACTTCTCCCCGTATAATACTCGGAAACCAAATCGGAATATTCAAGACGGAAGAGTATAAAATAATTGAAGACATAGACATGACTGATATCAAGCTCAAGGGTACGGTTTACTTTGATATTACTCTGAAGAATATGAGCGATGAAGAGTTTGCAGACGCAAGAGGCTATTTCGGCGGCGATGAACCCGATTTATCAGCAAGCATAATCAAGACCGATTACGGCTGGGTGTGCATGGTCTGCGATACCGAGTTTTCGGTTACATACGACACTGATAATACTCTTACAATAAAGTGCGGAGATATTGTATCCAATACCGTTCAGGTAAAGTCGAATGCAAACCGTTTCAACAAGGTTACACAGGGTGACAACACAAACAGAACGGTTTTCTATACAAACACTTCGCAGGAAGAGAAGGACAATTACAAGCTTGTAAGCACCTATACGGTTGACAGTGAAAGCATAAGCTATAACTGGTACAGTACGAACAGTGCATACAGTGCAGATGAGCTCGGTGCGGCAGTATCCGGAAGCAACGGCGAATTCAAGCTTGCGGATAATATTCCTGCCGGAAATTATGTTCTGTATTGCGATATAACCTATTCAGACGGTGACAGCACAGAAACTGTTACAGAAAAATTTACATTTACATATAAAGAATGTGCACATGAAAACGGTTATTCCGACGGTAAATGCACAAACTGCGGAGCGTTATGTGATCACAGCGATATTGACATTGGCATGGGTAAGTGTAACAAGTGTGAGCGTCAGTTTGTTGCTACAATCAGCACAGACGGCAGTGCACCGATAGGCTATGACACGCTCGCAGACTGCCTTGACAGCATTACTGCCGATACCGGAAACTATGTTAAGATCTATCAGGATATCGGCGATACATCGGCAACTGCAACTTTAGATACTATAGATGTAAAACACAATGTTATGATCGACCTTAACGGTCACAAGCTGAACAATATCAAGCTTGGGGTCAACAAACTTGGGGTCAACAAAGACGTCACGCTTACATTAATCGGCACAGCGGGCAGTTATGTTACGCAGGTGTATGTTCGCAAAGGCGGATCTTTCGTAATTGACAGCGCTGCAAATGCAGGATTTAATACAATTTTTGTTGAGGCAGGTGCAGGGCTTGCTGTAAACGATGGTGCAAAAGTAACTACAGAGCAGTTGACTGTGATAGCATCCGTGAATGATGACGGAACTACAACGACATCTGTAAAGCTTGCTACGGGAATGAAGTTAGGAGCGCTGTCATATCATCGCCAAAACAATTCCGGAGTCGTGAAATTAGGCAATCTTCTTGATGTTACCCGGCAGACACTGCAATATGACGAAAGCGGCGAGTATCTTGATCTTTATAAAGAATATGGAGCTATGAGTTATCCCTTTGCGCTTACTGTTGTAGAGCATACTGACGCTGACCACAAATACAGCGATGGAACAGGCAAGTGCGAGGAGTGCGGAAAGCCCTGCGAGCATGGCGGTGATATAAACACGGACACCGGCATCTGCTCAATCTGTGGTGCGGTTGTGTCTGTCGCACTCTATACAGACGGGGACGGAAACTTACAGTATGTAGATACCGATGAGCTTGACTCTTTACTGAATGAATACAACGGAAGCGGTACGATAAAGCTGTTTAAGGATTATTCTAAACCAAGCGCTCAGTATGACTTATACGGAGAACTTACAATTGACTTAAACGGACGCCAATTTAAAATCCGGAGTATTACTCCTTGCAAAAGCGGAAAGCTTACGATCAAAAACAGCGGCAATCCGGTTATGCTCGGTTGTAATGTATATCCGACAAACGACGCTTCATACGCCGGCGGTACGCTTATAATAGACGGCGATGTAGTTTTAGACACTTCGATCTATGTATATGATTCGAGTACGGTTATATTGAAAGCCGGTGCATATCCAGCCGGACTTTACGCCAGGGACAGCAAGACATTATACGATATGCTCGGCGAGGGTAAGGCTTTCTTCAAGGCTGACGGAACTCTTTTCAACGCAAGCGTTAAGGAAATATCAAGCAGTGAAACGCTGACAGTCAAAGACCACAGCCATACCTATGTTGACGGCAAGTGCGGCTGCGGATATGTTTGCCCTCACAGCGATGTTAACAGCGAAACGGGTAAGTGTAACGAGTGTGAATATCAGTATGCGGCTGTTATCGTAAAGGATGGGGCTGTAGCTTCCGTTTATGAAGAAAATGAGATGGGAGCGGCTTTTAAAGCGGCTGACAGTGACACAAACACCGGCTGTACATTAAAAGTATACAAGAATTATACAGGCAGCTATACAACACTCAGCGGTAAGTTCACGCTGTGGATCGCTGAGGAAGCCAATGTAGGTACGTTAACTGTTTCGGGAGATATAACCGTTACGGGATCGGAAAAAAATAATAATATTTATGGCGATTTCAATGTAGCGGACGGCGGTAAGCTGACATTTGACGAAAACTGCGGCGCTATGGGAACTGTGTCGGTAGGTGCAGGTACATTTGACTGCTATCATTCACTCAGAATAACACTCAATATAAACGATGCAAGCAGTGACGTAATTCTTCACGGCGGAACTTTCATAAAAATACGCTATAACGGCGGCGGGGACAGAGCAAACGCAGAAATACTGACTTTGTTGGCTGAGAACCGTATGTTTATGAAGTCTCCCAATCCTGAGTCGATAGACGGCTCAAAAACACTGTTGAAAGACGGTTTTGCAACAACTGTTATTGTAATACCACATGAAGATCACAGTTATGACAGCACAACGGGCAAGTGTACGATTTGCGGTAAGCGGTGCGGTCATACGGATGTTGACAGCAAAACGGGTGTATGCTCTATCTGCGAGTATCAGCTTACTGCGGGCGTTTCGGGCGTGGGAACAGCGAAGTATTTTGATAATATAGACAACGCTTTTGTTGCGGCATTATCGGAGGTAAACAGCGGCTGTACGCTGACATTATACAAGGACTGTGAGCTTTCGCAGAACATAGTGATCGGCAACGCAACGGTTACTGTCGATATGAACGGACATTCTATATTATTGGCGTACAGAATTAAAGTAAACGACGGAGGCGTGCTGTATCTTAAAAACAGCAGAGAAAACGGCAGTATAGACACAGAAATTGAAGTGAATAAGGGCGGCACGCTTATAAACGGTACTGCGGACGACAGCAGTTCAGCCGTTTCCTTGTTCGCTGTAACTGCCGATGCGGCTGAATGTGTGGAGTTCTACGGCGGCAGTTGTACATACTTAACAATAAAAAACGGCACAAGCGGTATAGCTTTATACGGCGGATACTACGATATAATTTGCGGATCTTTGACTGATAACACACCTGTAAACGATCTGCTTGCAAAGGGCTATGCATTTGCAACCTTAAACAGTGTCACACATCTCCCCGAAAGTATAGTTGACGGCAGTGCAGTGACACTCAGCAAAGGAATTAGAAATGTCACAGTTGTAAAGCATACTCATACATACACCGAAACAGAGACAAAGTGTGCGTGCGGTGCATATTCTGTCGCTATGTTCACAGAGAGCACAACGGGCAATATTACGTTTATCACAACCGTAAGCGAGCTTAAGGAGCTTACGTCAGACGAACAACGTGCCGGCGTAATAAAGCTGACAGAGGATATAAGCAACAGCTTCAGTGTCTACGGCGAAAAGACGATCGACTTTAACGGTCATAAGGTAAGCGGTGCTATCACTCAATACAATAATGTAATATTTGCAAACAGCAGCAGTAACAGAGCGGAGATCGCAAATACTGTTTACGTTTGCGGTAATTTGACCGTAAACGGAGATATACTGTTCAGCAAGAGCTTTTACGTAAACTTCGGCGGCAACGCTATACTGAACTTCGGCACATTTAAAAAGATCTACGTTCCGAGCGGCATGACTGTGCTTGATCTGCTCCCGAATGGCACGGCACTTGCAAAGTTTGATGCCGAAGGTGTAAACGCAGGTCTTTATGACGCAGGCGTAAGAACAGCGAGCGAAGAAAATCATACGCTGAAGATAGTCGCTCACCCGGAGCATGACTATGACGAAGATGGGAAGTGCGGCTGCGGTTATCAGTGCGCACACGATGACGTTGATACCGAAGCAGGCGTGTGCAGAGAGTGTAATACAAAGATATACGCTGCAATCACTGTAAAGAGTGAGACCGGAACAACGGTAAAATACTTTACAAAACTTACGGAAGCGTTTGAGTTTGCGGCAAAGAACGAAAACAAGGGCTGTACGCTGAAAATGCTCAGAGCTTTCTCCGATAGCAATACTGACATTAACGTAGACGGCGGAGTACTTACTGTCGATATGAACGGCTTTGGTGTCAATATCCATAGCTTTAACGGATCCGGAACCAAAATCACTATACGCAGTGACAGTAAGTGTACTTTTGGGGTTGAAAATGGATTTAGCATGGACGGCGGCACTGTTACTTTCTCGGGAGAGGTCAGCGTAGTTTGCCGGAATGTGAAATTAAATGCCACATACTTCTCCTCCTATGTTGAAATGCTGGATATTGACACGCTGATTTTAGAAGATGGTGTTCCGCTTAAACAGTTGGCAAGAATCACGAATGCTAATATCGCTAATATAAACTGCTCAAGTGAAATTTATCTTTATCAAATTTTAGCGAGCGGCAGCTGTGTCGATTCTCAGCTGTACAGCGATCTGAAAGCAAACGCTTCGTCAAACTTCGATAACGTAAGAATAATAAGATGCGACCACCCGGACGGTGTGGGCAGAGATAACCGTTGCATATACTGCAATTCATTGATCGCTGCAAGCGTAAGCTATACCGAGAACGGAGCGGAAAAGACAGAATATTTTGTTAAGGAAGATCTGGGAAAGGCGTTTGCCAAGGCAAACAGCGTTGCAAGTGCAACAATAACAATGCTGATGTCTTCCGCTTATGATACAGACTACCTCAATGTTACAGGTGATGTTACACTTATTGCAAATGGCGATAATGCCATCTTGTATAATACAGTAAAGGTCGCCGATGGCGGTAAGCTGACACTTAGAGGCAACGCCAATATTTTCGCTGCAATTGCCGAGCCGGGCTCCAGGTTGACTGCCGAAGAAGCCACAAGAATCGCATATCTCACCGTAAACGGCGGAGATGTTAAGCTCAGCGGCGGACAATATGATAACATTACGGTAAAAGATGGCAAGATAACAGATATTCTCGGCAACGGCTATGCGTATAAGAAAACAGAGGGCGGTGCATGGCTGACGCTTAAAGAACGTGAGGTGTCGGAAGCAAGCGGTGTTACCGTTGCTAAGGCACCGATAAAGAGCGCAACGCTTAGCACAGAAATAAACAAGCTGTATCGCAACAGCAACGCAAACCCCACGCTGAAGTTCAACCTTGCTCTTGCTCACGGCTCGAACCTGAACGACTCGTATGTAAGTAAGAGATACGGTATAAACTCCTATGTAAGCGGAGATATAATTTATAGCAGCTTAAGCGCACTTGTAAAGGACGCTAAATTGTCGGCAGACGAAATAATTGATAAGGCAGGCGACAGCGATGTTGCTGAGATATACTTCGTAGTTATTACCGATGACGGCTATGAAATAAAGTCGAACACTGTAAGCATAGACCTTGTTGACTGTGATCATTCTCAGGTGGTCGATCCTACAGCGGACAAGGAAACCGCAGGTAATATTACTACGCCGACATATTGCGAGATATGCAAGAGCAAGTTCAATGCAAAGATAACAAAGGGCGACGATGTCAGGTATTATAACGATCTTGACGAGGCTGCGAAAGACGCTCAGAAGAGCGAAAACGAGGGCTGTACCTTATATCCGCTTTATAACAAGAACGGATACGGCGGTCAGTTAGTCATAACCGAAGGTAACTTCACGCTCAAGTACGCAGTTCGTACAGCGTTCTCACGTCCGATCATCATAAACGGCAAGGCAAAGCTGACGGTTACGGGACGTTGTGCGGTGACAGCGTTTGAGAATCAAGACGCATTCATAGTGCGGGGCGGTGATGTCACATTTGACGGGCTTGCAACAGGCAGCAATGTGACCATAAACGGCGGAAATGTTACAATGGCCGCAAACAATATAAATTGCCTTACTATACACGGCGGTAATGTATCCATTTCGTCAGGTGGGTTTGCCGAAATCGTAACTACGGTCAGTGATAAGGTGATAGCCGATTATATCGATCACGGCTTCTGGGTACAGGACAGAGAAACAAAAGAGTGGATAGATATATACAGTCTTAATAAGGCAACGGCATCATCGACAAACGGACTTACGGTACGGTTGTGTCCGATGCAGATAATCAAGCCGATTGATACTGTATATTACACCAACGGTTATTATCCCGACGGTATACCGTCACTTCAAATAAATGCAGAGCCGTGGTATTCAAACGAGGTTGACGCAAAAGTTGCTTATCAGTGGTTCGCCATTGATGAAAACGGCTACGAAACAGTGATAGAGGGCGCTACAGACAGAAAGCTGTCGCTCGAAAATCTCACAACGGGCAGGTACTACTGCCGTCTTACCTACAGCAATGCTACAACGGCGGGAGTTTCGATGAAGTCGGACGTTGTAACGGCTACGATAACCGAATGTGAGCATTCCGGAGGAGAGGCTACCTGCACCAAAAAGGCAAAGTGTGAAATATGCGGTGCGGAGTATGGCGAACCTCTCGGTCACGAGTACATTGAAACGGTTGTTGCTCCGACTTATACAAGCGAAGGCTATACTGTATTTGAATGTACAAGATGTAAGCATAAGTATAACGGAAACTTTGTTCCCGTAAAGCCTATTCCCGACGTGGAAGAAATAGCGGTTGAAAAGACAACATACAATGAAGTCGATATAAGCTGGAAGAATATAAGCGGTGTTGACGGATTCAATGTCGAATGCTATGTCGGCGATCAGTGGAAGCAGATTAACTGCAGTGCTGACGGCGACAGAGTAGCGGCAAAGCTGAGCGGTCTTTCTGCAGGCCTTAAATATAAGGTAAGGATAGCGGCTTATGCAGGAAGATTCACCGGCAAGTTCAGATGTTTCTATGTTGATACTGTTCCTTCTCCCGTATGGAATATAAATACGGTGAAGGCTACCGATGAAACGGTAAGAATAAGCTGGAGCAGAAACACCAGAGCGGACGGCTACAAGGTAGAGTGGTACATTGATAATCAGTGGTCCGTAAAGACTGTTACCGGCAACAATAATATAGCGGCGGTTATAGACGGACTTTGTGCAGGAACACGATATAAAGTAAGGGTAAGCGCATATAAGGGCGACCTTTACAGCCCGTATACATACGGCTATATCGATACGCTCCCGTCAAAAGTTACGGGTATTACGCAGACAGTAACATCTTCTTCGTTTACGCTTAAATGGGATAAGAACGAAAGTGCGGACGGTTATACCGTTCAGTACTATGCAGACGGTAAGTGGAACGAAAAGACGCTGACCGGTAATAGCAAAACTACCGTTACAATAGGCTCGCTTAAGGGCTACAAAACCTACAAGGTCAGAATAAAGGCTTATAAGGGTGAGCTTCAGAGTACATTCGACGATATTTATATCACTACCGCTCCGACAAAGGTCAGCGGTCTTAAGGTAAAGAGCGCAGTTGACTCAAAGGCGGTTGTTATATGGAATGCGGATGCAACCGCTGACGGATATAACGTAGAATATTATATCGGCGGTAAGTGGGTCGAAAAGACCATAACCGATAATAAGACAGCAATGGCTGTGCTTGGCGGACTTACGCCTTACAGCACATATAAAGTAAGGGTAAGAGCGTATAAGGACAATCTGTACGGCGATTACAGCTATACTACGGTTACTGCAGTGCTTTCACCGGTAACCGATGTCAAGGTTGTATCGGCAAAAAGCAACTCGATAACCGTTAAGTGGGGTAAAAACGCCAGTGCAGACGGATATAAGGTTGAAATTTACAAAGGCGGCAAGTGGGTCAAAAAGACGTTAAAGGGCAGTACGAATGCTACTGTCACTATTGACGGACTCAGGGCCGGAAGCGTGTATAAGGTAAGGATTGCGTCTTATAAGGGTGCAAATACAAGCACTTTTACTTATGCGAATGTGAATACAGCCAAATAAGCTGACAGTAAAAAAGAGAACACCGGGCGACCGGTGTTCTTTTTTGTGTATCGGATGCGTTTTTACTATAAGAACAAACTGAGCCGTAAGCAAGAGTGCTTACGGCTTGATTTGTTTATTGCTTTTATGATACGCCGTTTCGCTGTCCTGCGGTAAGCAGAATTTTGAAAAAGGCGAATCCGGTGCGGCTCACAGCCGTAAAAACAAAGGGTACTGCGAAGAATATGGCAGTACCCTTAATTGTATATTTATAACGTTAATATCCGCCGGTAACGTAACCTTAGCCGAACTGAAACAGCCGGAACGGCGAATCTGGTGCGGCTCACAGCCGCCGCTTACTTGAAGTATCTGTTCAGCAGACCCTCGAAAGCCTTGCCGTGTCTTGCTTCGTCCTTAGCCATCTCGTGAACTGTGTCGTGGATAGCGTCAAGATTTAACTGCTTTGCTCTCTTAGCGAGGTCGAGCTTGCCCTGTGTAGCACCGTGCTCTGCGGCAACTCTCTTTTCGAGGTTTTCCTTAGTCGATGCGCTTACAACATCGCCTAAAAGCTCTGCGAACTTTGCTGCGTGTTCAGCCTCTTCCCAAGCTGCCTTTTCGTAGTAAAGGCCTACCTCGGGGTAACCTTCTCTGTGAGCGGCTCTTGCCATAGCGAGGTACATACCTACCTCTGTGCATTCGCCCTCGAAGTTTGCCTTTAAGCCTGCAAGAATCTCCTCATCCTCAACTGCCTTTGCAACGCCTACCTTGTGCTCGTCTGCAAATACAAGCTTATCGTTTTCCTTAAGCTCTGTGAACTTGCTGCCGGGAACCTTGCACTGGGGGCAGAACTCGGGAGGTGTATCTCCCTCATGAACGTAACCGCATACCGGACATACCCACTTTTTCATAGTAAATTACCAATCCTTTCATTGTGATAAAATCTTTATTTTCTCATTGTTGTTAGCAAAATCAGTAACGCTTACTGATTTGTTGGTTTTATTATAACCTATACTTCGGCGTTTGTCAAGAGGTTTTGCAAAATTTTTTTGTAAAAATTAGGTTAGTGGGGGCTTACTTTGGTGGTTGAGGTTTTGGAAGGGTTGGTGAGGGGCGAGTTGTGATTGTGAGAAGGCTGTGGGGATGTCAGTAATCGGTGTAACGATCCCTCAATAGTTGGCAGTGCTTCGCACTGCAACAGAAGCTCACCTTTGGCAAGGGAGCCAAGAATGTGATGCGAGGCAAGAGATAGTGCGGTTTTGGAAGGGTTGGTGAGGGGCGAGGAATGGTGGTTGTGGTTGTGCGAGGGTTGTGGAATGGCAAGGAAAACTACCATTTTCAGCCGATTAAATACCGTTTATGCCTTTTCGTTGCAATTGCCGTGAAAAACGATTATAATTAATATGTGAGAATATGGTTATAATTACGGCTAAGAGAAAAGGAGAGCTTATGAGAAAAACAAGCGAAAAGATATTACGGACACTGCTTGCGGTATCGGTACTTGCAACGGCTGTGCTTTCGAGCGGCTGCCTTGACGATGAGGAGGAGATTTCCGACAGCACGGCAAGCGACAACAGGCAGACGAGTGACGGCGGTAATTCGGAAGGCAGTGAAGGCAGTGATAATAAATATGAGGGAAGTGTTACGGGCAGTCGTGCGTCAAAGCTGACGTTCAGCGGTTCGGACGGAATAAGCATTACGAGAAAACAGCGTGAAGCCGAAAAGCCTATGGGCGAGGACGGCACACAGACGGTATTCGTTTATATGTGCGGAAGCGACCTTGAAAGCGAGAACGGGCTTGCGAGCGGCGACATTGAGGAAATGATCGCAGGGTCAAAAAGCGAGAACGTGAAGTTCGTCATTCAGACGGGCGGTGCCGGAGCGTGGGCGGATACATACGGCATCTCTGCCGAAAAGACACAGCGTTATGTTGTAACGGGCGGAGAAATAAGCCTTATCGAAGAAAAAGAGTCTGTCAATATGGGCAAGGAGGACGTGCTTGTCGATTTTTTAAGCTGGGGTATAGAAAACTATGCGGCGGCTAAAATGGGGCTTATCTTCTGGAATCACGGCGGAGGAAGTATAAGCGGCGTGTGCTTTGACGAGCTTAACGAGAACGATTCGCTGTCGCTTGAGGAGATAGACATTGCGCTTACATCTGTATATGATAAGATGACGGATAAGTTTGCGTTTATCGGCTTTGACGCTTGCCTTATGGCAACGGTCGAAACGGCGAATATGCTTGTTCCGCACGCAGACTATATGTTTGCGTCCGAGGAAACGGAGCCTGGCTACGGATGGGATTATACCGAGATAGCAGGCTTTATGGAAAGTAATCCGACAGCGGATACAGCCGAACTCGGAAAGACGGTTGCTGACAGCTTTATGGCATCGTGCGAGGCTATCGGTGCAGGCGGCGAGGCTACGCTTTCGATAACGGATCTCAGCCGTATAGACGAGCTTGTAAAGGCGGTGAATGACGCCGCCGAGGAAATGAACGATATTTCTTCTGACCCTGCGTTGCTTGCAAATGCGGTAAGAAGCATCTATAATGTAAGAGCATACGGCAGTAACAACGATACAGAGGGATATACCAACATGGTGGATCTCGGCTCTATGATAGCGGCTACGGTATCGGGCGACAAGGCGGACAAGGTTATGTCGGCGCTTGAAAAGGCGGTAGTGTATAACATCTACGGCGAGGACAAGGACGGCTCAACGGGACTTTCGACCTACTATCCGTTCGGCGTTTCGGGCTCTACCGAGCTTGCCACATTCGGCAAGGTGTGCGTAAGCCCGTACTATATGACGTTTGTTGACAGAATCGCATACGGCGCACAAAACGGCAGTACGGACGGGTACAGCGGTGAAAAAACATGGCTTGCGGACGGTGCGGTGTACTGGAGCGACGGGGATTATTCCGACTACGAGAGCAACTGGGAGCATTACAACAATAAAACCGACAACATGGGCTTCTGCGGTGATAAGAGCAGTGTACAGATAGATGTCGGACCTGTGCTTGACGATGAAGGAACGTTCTACTTCAATGTTACGGACGATACTATAAACAACCTTGCGAGTGTAAACTGCTCGGTTTATCGTGTTGACGAGGAAACGGGTGAGCTTATCGAATTCGGTGTTGACCAGAGTACAAAGGTTGATTTCTCATCGGGACTGGTCGAGGATAATTTCAGCGGTCAGTGGTATATGATCGAGAATAATCTTATCCCTATGTTCATAGTGGAGAAGAACGGAAACAGCTCGGTTTACACATCACCTATAAAGCTCAACGGCAAGGAAACAAATCTGCGTATAGCTATGACGCAGGACGGCAATGCGTATGACATAACGGCGCTTGGAACATGGGACGGTGTAAACGAAAACGGCGAGTCGGCAAGGAGTGTTGTTCCGCTTAAAGAGGGAGATGTCATAGTGCCGATATTCAACACCTACGACAGCGAGGGTAACTTTGCAGGCAAAGCCGAGGGTGATGAATGCACCTACAGCGGCGACAATATGATAGAGTTTGTCAATCTGCCTGCAGGCGACTACAGATACAGTTTTGTTATAAACGACATTTACGGAAACGTGTGCTATACCGGCTTCACGGTATTTACGACAGACGATGACGGGAATGTGTTCTTTACGCCGGAAGAGTAGTAAAAACAGCAAGCTGTATCGATCACGGATTTTTCTTTTACAAAAAACTAAGAGGAGAACCCCTATGCCAAACCGGATCATCACAGATATTTCAGATTATATCTTTGTGTCAGGAGAACCTCAAAAGGTCGATGCGATTTTTCTGCCGGGCGGCTCACACCCCGAACAGCCCGAATATGCCGCAGAATTATACCGACAAGGTTTGACTGATTGGATAGTCCCGTCAGGAGGAGTAAGCGTTAAAGAGGAAAAATGGCACGGCGTCCGCTCAAAAGCGGAAATTTATAGTGGCGATTACCGGTCAGACTGCGAGTTTTTTACAGATGTACTCGTAAAAAACGGCGTTCCGCAGACTGCGATCATTGAAGAAGGCAAGTCGGGGCATACCCGTGATAACGCATTTCTCTCTCGTAAAGCCGTTGATGAAAAGGGCATAATGATAAAAAGCGGTATAATTGTTTGTAAAGCCTTTCATGCTCGCCGATGCTTAATGCTGTATCAAATGGCTTTCCCAAATGTTGATATGACGGTCTGCCCCGTACATTGCTATAACATCACCAAAGAAAACTGGTATACGACCGAAAAAGGAACCGATCGAGTGCTCGGTGAGCTTGCACGGTGCGGAAATCAGTTTGTCGGCGATCTCAAGACTTATCTTGATCTGATATGAAAATACTGTGCTGCCTTCAGTAAAAACAGCAAGCCGTATCAAGTTTCAGCTTTCTCGTTTGTGATAAAATGAATACAGTCGAAAAGACGGAAGAAGGCTGTAAGGGGGAAAACAGATGAGTGAGATAAACGAATGGTGTATGAATATTCAGAATATTGTTGACGACATAGACAGGTGTATCAGAAGCGGCGAGGACGAAAGGCTGACACTCGGCGGGCTGTCGCAGACGCTTGGCTACTCGGAATACTATGTTTCAAGGAAATTCAGCAAAATATCGGGAATGAAGCTCAGGGATTATATGAGATACCGCAGGCTTGCTTTTGCGCTGAGGGAGCTGAGAGATACCGACAAGGGCATACTTGATATTGCGCTTGACTACGGCTTTACATCTCACGAGGCGTTCACAAGGGCATTCAAAGCGGCATACGGAATTACTCCGAGCGCTTACCGCTCACACCCTGTGCCTGTAATTCTCCGCACAGCTATAAGACCTTTCGACTGCTATCTTTTAGGCATAGGAGGAACAGGTATGGCACAGACAAACAGTGATATTAAGGCGTATTTCGTAACTATCCCGGCTCATAAATTCCTGCATATCAGAAACTACGAGAGTATAGGGTATTTCGACTTCTGGGAAAAGCAGAGTCATATTCCCGGACAGGACTGCGAAACGATATGCGGACTGCTTGACAGTATCAAGGGTAAGCTCGACGATATGGGCGGTAATGAGGCGAACAGCGGAAGCGGTCAGGTCATGGCGTACATACTGTCTCTTATACACATCTGACGCTGCCGACGATCGCATAAGT
>ENA-OZGC01001254-OZGC01001254.1-human-gut-metagenome-genome-assembly--contig:-NODE-1254-length-15139-cov-6.490984_pt1 | contig 15139 bp, 7 predicted proteins | sample MGYA00245109_ERZ653643 | MGnify/ENA primary metagenome ERZ653643 (study PRJEB26926, sample SAMN06165107) | human gut metagenome | biome: ENVO:00009003; feature: ENVO:2100002; material: ENVO:00002003... | reverse complement strand
CACCCGGCTTCCATTGTTTAACTTTTTAGTACGGTATATTTTTACCGAAGTATTGAACTTATAAAGGGCCACTATTTTGCCTATTTGGTGATTATTTCATACCTTTACTCTGCAAAGGCAAGATAATCAACTTTATGACAGACAATAAAAAGGAAGTGGAGCGTGCAGAACTCCACCGAACCATCTGGGCAATAGCAGATGAGATGAGAGGCTCCGTGGATGGATGGGATTTCAAATCCTACATCTTGGGGATGCTCTTTTACAGATACATCTCTGAAAACATCACAACATACATAAACAAGGGTGAATGGGAGACAGGCAACAAGGACTTCAATTATGCTGACCTTAATGATGCACAGGCAGAAGGCATAAGGGAAGAGATGGTGAATGTCAAGGGGTTCTTTATACTTCCTTCACAACTGTTTGAGAACATCTGCAAGACTTGTGATGCTGACCCCAACCTGAATATGACACTTGAAGGTATCTTCTCCGCCATTGAAAACTCCGCAAAGGGAACTGCAAGTGAGGATGACTTCAAGGGGCTGTTTGCGGACCTCGATGTGAACAGCAACAAACTGGGCGCTACCGTCATCAAGAGAAATGAAAAACTAGTCAAACTCCTGAGAGGCATCGAGTCGATGAAATTGGGTGATTATCAAGACAATACCATTGACGCATTCGGTGACGCATACGAATACCTGATGGGAATGTATGCTTCAAATGCAGGAAAGAGCGGTGGCGAATATTACACCCCGCAGGAAGTAAGTGAGCTTTTGACAAAACTTGCCACAGTGGGCAAGAGTGAGGTCAATAAAGTATATGACCCGGCCTGCGGTTCAGGCTCATTGCTGCTGAAAGCCGCAAAGATATTGGGAAAGGACAATGTCCGCCAGGGCTTCTTCGGACAGGAAATCAACCTCACCACATATAACCTGTGCAGGATCAATATGTTCCTTCACGACATTGACTATGACAAGTTTGACATAGCCTGTGAAGACACACTTCTTTCTCCACAGCATTGGGATGACGAGCCTTTTGAAGTAATTGTCTCAAACCCGCCTTATTCAACCAAGTGGAAAGGGGATGATGATATAACCCTTATCAATGATCCGAGATTTGCACCTGCTGGTGTGCTTGCACCAAAGTCCAAGGCTGACCTTGCATTCATTATGCACTCTCTTTCCTGGCTTGCAGGCAATGGCACAGCTGCCATAGTATGTTTCCCCGGCGTGATGTATAGAGGAGGAGCGGAGAAGAAGATAAGACAATACTTGATTGACAACAACTATGTAGATTGCATTATCCAACTCCCTGACAATCTTTTCTTTGGGACCAGTATTGCCACATGTATTATGGTTTTGAAGAAAGCCAAGAAGGATAACTGCACTCTGTTCATAGATGCTACCAAGGAATGTGTCAAGGTCACCAATTCCAACAAACTCACAGAGGAGAACATCCAGCATATTCTGGACATCTTCACTGACAGGAAAGACGTGCAATATGTCAGCAAGCTTGTGGCCAATGATGAAATCGCAAAGAGTGAATACAACCTGTCGGTTTCGACGTACGTCGAGCCGGAGGATACCAGGGAGAAGGTGGATATCGTGAATCTCAATGCTGAACTTGCGGAGATCGTGTCACGTGAGAATGTGCTGCGGGCTGAGATTGACAAGATTATAAAGGAAATAGAAATATGAAAAAGCACTCACCCGTGGGCGAATGCTTTTTAAAATAAGTTTGACGAGCCCCTCAACCATTCATATGAAAATTTCCAATGCAAATGTAAGCAATTAAAAGGGAAAAGCAATACTTGGCAAAAGAAAATATGAGCAAGTTAGAAAGGTTAATACAGCAGTACTGTCCTGATGGGGTGGAGTATGTAAAGTTGGACTCGGTTGCCAATATCTGCCGAGGGACACGAGTTGTAAAAAGTCAGTTATCAGATAAAGGGTACCCTGTTTATCAAAACTGCTTAACCCCTATGGGATATTTTGAGCGTTCAAATTGTAATGCAGGAATTACATTCGTAATATGTGGTGGCGCAGCAGGAAATGTAGGTTACACAGACGTTGAATGTTGGGCGGCAGATGATTGCGAATTCATCATAGGCGGTCATCAAGTTATTAACAGATATATCTACTATTATTTGATGACCAAGCAGAACTATTTATTATCAAAAGTAAGAAAAGCTAGCATCCCAAGGTTAAGTCCCAGCATTATTAAAGATCTCGAAATTCCACTTCCGCCACTTCCTGTGCAGGAAGAGATTGTGAGGATTCTGGATGCGTTTACAGAACTGCAAGCAGAACTGCAAGCAGAACTGCAAAAAAGAAAGCAACAATACAACTATTATCTTGATAACTTGTTGAATTTCAAGAATATAAATAGGGGGGGGTATCAAGCAGAAGTAAGATGGATGATGTTGAAGGACATAGGTAAAGTATGTATGTGTAAAAGAATACTGAAAAGTCAAACGTCATCATCTGGTGATGTCCCATTCTTCAAAATCGGGACTTTTGGTGGCAATGCGGATGCGTATATATCACAGGCTTTATTCAATGAGTATAAGGCCAAATATTCATACCCACAAAAAGGAGAAGTTCTTATTTCTGCGGCGGGCACTATTGGTAGAACTATTGTATTTGATGGCACACCTTCATATTTTCAGGATAGCAATATAGTATGGTTGAAACACGATGAAAGCATCGTGCTAAACTCTTATTTGAGATATTGCTATGCGTTGAACCCGTGGGTGGTATCAACAGGAGGGACAATAGCCAGATTATACAATGATAATATTCTTGAAGCGACTATTCCAGTTCCCTCTTTAGCAAACCAGCAAAGAATTGTCGCCATCCTCGACCGCTTCGACCGCCTGACAAATGACTTGAATGCTGGTCTCCCGGCCGAAATTGAAAAGCGCAGACAACAATACGAATATTATAGAGATAAACTCCTGACCTTCAAAAGAAAAGGAGCATAACAAAACACGAGAAACATAATAATGGCACAATACAATATCATAGCTGAAAGCCAGGAATACACTGTGGTTGCAGAGTATGACCATGTGGCGACTCCTGCAGAAGGCTTCCAGAGTGAGGCTGATTTGGAGAAAGAGTTCATCAGGCTCCTTGGTGAACAGGGGTATGAATATCTCCCTATCCATACAGAAACTGACCTTATCTCCAACCTCAGGACCCAGCTGGAGAAACTCAACCACTATCATTTCTCAGATAATGAGTGGGAGCAGTTCTTCAATACCTGCATTGCCAACAAGAACGATGATATTGTAGCCAAGACAACCAAGATACAGGAAGACTATATCCAGGTTCTTAAAAGAGATACAGGTGAAAGCCAGAACATCAAACTCATTGACAAGGACAATATCCATAATAACACCCTCCAGGTCATAAACCAGTATGTCGAGGAAGGCGGAAACTACGACACGAGGTACGACGTGACAGTACTTGTCAACGGACTCCCACTCGTACACATTGAGCTGAAACGCAGGGGCGTACAGTTGAAAGAGGCCTTTAACCAGATAAACCGCTACCAGAGGGACAGTTTCTGGGCAGGATGCGGATTGTATGAGTATGTGCAAATATTTGTCATTTCAAATGGAACAAATACCAAATACTACTCGAACACCACCCGCGCCAATCACCTCAAAGAACAGGAGACAGGCGGCAGAAACAAGTCAAAGAAGACAAGCAATTCCTTTGAGTTCTCTTCTTTCTGGGCTGACAGCAACAACAAGGTCATCACAGACCTTCTGGACTTCACCAAGACATTCTTCTCAAAGCACACCCTACTGAGTATCCTTACCAAATACTGCGTCTTCACCAGTGAGAAGATGCTTATGGTGATGAGACCATACCAGATTGCAGCCACGGAAAGGATAATCCAGCGGATAAATGTTGCCAACAACTACAAGTTTTATGGCAGCATCAAGGGTGGTGGATACATCTGGCACACAACAGGTTCAGGTAAGACATTGACTTCATTCAAGACAGCCCAACTGGCTTCCAGGCTCCCTTACATAGACAAGGTTCTTTTCGTCGTGGACAGGAAAGACCTTGACTACCAGACCATGAAGGAGTATAACCGCTTTGAGGAAGGGGCTGCTGACGGGAACACTTCCACTGCAGTGCTTCAAAGACAATTGGAAAATAAGGATAAGAATGGTGGTTATCACGATTATAGGATTATAATCACCACCATCCAGAAGCTCTCCATCTTTGTGCAGAAGAACAAGAACCATCCTGTATTTCAGCAGAGGGTGGTGATAATCTTTGATGAGTGCCACAGGAGCAACTTCGGTGAGATGCACAGTGCCATTACCAAGAACTTCAAGAAATATAATCTGTTTGGTTTTACAGGCACTCCAATCTTTGCACAGAATGCAGGGACTGGTGGAGATATGAGACTGAAAACTACCCAGCAGGCATTTGGAGACAAACTCCATACATATACCATAGTGGATGCCATCAATGATGAGAATGTCCTTCCTTTCAGGATAGACTATGTGAATACCATCAAGGAGAAAGACAATATCAATGATGAACAGATTTCAGCCATAGACAGGGAGAAAGCTATGGCCTCTCCTGAAAGAATATCTCAGGTGGTGAAATACATCCTTGAGCACTTTGACCAGAAGACAAAGCGGAGTTCGTACTATTCTTTCCGTGTGCTGGATGATATTCATAAGGTGGCAAGTGCCAGAAAAGGGGTCAAGGTTTTTGAACACAAGACTGAACAGAAACTTGGTGGCTTCAATGCCATGTTCGCAGTGGCTTCCATTCCTATGGCCAAGGCATACTACAATGAGTTCAAAAGGCAGCAAGCAGAGATTCCGGAAGCACAGAGATTGAAGATAGCTACCATATACAGTTATGGTGCAAATGAGGAAGAGATTGATGGAATACTCGCGGAAGAGAACCCTGAAAGCACAACACAGCTTGACCAGCAGTCAAGGGACTTCCTTGAAGGGGCTATCCAGGACTATAATAAGATGTTCTCCACCAACTATGACACTTCAAGCGACAAGTTCCAGAACTATTATAAGGATCTGTCATTGAGGATGAAAAACAGACAGGTGGATCTGCTGATAGTGGTGAATATGTTCCTCACCGGCTTTGATGCCACCACCCTCAACACATTGTTTGTGGACAAGAACCTGAAACAGCACGGCCTGATACAGGCATTTTCCAGGACAAACAGAATACTGAACTCTGTCAAGACCTTTGGTAATATAGTCTGTTTCAGGGATCTCCAACAGGCTACTGATGATGCCATTGCTCTCTTTGGAGACAAGGATGCAAGCAGTATTGTGGTGTTGAAAGACTTCCTGTCTTATTATGACGGATACGACACGGAAAAGGGGAAACACTGTTATGGTTATAAAGAACTTGTCGAGCAGCTTCAAAATGAGTTCCCTGATGAGCAACCAATCTTGGGTGAAGATGCGGAGAGACGGTTTGTGGCTTTGTTTGGAAGCCTGCTCAAATCCATCAACATCCTTTCCACTTTTGACCAGTTTGATGGACAGAAAATAATCACTGACAGGCAGTTGCAGGATTACCAGAGCAATTATCTCGATCTTCAGGAAAAGTGGAGAAGACGCAGACCCGGGGACAAAGAGAACATTAATGATGATCTTGTGTTTGAGACTGAGCTTATAAGGCAGGTGGAGATAAACATTGACTATATTCTCCTTCTTGTCCAGAAATATCACGACAGCAACTGCACAAACAAGGAGATACTTGTGAATATTTCCAAAGCCATAGGTTCAAGCATGCAGCTCAGGAGCAAGAAAGAACTTATTGAAAACTTCATTGGTAGTGTAAATGCAAATACTGATGTGGAAAAGAGTTGGAAAGACTTTGTCCAGCAGCGGAAAGATGAAGACCTGAAAGAAATCATAGAGAGTGAACATCTTAAGCCACAAGAGACAAAGTCATTCATTGACAACAGTTTCCGGGACGGTCAGGTGAGGACCACAGGAACAGACATTGACAAGATTCTTCCTCCTATGTCAAGGTTTGGTGGTGGCAACAGGCAAGAGAAGAAAAAGTCCGTTATCGATAAGATACAGGCATTCTTTGAAAGATACTTCGGGCTGTAGAATTAACGCATTATTGTAAAAAAGAAACCAATACTTGGAAGGCTTGAAAAGGTAGAATTAAGAAACTACTGGAAAGATGAAGCCAGGGACGTTACTCCCTGGCTTGCAGAGGATGACAACATCAATCTCCTCGGTGAAACAGTGGGTATGGGGCTGGAAGTTCAGGAGAAAGAGGCCTAGGGAACTTTACCTACAAAGAAACTTCATCACTCCTGACCAAGGGTCTTGACCGGATTCTTGGTGGCGGCGGCGTAGGTCTGGCCGACAACGGAGATGAACGAAATCAGCAGCGAGATCAAGGCCGCAAGCGCAATAGCCCACCAAGGGAAGGAGATCTTGGTGTAGAACGCCTGTAGGTAATTTGTGATGCCCCACACGGCGAACGGAACGGCAAGCACGACGGCGACAAGGCTCATGATCATGAATGACTTGGACAATGTCCATACGGCCGAGCTGACTTCCGCGCCGAAAACTTTGCGGACCGCGATCTGGCGGCTCTGCTGCTCAGTGAAATAGAGCGACATAGCAAACAGGCCGAGAGCGGAGATCAGGATGGCCATGACCATGAACGAAATCACGAGAAGCATCGTGTTCTTGGTGCCCTTCAGATCATCTACCAGTTTCTCGTCCAGATAGTAAGCCTCCATCTCCACAGGAACGCCTGTGGTCTCCTTCGCAAACTCTTTGCAGACATTCCTGACCGCGGCCATAGCCTCGGAGCGATCACCCGTTATCTTAAGAAGCTGAATGAAGGCATAATCATAATTCTCATCGATAATCCTTATGGAATTACGCTCGTTCTCCATCGGCTCGAACAGAGCGTTGTTGGCGCGGAAATCCGGGATGACGCCACAGATCTCATATTCACCATTGGTGTAGCTTCCGCCAGCGTAAGGATGCTCCGCCGTCACTCCGAGGGTTCTCTTTGAAGTCTCCGTCAAAAGCACTTTTGGCGAAGAGAGTTCGCTGTACTTTTCCAAGACCTTGATTCCCAGAATACTAAGCGAAGTCGTGTCCAACTGGGCCATACGCATCCAACCGATTATCTGATTGTTCTCGTCGTGAAGACCGTTCGCTCCGCAGGATATTGGAGAAGTAATTCCAAGTCCCGCGTCAACCACCTGAGGCAGAGCCTTTAATCTGTTGCGGAGCGCATCCTGAGGTCCTCTCCTATAACCCACATCCTGGGAAGAGACCTGAATGACATCCTTTGTCTCGTAACCTACAGGCAGGTTTACCAGATAGCTGACTTGTGCCGACATCGTGATCGCCATAGCGATAAGGATGGTGCTGAACACGGTCTGAAGAACGATAAACACCTTGCCGAAAATCATCTTGTTCTTGAAACGGAACTCCCCTTTCACGACATCAATCGGCTTGAACTGCGAGACAAGCAGCGCTGGAAGCAGCGCCGAGATCACAGAGATGACAACCAACGCCAAAACGACCCAAAGTACTGTGGTCAAGTCAGGAGTCAGCACAATGTCGGCGTTCAAAATCCTGTCAAAGAGCGGTTTGAATGAATATGCCAGCAGACAGCCCACGGCGAAACACCCGACCGTGAAGGCGAATGACTCGGCGATGTACCTCGCCAATATATTCCTTGAGCTTTCGCCAAGCAACCGTCTGGTGGCCATTTCCTTGGCGCGCTTTCCCGTCTGCGCGACAGTCAGATTGATGTAATTGAATATGGCGGAAATCAGCAGCACCAGAGCCACAATGAATAGTAACCCAACCTGTTTTTTGTCACCCGTTCTTATGCAACTATATTCCTCCAAATCCGAAAAATAGACCTTGTCAAGTCTCGTCACGCTTGCTCCCCACAAAAAGGCGTTATCGGAATTGTCAGCCTTATAGAAATTCCAGTACCCGAGATACTTTTTAAGAAGATCATCACGCACCTTTTCCACATCAGTTCCTTCGTCAAGCCGGACAATCGGAATAGTGTTGCCGAAATTGTCCATCCACGCAAACCGCCTCTGAGCACGTTTGATGCTTGTGAACATATCGCAATGATTGAACACATCGACAGGCCCAAAATCTTCAACGACCCCGACAACTGTCCACTTACTCTTATCGACGCTTAATGTCCGGCCAATAGGATCCTCATTTCCAAACACTTTCTTGGCGAACGACTCGGACAGAATCACCTCGTCCTCATTCTCCAGAACATTGTCCTTAGGACAACCTGTAAGGCGATAGTCAAAGAACTTGAAAAAATTCGTGTCAACCGAAATCTCCGCCGCCTGATAATAGTCATCGCCGACCATAACATCAGCAGTTCCCCCATAGCTGATCCTAGTCCACGCCTTGATCTCCGGAACGGACGGGAAAAACTCCTCGGATGTTCCAAGCGTCATTCCGAAAGAATTCCCAGCCCCGATGACATACAGCTGCCTTGAAAGCGGTTGCTTCGCCCCGACACTGAACTCCGTCTTGGCATACGAAGCCAGCAGGATGACAAATCCCAATGCCACCGAAAGTCCGAAAACCTCGATGAAGGTGTAAAGCTTGTTCCTCGACAGGAACCTCAGATAAGTGCTTGACATAACCTTGTCCTTAAAAACCACCGTTTCCGCCAAGCCAATGTCATGCCAAATTAGCCAACTAATTATTTATGAATATCTTATCCTTTCCGCCATTCCCTCCAAAGTGTAAAGAAATTTTACACCCGCTGTAAAGAAACTTTACACTCTGCCCCGACGGCGGTGGAATGTGACCTTCACTTGCCCTTTAGTCACCACAGCCAGCATGCCCGACAATCTCGAATACCTATAGCACACCTTTTTTAGAGCATTTGCCTACAGTAAGCGCTGGTTCTGCCTGAAGAGCGCTCCTGCGATTCTCACGCTTTGGAAAAATACGACAAAATGACTATTTTTGATTTTTATTGAAAATAGGATCATTCTATGGGAAATATGACACTGAAACAATTCTTTTCAGCGGCGGCGATGTTCATTTGCCTGCCTTTGGTTGCCTTCGGGGCGCAGAAAACGTGGTCGGTCTCCTCTCCGGACGGGAGGATCGTGGCGGAAATCTCTACCGGGGACGGGGTGAGATATTCAATAAGCCGTGACGGGGTGGCGCTTATTACACCGTCCGAGATCTCGATGACATTCGAGGACGGGACAGTCTTCGGAGGAAGCGACAGGGTCCGCAAGGTGAGAAAAGGTTCCTGCGACGAGAGAGGCGTTCGGGCGATGAACTACAAAAAGGCCTCGGTGGATAATGTCTACAACCACCTTACACTTGAGTTCAAGGGCTACAGCGTGGAGTTCAGGGCGTTCGACAACGGAGTCGCCTACAGGTTTGTCTCCACGGCCAAGTCGGGAGAATTTACTGTGACTGACGAGCTTACGGAATTCAACTTCGCCGAGGACTGGACTGCTTGGGTGCCTTACGTCAAGAGCAATGAGAAAAAGACTTTCAAGCAACAGTTCGTCAATTCGTTCGAGAACACGTACGAGCATATTCATTTGTCTCAGATGGATCCCGAGAGGCTGGTGTTCCTTCCGATGACGGTGGACGCCGCCGGCGGAGTGAAGATCGTCGTCACCGAATCAGATCTGCTGGACTACCCGGGGATGTTCCTTAACGGACAGGGCGGCAAGGAGTTGAGAAGTGTCCGCGCGCCTTATCCTGTGGGACTTCGCCCTAACGGGGTGTATGTCTACCAGGACATGGACTACGCCGACTACATCGCCAAGGTCGAGGCCGGGCAGAAGTTCCCGTGGAAGGTTGTCGGGATCACGCCGGACGCCAAGTCGCTGATGGATCTGGATCTGGTATGGCAGCTTGCCACCCCGGCGGACAAGAACGCCGACTGGAGCTGGGTGAAGCCGGGAAAGGTGGCATGGGACTGGTGGAACGACTGGAATCTGTACGGGGTGGACTTCCGCGCCGGGATCAACACCGAGACCTACAAGTACTACATCGACTTTGCTGCCGCCCACGGCATCGAGTACATCATCATGGACGAGGGATGGGCGCAGAGAGCGAAGGCCAACCTGTTCCTGATCAATCCTGACATCAACCTTGAGGAACTTGTCGCCTATGCTGACGGCAAGAATGTCGGCATCATCCTTTGGGCAAGCTACAACAGCATTGTGAAGAATCCGGAGAAGGCGATGAGCCACTACGCCCGGATGGGCTTCAAGGGCTTCAAGATCGATTTCATCAACAGGGACGACCAGCAGGCCGTGAAGTTCTGCGAAAGGATGGCGAAGATCGCCGCCGAGAATCATCTTCTGATTGATTTCCATGGGGTTTACAAGCCTGCCGGCATCCAGAGAACCTATCCTAACGTGCTCAATTTCGAGGGCGTGGCCGGGCTGGAGCAGCTGAAATGGAGTCCGGAGGACTACGACGAGGTGACCTACGACGTGACGATACCGTTCGTCAGGATGGTCGCCGGACCGATGGACTACACGCAGGGAGCGATGCGCAACGCGGTCAGGAGGAACTACCGTCCGGTCGGATCGGAGGCGATGAGCCAGGGTACACGCTGCCGTCAGCTCGCCGAATATGCCGTCTTCGAGGCACCGCTGACAATGCTTTGCGACTCGCCGTCCAACTACATGGCAGAAACGGAATGCACGGAATTCATAGCGGAGTTTCCTACCGTCTGGGACGAGACCATTCCGCTCTGCGGAGAGATCGGTGAATATGTCGCCGTGGCCCGTCGCCACGGGGAGACCTGGTACGTCGGAGCGCTCACCAATTGGGACGAGCGTGATCTTGACCTTGACCTTGGCTTCATCGGAGGCGGCGAGATGACCGTCTTTCAGGATGGCATCAACGCGGACAGAGCCGCGAGAGACTACAAGAAGACTTCCGCGCGGATTCCGGCGGACGGAATCGTGAGGATCCACATGGCTCCCGGCGGGGGTTGGGTGGCGAAGATTACCAGATAGTCTGATTTTTTTGGTTTATGAGAAGAGTGTTATTGTCAATTATCGCCATAGCGGCGGCTCTGGTCGTGTGCGGGCCAGGAGCCGCCGCCAGGAGCGAGAGCGCCAGCGTGATGTCTTTCAACATCCGCATCCAGTTTCCCGCTGACACAGGAAAGTACAACTGGGAGAGCCGCAAGGAAGGGTGCGTGAAGGCGATCCGGAAATATCATCCTGACATCATCGGGCTCCAGGAAGCGACCTTCGGGCAGAAGTCCTTCTTGTCCAAAGAGTTGCAAAAATACATCATGATTGACGGCGACTGCAAGCCCGGCACGCTGAACAAGGATTCCGGATTCAACCCGATCCTCTTCAGGGCGGACAGGTTCGATCTTCTGGGCTACGGAACATTCTGGCTCAACGAGGATCAGGAGCCGGAGGCAAAAGGCTGGGACGCTGAATATGTCAGGACGGCCAACTGGGTGAAGCTTCGTTTCAGGAAATCCGGACAGATAATATTCCTCTTCAACACACACTTTGACAATGTCGGGGAAATGGCCCGCGCCGAAAGTGCCTTGCTGATGGTGGAGAAGATCAAGGAGATCGCCGGTGACAAGGCTGTGGTGTTCGTGACCGGCGACCTCAACACAACGTGTGACGACAAGGCTCTCAAGCCTCTCACCACGTACCTCAACGAAGCTTCCGAGACCGTGAAGAAAGCCGACAAGACTCCGTCTTTCAACAATTTCGGTCGCCCGGGGAGCAAACTGGAGACCATTGACCACGTTCTTTACCGCAATGCGGAGGCCACGGGCTTTCGGGTGGTAGACGAGCCTAAATTCGGAATCAACTACATTTCCGATCATTATCCGATTTGCTCAGAGTTTGTCATCACGCTTCCAAAGAATTAGAAAATGGCTGAATTCCAACAGAAAAGAAAGGAACTGCACAAGGAAGGCATCCTGAAACAGAGAGAGGCTCTGCGCGCGTCTTCGGATGGCGCGACGTGTCCTTATTGCGGAAAGGACATCAGGAAAAGCTGGGAGTTCTGCCCTGGATGCGGACATTCACTTGTCGGCTGGTGCACATTCTGCGGAGCCGACATCCCTCGCGGCGAGGATGAGTGTCCGGAATGTGGGATGAGCAGGAGCGGGATTGTCTGCCCTAAGTGCGGGACACTGAATGTCAGAGGGTTCTGCAGCAAGTGCAACGAGCCGCTTACGATGGCTGCGAAAAAGGAACTGGAGAGGGCGCGGAAGGATCCGGCGTTCCTTAAGGCGGCGGAACTGGCTGTCAAGGCGGCGGAGATCCAGACGATGATCGAGGCGGCGAAAGAGGAGGTCGCCAAAGAGAATATAGAGGCGAAGCTACCTGAGGATGTGATGAGGCTCAGGGAGTTACTGGGAAAGACCACCTTTCGGCAGGCTCAGGAACCGGAAAAGGTACGGCAGGAGCAGAGGTCTGGCGCTCCGGCGGGTCCGGCGGCCGGTAAGATGAAGAGCAAGGCGGAGTTGAGGGCGGAATATTCAAAGATCCAGGAAGAGTTGAACAAGGCTCTCTCCGAGATGCTGCCGCCGGCAGGCTCCACTCCGCAGGAGCAGAGGAACTACTTCTCCGCAAGGAAGTTGCCTGTTGAGAAAATTATACACACCAAGGTAAGAAACGCCTGGGTCTGCAACTTCTGCGGATGCTGGCACAACCGTCCGAGCGAGTGCTGTGAGCCGTGGCACGGCGGGAAATGGGTCTGTGAGTATAAGGAAGAAAAGATACTGGGCTTCGTTTAGCCAGCGCGACACGAATCATTACAAAAATCGAGAATATGGCAGATACTATGGCAGAAAGCGGCACAGCCGTAGCAGACATCAGCAAGACAGGAACATGCAGGACAGAATCCGATTCCGAAGGGACGGGAACGGTGACCGTCAAGGCCACATTCACCTGTACGGCTACTGATGCGGACGATCTTGGAGACGGCGGAGCGGAAGTTTCAGCTAAAGAGGAGATTACACTAGGAGGCAAACGTTACGCCATCGACAGGCTGATCGGAAACGGAGGCGAGGCCGAGGTGTACGTGGTGAGTTCGAAGAAAGGAAGCTTCGCTCTGAAACTGTACCGTCGGGGCAATGGGGTTCGCAAGGATATTCTTAAAAGACTGGAGAAATTGAAGGGGAAGGCCGCGATCGTGGATATTCTTGAGACGGGAGTTGTCAGGATCGGCGACGTTGACAGGGGGTACGCCCTGATGCCTTTCTGCAAGGATGGTTCCGTGGCTTCCTACGACCTCCGAAACAATGCCGAGGAGATTCTGCGCATCACCGCGATGACCGCCAGGAACATTGGCGAGCTGCACAAGGTAGGGCTGCTGCACAAGGACATAAAGCCCGAGAATATTCTCTACACCGACAAGGATTCAGGTCTTGCCGTAATCTCGGACTTCGGGATCGCGGACGTTCTCGGGGATGACGGCAGCGTCAACACTCCGCAGTCCAGAACCGTGATCTACGCCGCTCCGGAGCTTTACGCCAACACCACCCGCATCGGGGATGTCACCTATGCGATCATGACGGCGGCATCGGACTACTATGCGCTCGGCATGTCCGTCCTTTCCCTGTGGATGGGGGACAGTGAGTTCCGCAAGAAGGAACCAGAGCTGGTGAAGCTGAAGATCCAGGGCAAGCTGCCAGTGCCGGACAACATGCCGGAGCCCCTGAGGACCATCACCAGAGGGCTTCTGGTCGGTAAGCCGGAGAACAGATGGAGCTACGACGAGATCAGAAGAACTCTTGAGGGAGAGAAGATACCTGTGGTGGAAGACGCTGAGATCCTGAGGGTTGTCTTCGATTCGGGAAAGAACAAGATCGCTCACACGACCAAGGAGCTGGCTCAGTTCATGATGGAGGACCAGACCCTTGGTACCGCCTACCTCTACAAAGGAAAGATCAGTTCCTGGATCAGCAGGGTCATGCCTGAGATGGAGGTGAAGTTGAACAACATCGTGGAAAGGGTCTATCCGAAGAACCAGGTGGCCGGACTCTACGCCGCCGCGCTCGCTCTGGACCCGCAACTGCCGTTCTATTCCCGTGACGGGAAGGTCTGCGTGAACGTCAACAAACTTCTCAACGGGGACAGCGGCTTCGCTTCGACCCTGGGAGACAGAAGCAACCCGATCTACCTTTATTGCGAGGCGCGGCAAGGGAAAAAGGAGGCTGACGGTTTATATTCACGAACCTGCAATGCCTTGAAAGACAGTTTCGGCTACGCCAGGAGCGTGATTGTCTGGGGAGTGTATGACCGGAAATATTTCCGGACCCTGCAAGGCAAGAAGACAGGCAAGGAGGACAAGTTCACCGATGTGGACTGCTACAACATCACGGATGTGGTGAAATTCTGCTCCGACTACAGGGTTGTGGCCGAGGAGGATAAGAAGTTCCTCTGCTCGCTCGGGTTCGCGGAGATGGTCAGGGTCTTCTCCGAGAAGGACGCGGACAGGCTTATCCAGGTGCGCAAAGGCATCACCGACTACCAGATGCTGTTCAGACTGACCATCCAGACCATCAATCCGGCGGCGGACATCAGTCTGATCACTGATCCGAAGGACCCGAACTACGCGATGGACGGGGACACTATCGGCGTGCTGATAAACGTCGCCTTCAATGCCTTCTATTGTGTCTTTGACGGTGACAGGCAGAAGATGTACGACAACTGGTACTCTGACATCAATCCTTATTCGGAAATTTGCCAGGCCTCTCTCATCGATCTGATAATCTCGTCATTCACCAGTAATTACAACAATTCCTACCTGCATAGATTCTTCCTAACGAAAGGCGACAGATTCGCCTCGCAGGACAAATGGATCAGCTACTGCACGAACTACGGCAGCGCCGACAACACCAACAAGTACGGCCCTTACTACGACAAGATAGCGATAATGAAGGCCGTCGAGGGGCTGACCAAGTGCGCCGACTTCTATTTCCCGGCTTCCGGAAGCTACGTCTACCATCTTGATGACCTTACGAAAATCAAAAAGGAGGAGGTAGAGGAAGCTTTTGAATATTACGGACTTGAAGCTTGGGTGGCTTCCAAACTCCAGGAGAATCCGGAGGCTGTCTCTTATACACATCTCCGA
>ENA-OZGC01001239-OZGC01001239.1-human-gut-metagenome-genome-assembly--contig:-NODE-1239-length-15269-cov-5.805245_pt1 | contig 15269 bp, 11 predicted proteins | sample MGYA00245109_ERZ653643 | MGnify/ENA primary metagenome ERZ653643 (study PRJEB26926, sample SAMN06165107) | human gut metagenome | biome: ENVO:00009003; feature: ENVO:2100002; material: ENVO:00002003... | reverse complement strand
GCGCAAGTCCCCGCCATTCCAGTGCGGACAGGGCAATATAGATGGCAAAGCCGATGCCGCCGATGATGGCCCCGGTGTTCAGCTCCTTACCGGGTTTCAGCCAGATGTCTTTTTTCATATCTTCGTTCCTTCTTTTTCTTTAGTATCCGTTGACGATCACGTTCAGCACCTTGCCGGCCACCGTTCCGGCCACGGCGTTTCCGCCGCCGCCGTTTTCCACCAACACCACAAAGGCGTAGGGTGCATCCTCGTTCCGCAGAAAGCCCGCGAACCAGGCATGAGGTGTCTGTCCCGTCCCCACCTCCGCCGTGCCGGATTTTGCGCACAGTTCCATGTTGGGAAAGCGCTTGGTGCCGTAAGTCTCCGTCACGTTATTGGCCATAAAGTTCGCTACGGTGGCCGCCGTTTTGCTGTCGATCAGTTGTCCTGTGTGCTGAGTAATGTGGGGCAAAGACGGGATCCCCAGTGAGGACACCGTTTTCCGGATCAGATACGGTTCCGCCGCCTTGCCGCCGTTGGCGATGGCCCCCATCCACAGCAGGAAGGCACAGGGGTTCACCTGATCGTGGTATTGGCCCACACCGGCCCAGCCCAGCTGCCCGTCGGTGATGCCGTCCCAGTTGAACGTGCCCTTGGCGGTTGGCAGATCGTCCACGGAATAGGCGCTGGTAAGCCCCGCCTTCTCCGTATACCGCCGCAGGGTATCTGCCCCCAGCTCCTCCGCGATCTGAGCGAAGGCCGCGTTGCAGGAGTGGGCGAAGGCCTCTTTCAGTGTCTGCTCCCCGTGGACACCGGAGCAGGTGATGGTCTCGTCCCCGATCTGGACGCTGCCGGTGCAGTTCCAGGTCCGTGTCTCCGCGTCCGGCAGGTTCTCCAGTGCCGCCGTCAGGGTCACGGTCTTGAACACAGACCCGGGCACAAAGGCGGAGGAGAGAAACCGGTTCAGGTACGCGCCCTTATAACGGTCATTCTCTTCCAGATTCTTGGGTATATTCAGCGGGTCATAGCTGGGTGCCGACACCATGCACAAGATCTCGCCGTTCTTGTAGTTATACACCGCCACCGTCCCGGCGTGGCCGCCCAAAGCCCTGTACGCCTCGTAGTTATACCGGGCGTCCAGGGTCAGGTACAAATTGCTGCCCCGCTCCGCGCCGAACGCGCCGTTCACCAGATCAAAGCCGGTCAGCTTGTCCGCGAAGGCGTTGAGAACGCCGGTGCCGATCTTGCCGTACAGGTCTCCCACCGCGTGGAGGGTGGCCTTGCGGACGGTTTCGTTTTCATAGTAGGTGCGGTGGCCGTTTTCCACGGAGGACAGCACATCCCCGTCCCGGTCCAGCACCGTGCCGGAGATCAGCACGCCGTCGGAATCGTACAGATGGCGGTTAAAGGCAGAGGAGGCCCACTTGCCGCCCTCGGCAAAATATTTGATGAGGAACACGCTCATCCCCGCCGCCAGCAAAATCGCCAGTGCCATGCAGATCACGGCCCGTTTTTCAATCTTCCGCATGACCGTCCTCCTTTTCAAAGGCATCCTCTGCCGGTGCCGCCATACGGGCGGCTTCCTCGTCCAGTTTCCGCTCCGCCGCCCGACCGATGGCAAAGCTGGCATCCGCACGGGTGTCCATGGCCTTCAGATACGCCAGCAGCCCCCATGCCGACAGCATGGCGGAGCCGCCGTTGGACACGAAGGGGAAGGTCACGCCGGTGAGGGGCAGAAGATCCACGGAGCCGAACACATTCAGGCTGGTCTGAAACACCAGCAGAGAGCCTGCCGCGCAGGCGGCGATGGTATAAAAGCTGGATCGGCCAGTCCGGGAGGCGCGAACGGCGAACCATGCCAAGGTCAGGATGCAGGCCACCGCCAGCAGCGCGATAACCAGCCCCCATTCCTCGCATAACATGCCAAACACCAGATCCGTGTCCCCGGCAGGGATACGCTCCAGCCAGCCGTTTCCGGCACCCATGCCGAACAGTCCGCCGGAGGCCGCCGCCGACATGGTGCGGGTCTGCTGATAGCCGGAGCCGGAGGCCGCCTCCCAGGCGTGGCCCCACGCAGCGAAGCGGCTCAGAATATAGGGCTTGAACTGTACGATGATCCCCGCGCCAAAGGCCGCGCCGCCGCAGATGAGGGCCAGAGTTGCGGCGTCCCCGGAGCGGAGATAGGCGATGACCAGGAAGGTCACAAAGAAGATGGCCGCCGTGCCGAAGTCGCTCATCAGCCCCAGCAGGCCGATGCACACGCCGGTGAGCACGATAAACAGCGCCAGGTTCCGGCGGCGGAACAGCCGTTCCAGCGTGGCGGAGCCTGCAAAAATATAGCAGATCTTGGCGATCTCCGAGGGCTGGAAGGATATACCGCCCAAGGTGACCCAGTTGGTCGCGCCGAATTTGGCCTTGCCCAGCACCAGCGTGATCCCCAACAGGCCGATGGCCCCGGCAGCCATGAGCCAGCGGCGCTTTTTCACCCGTTCCAGATCCCTCAGGAATAGCCCCAGCGCCAAAAACAGGCCCATGCCCAGAACGATGGCCAAAAGCTGCTTGGGAAGGCTCCCCGGTGCGCTGGAAGCTGTCACCGCAAGGGATAACGTCGAAAGATAAAAGGCGATGGTCTCCAACTCAAAGCCCACGCAGCGGCCCAGCCGCAGCGCGGCGGCATAAAGCCACATGACCGCCGTGAGGCTCAGGAAGCAGATGGGGATCACCGGGCTGGCCTTCTCCCCCGCCGCCAATGTTAACTGAATGGCGGTCAAAATCTGAAATACCGTCAGCCACAAAAAAGAGGGCCACATGGCGGCGGGCCGCTCCGCCTGCCGCTTCTTTTCCAACTCCTCCCGCTCTCCTACCGTCTGCGGCAGAAACACCAGCGGCACACCGCCCAGGGTCAGGGTATCCCCCAGCTTCACCGGGGCCTGCTCTGTCACAGGGGTCCCGTTGACGGCGGTGCCGCCCTTGGAGCCAAGATCATACACCGTCCAGGCTCCGTCTTCACCACGGCACAGCGCCGCATGCTGCCGGGAGATGCTGGGATAGTTCAGAATCGCATCGGCGGATTTACCCCGCCCCAGAATATTTTCCCAGTGGGTCAGGGGGATACTGCCGCCGCCGGGCAGGCTCAACTGGGCCCAGACCTCCGGCGTGTGGGGGATCCGCAGCAGGGACCGGATGGCCCGCACCAGAATCAGCGCCGAAAGCACCGGAAACAGCAGCCGTGCAATGGCCGTGTACCAGCCGGTAATCAGAGGATGGGCACTCAGCCACAGGGACAGCGCAGAAAACAGTTCCTGCATCCCATTCCCTCCTTTCCGAAAAAACAGCTTCAGACCGAACCGGCGGAGTCTGTCTCCGTCAGCCGGAAATCAGGGTTATTATAGCATTATCCCAATAGCCTGTACACCCTTGCCGACGGAAAAACACAGTCTTTTGTTCTTTTTTCTGTTTTTCACTTGACCGTTTGTTAAAAATAGATTAAAATAATTATCCGTATGTACGAATATATGTCTACTCGGGGCGGGGACCGTTGTTTCCCGCCTTGATCTACCATCTATAAATAGGAAAGGCCGATCGATCATCATGAATCATCCATACAAAACAAGGGAAGGCGGCGCTACCGTCACCATCTTTGTCCCCTATGACTGCAAAAACCACTGCCCCTTCTGTATCAATAAGGAAGAATACGGGGACATGACCGGCTTCTCTCTGGAGAAGATTGTCCAGAGCATCCGCCGGATGGATGCCATCACCCCCAAATGCGATTTCGTCTTTACCGGCGGCGAGCCCTTTGCCGACATTGAAAAGCTCCAGATCATGCTGGATGAGATCCCCACCACCCACCGGGTGTTCATCAACACCACTCTGCCCGTCTCCAAATGCCAGACGGAGGAGGACATTCTGGCCTTCGCGGAGCGGAATAAGCACAAGATCACCTGCATCAATGTGTCCCGCCACATGCAGCACTATGTGGTGGAGTCCAATGACTCGCTGCTGACCCGGCTGCCGGTACCCTTCCGGATCAACTGCGTTCTCTACAAGGATTATCCCAAGGAGAACCTGATCCCCTTCATTGAGCGCTTCCGCAAGCTTCCCGGCGCCAACATCCAGTTCCGCTTTGACTACACTGCCACCACTCCCGAAAACCTCTACGAGCCGGACAAGATCCTGCACGATCTGAAGGAGATCGCGGAATACACCGGTCTGGACGGCTGCCGGATGCGCTGCGGCTTCCACTTCGACTACAAGGGCATGGAGCTGACCTATCACAAGACCCTGCCCTACTCCACCATCGTGGAGACCGATCCCGCTGACGGCGTTACCTATGATATTCTCTATGACATCCTCATCAAGCAGACCGGCGAGATCCATTCCGACTGGACCGGCGTGGTGATGGACGTCCCCGCCTATGAGAAGGTTGTCTTTGAGCCCTATGACCTGAAATGGCTGGAGGGCGGCCCCCGCAAATAAGCTGACAACCCCCAGAAGCAATGCTTCTGGGGGGTCTTTTTTCTCCCAATTCAGCTTTGTGCTCCTGGCAGTTCCGTCCTCTTGTTTTTCAGAGGATCTGAAAGAGAAACCCAAAGCGACACCGCATATCGGTTCTTCAAGCAGCACCCCCAGACCGGAGTCTCCGGTCTGGGGGTGTATCAGCTATATGATCTTGCGCGCTCTGTCTCAGTTCCGATTGAACAGATTGGCCGCCCACATACCGGCGTCTCCGAAGCCGCCGCTGGGGTCCTCCGGGGCCGGAGGCTCCGACGGGATCACGATACCACCGGTGGGGTCCTCGGGCAGGTTCGCGTCCCCGAAGCCGCCGCTGGGATCGTCGACCGACGGGCTGTAGTTGGGATCATTGGGATCATCAACGCCACCGCCGGGGTGATCCGGGTCCACCGGCGTCATGCCGGCATGGGCCGGACAGCCGATGACCTCTGGGTAGGTCTCTCCGCCACTTGCCGTAGGCGTGGGCTCCAGGCCGATGGCCCGCTTCATCTCGATCAGATGGAACATCTTGTCCGGGTTCTTGGCGCTGTCGGTGGCGATGGACGCATAGCGGGTGCCGTCCGCCTTGAAATACTCGGCCCGCTCAAAGTCCAGCACACCCACCTGCTTAATGGCAGAGGAGGGACAGTTATCGGTGGCAACGCACTTGCCCTCGGTGCAGTAATCCACAAAGGTGTGGAGATTGCAGCTCTCCGTGGGAGCCGTGCCTGCCGCCACCGTGACCTGAACCGCCCGGCTGCCCCGGATGTCAGAAAGGCACGCATCGGTGCACCGCAGGCCGCTGTCGGCGCAGACCGTCACCTGCTCCAGGCCGCTGGCAGGCTTTGCAAAGCTCTTATTCTCCAGATGCTCGTGGACCTTCTGCATGACCGGCTTCCACATGGTAATGGCCGGGTTGCCTGAGGCGGAGATCTTCTCGTTGGTCTTGGGATAGCCCGTCCACACGGCGGCGCAGTAATAGGGGGTATAGCCTACGAAATAGCGGGTCTTGGAGTTATCCGTGGTACCGGTCTTGCCCGCGATGGTCATGCCGCTGAACTTGGCGGAGGTACCGGTACCGGCGTTCACCACGCTGGTAAGCATCTGGTTCATGAAGTAGGCCGTGGTCTCCTTCATGGCCACATGGGTCTCGCCCTCGTTTTTCAGCACGGTCTCACCGTTGCTGTCCCGGACCTCGGTATACATCTTGGGCGAATTGTAAACACCGCTGTTGGCAAAGGCAGAGAAGGCCGCCGCCATCTCCACAGTGCTCAGGCCATAGGTCAGACCGCCCATGGCCAGCGGGGAAACGGCCATATCCTCCGGCACCAGGCTGAGGCCCAGCTTCTCCGTGGCGTAAGCGTAGGAATCCACCACGCCCAGCGCCTCCACGGTCTGAACGGCGATGGTGTTGATGGAACGCCGGACGCCCTCGCCGATCATGGTCCAGCCGGTGTAGGTATTGGGGGAGTTCTTAGGCCAGGGAGAATTGTTCATAAGCTCCACGGGGTAGTTATCAAAGGTGGTGGCCGGTGTCACAGCACCGGCGTCCAGCGCTGCGGAATACACCGTCAGCGGCTTGATAGAAGAACCAACCTGATGCTTCTGGACCGCATAGTTGTCCACCAGATTCTGGGTCTTGGGGCCCATGGCGCCCACCATGCCCACGATGTTGCCGGTATAGGGGTCCATGATGGTGATACCGGATTGCAGCTGGTGGCCCTTGGCAGAGTGTACATTCAAATTGCTCAGATCTGCGTAGACATCCTCCGCGATCTTCTGGATATCCGGGTCCATGGTGCAATAGATCTGATAGCCGCTGTTGTTCACCAGCCGCTGGGCCGCTTCATAAGAAATGCTCTTGGCCTGGGCCAGATCTGTGGTCACATCCTTGATGAGCTGCTCCACAAACCAATTGTTGATCTCGATACCGTCGGTCTTGACCAGCTCGCTGGCGTCTCCGGAGGTATCTGTGAAGTTCAAAGGCTCCGCCTTGGCGGCTTCGCATTCCTCTTTTGTCAGATAAGGCTTTCCTGTGTCCGGATTGATGACCTTAGACATCTTGTCCAGGATCAGTTCCTGGCGCTTCTTGTTCAACTGCCGGGGAGTGACGGTGGTGCCGTCCTTCCGGGTGTAGGTCCGTTCATATTTGGGGTTGTAGAGGGACGGGTTGTTGGTGATGGCGATGATACAGGCGCTCTCCGCCGCCGTCAGGTCCTTGGCGGACTTGCCGAAGTAGTATTCCGCTGCCGTTTCCACGCCGCCGCAGCCGCTGCCTAAATAGATCATATTCAGGTACAGCTCCAGAATCTGGCTTTTCGTGTTGTTCTTTTCAAATTCCAACGCCCGGAAGATCTCCTTGACCTTGCGGTTGATGGTATTCTGATTCTCGCCGGTCATGTTTTTCAGCATCTGCTGGGTGATGGTGGAGCCGCCGTAGCTATCGTTGCTGCCGGTGAGGGTCAGCAGCGTAGCGCCCAGGGTCCGCTTCCAGTCTACACCGTGGTGACTGAAAAAGCGCTCGTCCTCAATGGACACCGCTGCCTGCCACAGGTAGGGGGACATATCGTCGATGTCGATCAGGACACGGTTCTCCTGCCCGTGGACCTTCTGGAACTCCACCCACTGACCGCTCTCCTTGTCCTGATAATAGACCACGGAGCTCTGGGACATGGTGTAGTCCTCCGCCCGGACCTCCAGCGTCGGCAGCAGAGATGTATTCACATACTTCATGAAAATCCCCAGCAGCATGAGCGTTGTGCAGACGCCGATCAGGACCAGGGTAAAGACCGTCATCACAACGCCGCCCGCCACATGACCGGGCCGGACCTTCCGCCGTTTGCGGGAATGATCCGCCCCCTGGGGATGCGTGTTTCTTCTTTCCTCCAACTTGGAACCTCCTTTTGTGATCCACAAGGCGGTTTCCCTTCAGGAAACCAACCCACAATACACCATTATCAAGTCCATTATATCATCCCCTGTCAACTGCGAAAATGTCGGATTCAACCGGCGAAAAGTTTCCGCTTCCATAGATTTTACCAAATTTTTCCGAAAATTTCTGTCACATAACTTTCGTACTTCGCTGCTTTTTCACGGTTTTCGCTCTTGCAATCATCGTTTTCTTCCGTTACAATAAGGGCAATCCTTCCCCGGAGGGACAGACAACACGAGAAAGGGTATACAAAGATGAGTGAAGATTTCGGCCCCACCTTTATTACCGTGACCGACGAGGACGGAAAAGAGCTGGTTTTGGAATTTGTAGACGCTCTGGAGTATAACGGCCAGATGTATCAGGCCTTCTTCCCCGCCGAGACCGAGGGGGAAAACGAGGATGATCCCGACAACGGTCTGGTGATCCTGAAGGTCATCCACGAGGATGGCGAGGATCTGCTCTCCACGCTGGACTCCGACGAGGAGCTGGAGGCGGTCTACGAGCAGTTCATGGAGCTGCTGTTTGACGAGGACGAGGAATAATTCCTCCGTTTCCACGCAGACTTTTAAGGAATACGTCATTCCGCGTGTCCTGCGGGGTGCGTGATAGATCTTTTTTTAACCCACATTTCGTTATTAGGGATGCACCTCTCAGGGTGTGGATCGCAGGCCTCCCGGCTGCCGTTCGCGGTTGGAAGTTGGAAGCGGTAAAGCATTCTGGAAGCAACCCACCTGTGCTTGAAGGTGCAGGTTATAACGAGGTCTACACGGCCGCCGCGGGACAGCTTTATACGACAAAAAGGACTGCTTTGCAGTCCTTTTTTCAGTTTATTTTCAGATATGTGTCATACAATAAGCGCAGTTTTGCCCCGGATGGCATCAAACGCGATCTGGTACTTGCATATCGCGGCGCAATCCTTTATAATGACGGGGTATGTGACAAATCATGCGGCGCTGTGCCGCGCAACAACGTTTAAACTTGAGAGGATGGACAACAAATGAGCGCATCAAGAGAAAAAAAGCTCCGGCAGGATCAGACGGCCTCCGGCTATGTGGATCCCAAGGCAGAAAAGGAGCTGGAAAAAAAGAAGGCTGAAAAGCGCAGCAACGTTCTGTACAGCGTCATCGCCGTACTGTTCGTGCTGGTGGTGGCAGCCAGCTTCCTCTGGAGATCCAATGTGATCTCCCGCAACGCCACGGCCCTGACCATTGACGGCGAAACCTACAATGCCGCCGAGGTGAATTTCTATTATCAGAATGTTTACCGCGGCTTCCTGCAGAGCAATTCCTACTTCATCAGCTATCTGGGCCTGGACACCAACGCCTCCCTGAAGAGCCAGACGGTGAACGCCACCGCCGCTTCCATGATGGGCGTGGAGGAAGGCTCCTCCTGGCATGATTATATCATGGACAACACTGTCAAGCAGATGACCATGATCCAGCGGGGTCTGAAGCAGGCACAGGAGGAAGGCTATCAGTTCCCCGCCAGCGTGCAGGAGCAGTATGAGGACTCCCTGAATTCCCTGAAGACCTCTGCGGAATCCACCGGCATGTCCGTGAAGGCATATCTCCAGAGAAATCTGGGTGCCATCATGACGGAGAAGGTCTACAACCAGCAGGTCCTGCGGATGCTGCAGTATCAGGCATACGCCCAGAGCTATTCTGACAGCCTGACCTACACCGACGCGGAGCTGGAAGCCGCCTATCAGGCAGATCCCAAGGCCTATGACAAGGCCGCTTGGGAGTATGTGGTCGTCAGCGGCGCTGCCGATTCCACCACGGATGCCGACGGCAACACCGTTCAGGCCACCGATGAGGAGCAGGCTGCTGCCAAGGAGACCGCCAAGGCCACCGCAGAAGAGATCCTGGCCGCTTACAACAGCGGAAAGTCTCTGGAATCCATTGCCGGCAATTATGAAAAGGCCACCTATTACAACACCACCGACGCCACTTATTATGACGGCGTTGTGGGTAACTGGCTCTTTGACGATGCCCGCAAGGACGGTGACACGGAGATTCTGGAAGTTGGAACCAACTATTATGTCGGTCTGTTCCACAGCCGCGGCCGCGAGGAATACAAGACCGTGGACATCCGTCACATCCTCATCACCCCCGAAACCGGCACCAAGGCTCAGGGCGACGAGGGCTATGAGGACGAGCAGACCCAGCTGAAGGCCGCCGCCCGCACCAAGGCCGAGGAAATTCTGGCCCAGTGGAAGTCCGGCGAGGCCACCGAGGATTCCTTCGCCCAGCTGGCTCTGGAAAACTCCGCCGACGGCTCCAAGTATGACGGCGGTCTCTACACCCGGGTCACCAAGGGCTGGGCTGTGGAGGAGTTCAATGACTGGTGCTTCGACGCTTCCCGCAAGGATGGCGACACCGGTATCGTGGACACCACTTACGGTTCTCATGTGATGTACTTCGTGGGCTATGATCTGCCCGCTTGGGCGGCATCCGTCACCTCCGATCTGCAGGAGAAGGCCTCTTCCGAGTGGAGCACCGCCCTGTCCGAAAACGCCGATGTGCAGCAGAGCGACTTCGGCATGAAGTTTGTGGGTTAAAACACAGTCATCGGCCCACTATTCCCGAAACAAAGGGCCGGCTTTTCAGCCGGCCCTTTTTGATCTTTACTTTTGAAATTCGGAGCGTTTTATGGACGAGCGTTTTTTGCGAAATGAAATGTTGTGGGGCAAGGAGGGGCAGGCTCGCCTGACCGCCGCCCACGTCATCGTGTTCGGACTGGGCGGCGTGGGCAGCTATGTGGCAGAGTGTCTGGCCCGGGCCGGTGTGGGCGAGCTGACGCTGGTGGACAGCGACACCGTGGCCCTCTCCAATCTGAACCGTCAGTTGGAGGCGCTGGACTCCACCGTGGGGCTTCCCAAGGCAGAGGCCGTGGCCCGGCGGGTGCGGGATATCAACCCCTATGCGGTCCTGCATCCCATGGAGGCCCTGTACAATGCCGACAACCGGGAACAGTTCTTCCCTGCAGGCTGCAGGTATGACTATATTGTGGACGCCATTGATCTGGTGAGCTGCAAGCTGGATCTGGCGGAGACCGCCCGGCGGCTGGGCGTCCCCCTCATCATGGCATTGGGTACCGGCAACAAGCTGGACCCCTCTCTGCTGCGGCTGGCGGATATTTCGGAGACCTACGGCTGCCCGCTGGCCCGGGTCATGCGGAAGGAGCTGCGGAACCGGGGCATCCTCCACCAGACGGTGGTCTTTTCCCCGGAACAGCCTGCGCCTACCCAGCAGCTGGAGGCTCCCCCGCCGGGACGGCGGAGCGTTCCCGCCAGTAACCCTTGGGTTCCCGCCACTGCCGGACTGCTGATGGGAAGCAAGGTAGTCCGTGACCTTATCGCCCAAAAGGAGGCGTAATGTATGCTGACCGGAACGATCATCAATTCTCTGACTATTCTGGCCGGGTCCGCTGTGGGGCTTGTCCTCCGGGCCGTCACCCGCCGTTCCTCCAAGGAGGTCTCCGCCGACGGTCTCGGCGGTCGGCTCCAGACCATCATCATGCAGGGCATGGCCCTGTGCGTTCTGTATATCGGCGTCAGCGGATGTCTCAAGGGGCAGAACACTCTGACCGCCATCCTCTCCATCGCTCTGGGGGCCATTATCGGAGAGCTGCTGGATCTGGACCGCCGGATGCGGTCCCTGGGAGATTGGGTCCAGACCCGGACCGCCCGGCTGATCCACACGGAGGATGGCGCGCCCAGCATCTCCGACGGGTTTGTCACCGCTTCCCTGCTGTTCTGCGTGGGGGCCATGGCCATCGTAGGCGCTCTGGAAAACGGCCTTACCGGAAGCTATGACACTCTGAAAGCCAAATCTATCATCGACGGTATCAGCTCCATCGTGTTCGCCTCCTCCTTGGGAGTCGGCGTGGCGTTTTCCGCCGGGGCCATTTTTCTCTATCAGGGGGCCATTTCCCTTTTGGCGGGGCTGCTGTCCCCCCTGCTGGGGGACGCCGTAATCGCGGAGATGACCTGTGTCGGCTCTCTGCTGATCGTGGCCCTGAGCCTGAATATGCTGAACGTCACCAAAATCAAGGTCATGAACCTTGTCCCGGCTATCTTTCTGCCGATTTTGCTGTGCCGGTTTATGTAAACCTCGTGCAAAAGGGACGCCATCTTTGCAGATGGCGCCCCCCAGCGTGTCGAAAAAGTCTTTTCTCCCCGCTGAGCCAGTTTTTAGAACTTTATAAAAGTTCTGAAAACTTAGGATTTCAATGGCGCAGGGAAATAGGCGAAGCGCCGCCGGTGGCGGATCAAGCGAGCTTGTTTCGAGGAAGGCTCCCAAACAGCGGATACGCAGTATCCGCTGTTTGGTCTGAGCCGACGGTGTATCCCTTCTTGGGTTATCTCCGCGCTAAGAGCCGCCTTGCGGCGGTTGCGCTCCGAAACGCGTCTGCGGGTGCAGTCCCGCGCACACCCTTCACCCGCAAGGGGTATGCAGCATCCGTAAAGCGGCATAGCCGCTAACGGCTGCCCTACCTTACCGTCGCGGAGAATTCACCACTTTATCGACAGTTTCGTTCCTGTCTTGTCTTGTTTCATTCTGCTGAAAAAATGATTTTTTTCGACTTGAAAACAGCCAAAATCCGCCGGAATAACCGTGGCCGGGTTCTGGCGGGCGTCCCTCGGTGGGACAGGAACTGAGAACGATATGAAGCTAAATCGCAAAGGTTTTACATTGATGGAGATGCTGATCGTCATCGCGATCGTTGCCGTGCTGATCTCCGTCGCGGTCCCGGTGCTTTCCTCGCAGTTGGAAAGGAGCCGGGAGACGGTGGATCTGGCCAACGTGCGCTCCGCCTATGCACAGGTCTCCACGGAGGCCCTGCTTGGAAATACCGGCGTCCCCGTCACGGTCAATCTGAAGCAGAAGCAGGCCGGGTGGCAGTCGGCGAACCCCGTGAACATCGGCGGCATCGTCCATTCCAAAAGCGTCGGTGACACGGATAACTGGCAGGGTGATGCCGCGCCGGACGGGACCTGCAAGGTCACCTATGATGAGACCCACGGTGTGGTGCTCATATGGAGCGGAACGGCAGCGCCGGGCAATCCCAGCTATCCGTTCGACACCAAGCACACGGAGTTTTTTGGTGAGGTCCTATATAAAACCGAATTCTGGACAAGGGGGGATATGAACAATAACCCAAATTTTGAGTTCGACTCCCGCTGTCCGGACTCAATCTACATCCCGCAGATCAAAAAAGCACTCGAAGAAAGCACGAGCAACAGCCTTCTGCAGCAGAAGGATTGCACCTGGGCTTTTTTAGGGGACGGGCGTGATGGATATACGGCGGACCGCTACCTTTTCTGGACCTCCCTTGACACGAGCAAGGTCGGCGCCGGAGAGAAGATCCCCGTGCTCATCCAGACCGGTGACGGGAAATACTATGTCTCCGAAACTACAACCGGAGAGCGAACAAAAAAGAGCGAACCGTATAAGGGAGAAAAATACATTGCGGTGTCCGAACAGATCACAAACAGAATAGAATATAAAAAGTTTTTGAAAGCTGATGCGCAATACTCTTCTTTGACTGAAGCTTACGATGCCTATGTAAAGGCTCTGGCAAAAGACGAATACAAAGGTGTTCGTGAAAAGTGTTCGTGATTCACAGACTTCTGCGCCGTAAGCGGGATCACTGCTTCAGACCTTGCGTCCCAGTCAAATCAAGATATAAAAGCACTTGCGCATGGAAGCAGGTGCTTTTATTGAATCGTCAGGTTTCCCTGCCGTTCAACCGTTCGCTTGCCTTTTCCCGATTTTCCCTGCTTTTATTATATACCGTACATTGATGTACGGTACAAGAGTTTTTTCGTTTCAAGGGAAATTTTTTTCAAAATGTAGGAAATGGGCGTTTCCTGTTGGTTAAATCGCCAAAACTCTCCTTCGGCCGCTGCCGCCCGGGTCTGACCGGCATTTTCCGCCGCTATCCCCTGTTTTCCGGACGATCCCGCTAAAAAATGCCCAGGAACGTTACGTTCCTGGGCTTTGTCTATGTAGGCTTTTACGCTGATTTAAAAGGTGATGACCTCTTTGTCCGTTTCAAACTGGGCAGGCTCGCCGTTTTTGATGCTGCGGATGGTATCCAGCATCTGATTGTTGTGCTCCTCCGCCTTGGGGTCGTTGTTCCAGGTGTTCTCGTACTTGAAGATCACATGGGAGATGGAACGGCCCTTCTTATGCTTGCGGAAGGAGACCTTCAGGTTCGTATACTGGTTGATAAAGCCCAGATTCACCTCAATGACGTTACGCACAAAGTCCCCGGCGCTCTTGTACTTATCGTTGCAGTCGAAGAAATCCCGCAGGTAGTCGATGGCCAGCACGATCTCGTCCGGGTCGGTGGAGATATCCGGGAAGGCCGGGGTGTTCTCCCCCTTGATGATGATATTCACCCAGCTGGTCAGCAGCTCAAAGAGGCGGATGGAATAGTTGGTAGGCAGCTTGATGATGCTGTCATAGGAATAAAGGGTGAACATTTCGCTCAGGCCGATGAGGTACGGCTTCAGCTCGTCGCTGAGGCGGTAGGTCAAAGTGCCGTCCTTGTACTCCACGCTGCTGAGCCAGTGGAGGATCTTGTAGTTGGGCTTGCCCTTCTTATCAGGCACTTCCTTGTCCCGAATGAAGATGACCCGCTGCATGAGGCTGATGTTGATGTCCTGCATGGAGCGGTAGACATTGGTCTTAGGCACCTCCAGAAATTCCGCCAGCTGCGAGACATTGACTTTGTAGGTCCGCAGGTCCTTGTCCCCCTTCATGATCTGGGAGACTGCCAGGCGGATCAGCTTGGATTCCATCAGCGTCAGATCGGACTGCTTGCTCCGCAGCAGCTCGTTGGCCTGCACGATATTGAAGTCCTTGCTGTAACGGATGGCAATGCCGCTTTCCCCGGACAGATTGTCCTCCGGTGTCTCCTGGATCAGCGTATAATTGTCACGCTCCTCAGCGTCTGCATTTACATCCGGGATCTGGATCTGTTTTTCTTCCATGTTCTTCTCCTCTGTGCGGCTTTCTGCAAATTCATTAATTATCATATTCTATTTACGAAAAAGAGTCAACCCAATTTTTCGAAGTTTGTGAGATTCTGTTGCACGCGTCCGCTTCTATCCCTTTGACGTCCGGTCGGCCCTTACCGCGGTAGCCCTTCTGCTATTCACGAGGTTTTGATTCTTCTAAGCGGCCTATGAGCCGTTTCTGCTTATGGGAGACTGTATCATTCACGAGGTTTTGATCTCGTTTTGGGGATTTACGAGGTTTTGATCTCTCCCATATCCCGCCGAAGGGCATTTACGAGGCCAATGTCACTCCGGCAGCCTATTTACGAGGTTTTGATCTCGTTCATTGTGCTATTTTCGGCATGATCGTTCTGAATTTCTGTTTATCGGTAAACTCTGTAAAGTATTATTACTTTTCACTACTTTTTGTAAATTTCAACCCCTCTTATGCGGAGCAGCCCCGTTTTTTCTGCCTCTTTTCCGGCAAAAATCAACGTTTTTCGTAGAAACCGCCCAATCTGATTCCCAATATCTTGTTGCTTTTTTATGAAAGTGGATCACATTTGGTGTCCACCTCCAGCCTCTCCCAGCGTCACCCCATTTACGAGGTTTTGATCTCGTTTTGGGGATTCCGCACGTCGGAGAGAGATACAAACCTCGTGAATCAGCTCCCTGCGCCATGCCAGCAGAGAGATCAAAACCTCGTGCATAAAGCCTCCGGAACTTGTGTGCTGAAGATCAAAACCTCGTATATAGCAGCCCGTCTGAGTGTCGGAGGCGAGATCAAAACCTCGTATATACATTATATATATAGTATATATATACTGTCTCTTATACACATCTGACGCTGCCGAC
>ENA-OZGC01001236-OZGC01001236.1-human-gut-metagenome-genome-assembly--contig:-NODE-1236-length-15275-cov-5.545795_pt1 | contig 15275 bp, 8 predicted proteins | sample MGYA00245109_ERZ653643 | MGnify/ENA primary metagenome ERZ653643 (study PRJEB26926, sample SAMN06165107) | human gut metagenome | biome: ENVO:00009003; feature: ENVO:2100002; material: ENVO:00002003... | reverse complement strand
GAGATGCAGCGTAGTCTCGTGGGCTCGGAGATGTGTATAAGAGACAGATTCTATTTAGATTGTTAATATGTTGATAACTTATTCAATGGTTTGATAATCATTTTATTATGTGCGGCATAAATTGTTGGTTACCCTATTGATAAATTTTTGATAAGCTGTTGATAAAGTCACCCGCCTCCGTAATCAACTTTCACGTGCCTGTTTTCAACAAGGTTTTCAACAGGTTTTGAACAAGAATTTGACGCTTATGTTGATAAGTTCCGCTTCTGTAAAAATACTCTCGGAAAGACTGCTCCGAAAAGGTGATGTCTACTGCAAAGGACTATTTCTGTCTGCCAGATGGTTTGTGGTCAGTGGCTCCGCTCCTTGCGGGACCAATGTGATAGTGCTTCCTGATAGGGAGAGCGCTGAATATTGCTGCTCGGATCTTTACGCTTTGACTGACGGGGATGTTGTCTTCTATCTTCCGGACAGCGGCAAGGGCGTGGAGAGAAGCAACTACAAGTCATCTCTTGGAGTGCAGAGGACTTCGGCCATAGGTAAGATAATGGCTGGCGCCGACAATTCGTCCGTTTTGTACATAGTGACTTATCCCGAGGCTCTTGAGGAACCTGTTCCGGCTCCTGACGCGATCAGCGCCTCCATCCTTAGGATTTCCGAGGGACAGGAGATCTCGCACGATGACATTCAGAGGATTCTTTCCGCCCAAGGGTTCGAGAGGGTTGATTTCGTGTCCGCTCCGGGACAATATTCAATAAGAGGAGCCATCGTTGACATATTCTCATATTCATTCAACCAGCCTTTCAGGGTGTCATTCTTCGGGGATGAGGTTGAAAGGATCCACGTGTTTGACTGCAACACGCAGCTTTCGGTCGAGGAGAGGAAGGAGGTAGAGATTTTTCCTGACCTTACCGCCGAGGCTTCGGACGCGGGAAGCGTGAGCGTGTCGAGCCTGCTTCCTAAAGGAACCGTTGTCTGGCTGGACTCCTCTGACATGTATAAGGAAAGGGACTTCTTTTCCGGTCTAAAGGATTTCAAAAGGGTTTTTCTTGAGGTTCCGCTCGGGGTTGACGCTGATGACGCTGTCGCTTTCAACATCGCTCCGCAGCCTGTGTTCAACAAGAATTTCGAGCTGCTGACCGCTGACATCAGGCAGAACATGGAGCATGGCTACAAAGTCTTCATATTCAGTGATAAAAACTCGCAGGTGGAGCGTCTTAAATCCATTCTGATCGAGAACAGCGGACTTGTGCCTCAGTTTGTGGCGGTCAAGAATATTCATGCGGGGTTCATCGACCGGGATGACAGGATCTGCTGCTACTCCGACCATGAGATTTTCGACCGATTCCACAGGGTGAGCGTGCGAAGGACGGTCGAGAAGAGTGAGCAGTTGACGCTTAACGACTTGACTGCTTTTAACATAGGCGATTACGTGGTGCACATAGACCACGGTGTCGGGGTGTTCGGTGGATTGGTCCGTATGCGGGATGACAAGGGACGGATGCATGAGGTCGTTAAGTTGATGTACAAGGACGGTGATGTCGTGTTCGTGTCAGTGCATTCGCTGAACAAGATTTCACGGTTCCGGTCGAAGGATGGCATTCCTCCGAAGGTAAACAAGTTGGGATCAAAGACTTGGCAGAATCTAAAGATGAGCGCCAAGTCCAGGATAAAGGACATCGCCAAGGATCTAATCCAGCTTTACGCCAAGAGAAAGACCACGCGGGGCTTTGCCTACTCCCCCGACAGTTATCTCCAGGAGGAGCTTGAGTCCTCATTCATGTACGAGGACACTCCGGATCAGGAATCGGCGAACAAGGCTGTCAAGAAGGATATGGAGGACAACAGTCCCATGGACAGGCTTGTATGCGGTGATGTCGGCTTCGGCAAGACCGAGATTGCTATCAGGGCGGCTTTCAAGGCTGTCACTGACGGCAAGCAGGTCGCCGTGCTTGTGCCTACCACGATCCTGTCGTTGCAGCACTACACCACTTTCTCCTCCCGGCTCAGAGATTTCCCTTGCACTGTCGATTATGTGAGCAGACTCCGCACCACAAAGGAAATCAATGACATAAAGGAAAGATTGGGGAGCGGACAGCTGGACATCGTGATAGGTACTCATAAACTTCTCGGCAAGGGGTTTGATTTCAAGGATTTAGGTCTTCTTATCATCGACGAGGAACAGAAATTCGGTGTCTCCACGAAAGAGAAGTTGCGTCAGGTCAAGGCTTCCGTGGACACTTTGACACTTACGGCCACTCCTATCCCCCGCACCTTGCAGTTCTCTTTGCTCGGAGCCAGGGATCTTTCTATCATCAACACTCCACCGCCTAACAGGATCCCTACCCAGACCGAGATCATCCTTTTCGACAAGGACGAGATACGAAGCATCATCAACTACGAGTTGAATAGAGGCGGCCAACTTTTCTTCATCCATAACAAGGTGGAGGAACTTCCTTCCATCCACGAGATTCTCCACAGGCTCGTCCCGGACATGAAGATCTGCGTGGCTCACGGTCAGATGGAAGCCAAAGAGTTGGAAAACAAGATGTTGGATTTCATCCGAGGGGACTATGACATGCTTCTTTGCACCACGATCATCGAAAACGGACTGGACATCCCTAACGCCAACACGATCATCATAAACCAGGCTCAGAACATCGGTCTGAGTGACTTGCACCAGCTCCGGGGACGTGTCGGCAGGTCGGACAGGAAGGCTTTCTGCTACTTGATCGTGCCTCCGCTGATCACCATCACCGACGATGCCAGAAGAAGGCTAAAGGCCATTGAGGAGTTCTCTGATCTCGGAAGCGGATTCAACATCGCCATGCAGGATCTGGACATCCGCGGAGCCGGAAACCTGCTTGGGGCCGAACAAAGCGGCTTCATCATGGACTTGGGCTACGAGACCTACCAGAAAATCCTTGCCGAGGCTATGGAGGAACTCGGAGTGGAGACAGGAATATCCACAGCCCGTTCCGAGGAGTCTTACGTCGAGGACTGCACCATCGAGACCGACCAGCCGGCGATGATCCCTGATTCCTACATAGACATAACAGCAGAGAAGATAAGAATTTACAAGCAGCTTGACAGCATGACGAGCGACAAGGAGATCGAACGTGTGAAGAGTCAGCTGGAGGACAGGTTCGGAGAGATGCCTGTTGAGTCCGACAATCTTTTCTATGTGGTGAAGATCAGGAATCTTGGCGGAAAACTGGGCTTCGAGAAGATCATCATAAAGAATGGTATGATGATAATGTTCTTCATAGCCAATCAGATGTCTCCTTACTATAAGTCGAAGGTATTCAGCGGGATTCTTCAGAACATCAATGCCAATGACCAGCTTTTCAATCTCAAGCAGTCGGAAGGAAAACTGAAGATTGTGAGCCGCGGGATAGATTCTTTGCCGAAAGCACTTCAGACACTTAGTAAATTGCAATAAAATTGCTACCTTTGAAAGTTTGCCCGTTTTGACAATGCCGAATCTTTTGGTAGAAATAGGAAACACAGCCCTGAAAGCTGCTTGGTCCGAAGGTCTCACCCTCGGAAAGACTTTCCGTTATCAGGGGGAGAGGATGTTCGACTATGTGTACTCGCTGGTGGAGAAGGAGAAGCCGGCGGTGATGGTGATCTCGTCAACAGTGGAGATAAGCGCCGGCACAGAGGGAAATCTTCGTTCCAAGTGCGGCGAATTGATCATCATTGACAGGAACCACACGGGAATATTCAATGAATATGACGTACCCGCGTACCTGTCTCCCGACAGGCTTGCGTCAGTGATAGCGGCAAGGTACCTGTTCAAGGAAAAGGGGAGTGTGGTGTTCGATTTCGGAACCACTCTTACCATCGATGTGATAGAAGCCGACGGAAGGTACTCAGGCGGCAATGTGTCCCCGGGATTCCGGACAAGGTTCAAGTCGCTGGCGAGATATTCAAGAACCCTTCCGATCGTTGACACGCCCAAGGAAATAAAGCGTCTTGGGGATTCTTTGAAGTCGTCGATAGAATCCGGAGTGGTGTCAGGCATAATGTTTGAAATACAGGGCTATATCTCTTTATTTCCCGAAAAAATGATAGTTTTTACGGGGGGAGACGCTTTATATTTTGCAAAAAGAATGAAAAACTCCATCTTTGCAGTTTGTAATCTTGTACTGATGGGTTTGGCCTTAATCGCTGACAAGTATTATGTTAAGAGAAACGTTGAATAAGATACTCCTTTTAGTGGTGCTGTCGTTCTTTGTGCTCCCTTTGAGCGCTCAGAACGAGGCTTACAATGCCTACACACCGTACTCCATGTTCGGAATCGGAGAGATTTCGAAGCAGGGGACATCCTACAACAAGACCATGGGTGGTGTGGGGTTGGCCACGCGCGACAAGAGGAACATCAACATTCTCAATCCTGCCTCTGTCACCGCGAGGGAGGAGAAGTCTTTCATGGCTGATTTCGGTCTGGCGCAAGGTAACAGGTATTATGCCCAGCATGACATGAGGTCGTCCAACAACACCTTCAATGTCTATGACTTTGTGATCTCTTTTCCAGTGTACAAGTCTCTTGCGATGTATGCCGGAGTGACTCCTTACAGCGATGTGGGTTATGATGTGACTTCCAAATTGACGGATCCTTCCATCATCGCGAACACCGGTGTGATCACGAACAGCGTCAAGGGCTACGGCGGCATGACCAATTTGTTCGTAGGTGCCGGAGTGGATGTCATGAAGGGACTTTCCGTAGGGGTTGAAGGTCAGTATTATTTCGGTAATATTCATAAGACCAATAAATTTACAATGACAAATTCCTCTTACAGGAGCATCTCAAGCGGATTTAATCTGGATCTTAGCGCTGTGACCGCCAAGTTTGGTGTGCAGTACGAGACTGCCCTGTCGCAGAATTTGTCCGCTGTGTTCGGAGCCACCTACAGGCTGGGAACGAGTCTTAAAGGTAATGTCGAAAGGTATGAGATACAGTCAATATCCTCATTGAATGATTCGACACCGGCTCCGAGAAGCTACATTGACACATTGGGAAGAGGCAAGGTGAAGCTCGCCGGCGAACTTGGATTGGGAATAGCCTTGAAAGGGGGAGACAAGTGGACTGCCGAAATCAATTACATCCGTTCTGACTGGGGTTCGAGCGGAATGGACAAGATTCCGGGATTCGCGAGCGTCGGCAACGCTGTCTTCAGCGCCTCCGCCGCGCAGTCGCTCAGGGCTGGCTTCGCGATAGTGCCTAACAGGAATGACATCCGGTACTACAGGAAAAGGATAACCTACCGCGCCGGTGCCTACTGGGATCAGGCCTCGTGTAAGTTGGACGGCAATGTGATCAACGCCGTCGGTGTCACGTTCGGCGCCACTCTGCCGGTTTTCACCTGGAGCAACGGACTGACCCTCGGAGTTGACTTCGGCCAGAGAGGCTCATTGAAAGGGAATATGGTGAGGGAAAGATATGTGAACTTTAACATCGGAATCAATATTTTCGACATCTGGTTCCTGAAACCTAAGTATAATTAATAAACAACAGATACAATCATGAAGAAGATTTCATTAGTGCTTTTAACTCTTGTGGCGGCGGCTTTCGGAACAAATGCTTCGGCCCAGGGAAAGTATGGTGCTGACAGTGCGGAATGCATCAAGTATTTGTCTTACTATCAGGAGTACTACAAACAGAAGAATTACACCGAGGCTCTTCCTAACTGGAGGAAGGCTTTCAGTCTCTGTCCTCCTACGGCAAGTCAGAACATGCTTCTTAATGGTATGACACTTATGGGCAAGGAGATCGTCAAGACCAAGGATCCTCAGGTTCGCGCGGCGATGATCGACACTGTCCTCACGCTTAATGACCTCAGGGCGCAGTATTACCCTAAGTATGCTGTGGCAGCCTACAACTCTAAGGGTCAGTACATCACACAGTACTTCAAGGATCCTAAGGATGTCTACGGGCAACTGAGCAAGATCATAGAGATCAATCAGGAGAACACGAAGCCGAGCCTTCTTCTTCTCAATCTCAACTCCGCCATCGAACTTTACAAGAAGTCCGCTCTTGGAGCCGAGGATGTGATCAACACCTATCAGAATGCAATCGCTTTGCTTGACAAGGCAGGTAACGCAGAGGAGAACGCGAAGATCAAGTCTGACATCGAGGGTCTCTTCATCACCAGCCAGGTGGCGAGCTGTGACAACCTCATTGCTCTGTTCACTCCTCGTCTTGAGGCTGATCCTGACAACATGGATCTTGTGACAAACATCGTCAAGATGCTTGGATCAACCGATGGATGCCAGAACAATGACCTGTTCCTCAAGGCTGTGACGAAGATGTACAAGAACGATCCTTCAGCTTCGTCAGCTTACTATCTTTACAAGCTTCATTCGGCAAAGGACGAGTCCGACACCGCCATCAAGTACTTTGAGGAGGCTGTATCGCTTTGCGCGGAGGATGATCCTGTAAAGGCGGACTACTTGATTGAGCTTGCGACATATTGCCTTAAGAACAACATCACCGGCAAGGCGTTTGACTATGCCAGGAAGGCAGCCGAGCTTAAGCCGGATCATCAGGGCAAGGCTTACTACCTCATCGCCACCATCTGGGGAGCGGCACGCTGCACCGGAAACGAGATCGAGAGCAGAGCCAAGTACTGGGTTGCCGTTGACTATCTGCAGAAGGCAAAGGCGGCTGACGCTTCCCTTACGGATGACTGCAACAAGCTTATTTCAGCCTACAGCGTTTACTATCCGCAGAAGGCAGAGGCTTTCATGTACGATGTGGTTGACGGACAGTCCTACACGGTTAACTGCGGCGGTATGCGCGCCACCACCACTGTAAGGACTCAGAAGTAGTTTTGAATTGAGACTGGACATACATAACGACCTTATGATGATTGCAACCGCGTTTGCGGTTGCTTTCATCGTATATTCCTGCAAGGGAAAACTGTCCGAGGCGGAGCATCTGAATCTTTCGGACACTCCTGTCCAGACGGTTGACAGCATGTTTGTGGTCCAGACAAGAAACGGCGGTGTGCAGATGAGGGTCGAGGCGGATGTCATGGAAAGGTACGAGAACGACACATGTTCCTATGAACTCTTTCCTAAAGGGCTTCATGCCTTTGCCTACACTGAGGGAGACAAGCTTGAGACGATTCTACATTCCGACAACGCGAAGCATTTCAAAAGCAAGAAAAACGACAACGAGTACTGGTCTGCGTTCGGTAATGTGGTGGTTCAGAATGTGATAAACCAACAGACTCTGGAGACGGACACACTGTACTGGGACCAGGCCAACAAGGAGATCTACACGGACTGCTATGTCAGGATGTTCTCAAGCGATGGCTTCATCCAGGGATTTCATGGCATGAGGTCGGACGAGATGGCAAGGAATGTAAGAATATTCAAGGCCTTTGACAGCGATGTTGTCATTGTGCAGGATTCCACCAAGGTTGTGATAGATTCTGTAAACTTTATTGGACCTTTGCTCAAAAAGTAGTGGTTAATTGAATTAAAATCACTATCTTCGCACCCCAATACCTATTTTTGGAAATTATAAAAACGTAATACACAATGGCGATTCTTCAAAAAACTCGCGAAAAGGCTGGCATGGCAGTGTCTATCATCATTGCCTTGGCCCTTTTGTCATTCATTATCGATCCTCAGACTCTTGAGACCGCTTTCAACGCGATGTCTTCAAGAAACGATGTTGGTGTAATCAACGGTAAGACCATCTCTTACCTTGATTTCCAGCAGGATGTTGACAAGTTTACAACCATCAATGAGATGGTTACAGGTTCTTCTGCCCAGAGTGAGCAGCAGCAGGAGCAGGTGCGCAACGCCGCTTGGCAGAGCCTTCTTGACAGGTATCTGTTTGTCAAGAACGCCAAGGCCGCTGGTATCAGGGTAGGTGAGGAGGAGATGAAGAATCTTCTCGCCGGCGACATGATTTCCCCTGTGGTTTCACAGAATCCTGCTTTTATGGATGAGAGCGGCAATTTCTCCAAGGATGCTCTCCAGAATCTCATCAACAACATCTCTCAGGATCAGACCGGCAGATTGAAGGAGTACTGGAACTACATTCAGAACACTGTCTACACGCAGCAGTTCTATGCGAAGTATGGTTCTTTGTTCACCAACAGCAACTTCCAGAATCCTTTGATGCTCAGAAGAGCCATCGCAGAGAACAACAACACGACGAACGTTGACTTCGTGATGGTTCCTAATTATGGAATGGACACAACCGTCAAGGTGAGTGGCGACGAGATCAGGAAATATTACGAGTCTCATAAGAACATGTTCAAGCAGAACGCTTCAAGGGACATGGAATATGTAGTCTTCGAGGTAAAGCCATCAGAGGCAGACATCAATGCCACCAACGAGGCTATGGGTAAGGTTTACGACGAGTTCTCTACCACTGACAACATGAAGTCTTTCCTCGCCAGAAACTCGGAGAAGAGCCTGAACGAGTACTGGTACAAGGCAGGTGAGCTCTCGACCGTCAACTCCGGCATCAGCGAGTTCGTGGATGCCAACGCCCAGGGAACCTCTCCTATTGTCTCGGACAACAATGTGTTCTATGCAGCCAGAATCATGGCTACGGCCCAGATTCCGGATTCAGTCTATGTAAGGCACATTCTTCTTCAGGGGGCCACGGAGACAAAGGCTGACAGCCTTCTTAATGTTCTCGTGAAGGGTGAGAATTTCTCAAACGTTGCTGCTTCTTATTCAGCTGACACGAGAAGCGCCGCTGACGGCGAGCAGGGAAATGTGGGCTGGATGACCCAGACCTACATGATTCCTGGATTCGAGTCTGTGCTCACAGCCCAGGTAGGCAAGCCTTACATTGTAAAGACACAGTACGGAACCCACATCGTTGAGGTTGCCAAGAGGACAGCCCCTGTCGCCAAGAAGCAGGTGGCAATCCTTGAGAAGACCGCCCTTGCAAGCGGCGAGACATTCAACAGCTACTATGCCCAGGCAAGCAAGTTCTCCAAGATCGCTGCCGGCAAGTACAACAACTACAAGGCAGCCGTTGACTCGATGGGTCTGTACTCTCATCCTATGAAGGTTACCGAAGCCACATCCAGCTACGGCTCCATCTCCCAGGCCAAGGAGGTTACAAGATGGGTGTTCGACAACAAGGTCGGCAAGGTCTCCGAGATCATCACCGTCAACAACAACTACCTGTTTGTGGCCACGGTGACCGGAATCCACAAGGAGGGCATCGCCAAGATTGATGAGGTCAAGGAAGCTATCCGTCAGCAGCTCTATGCCCAGAAGGCAAGCGAGAAGGCCGCCGCCGACATTGCTCAGAAGATCCAGGGCATCAGCGATCTTCAGGCCATCGCCGACACACTCCACTCGTCTGTCAGCACCGGGGTAGACGTAAGATTCGCATCGCTTGCGGGTCAGGGTCTTGACCCTAAATTCATCGGAGCCGCTTCCGTTGCTCCGGAGGGAAAGATCTGCGGACCTGTTGCAGGAACCATCGGAACCTACATATTCAAAGTCAATTCCCGCGACACCGGTTCTTTCTACACCGAGGATGACGCCAGGAACGCCGCCACCCAGATGAACAACTACACCACTCAGATGATCCTTCCTGTGATGATGATGGAGTCTGACGTAAGGGATCACAGAGCGCGCTTCTATTAGTAGATTGGGTAATAAACATACTTACAAATTGTGAGGATATACTGGTCTCTGATATATCCTCTTTCGTATTTATCGCCCTTATTGTTGAAAACTGTAGTAGTCACTTTTGATTTTGTCGTTTCTACTTTTAATTTTGCCAAGCTGAATACAACTTACATTCTCTTGTCATTATATTTACAAAACGATTAAGAGTAAGAATTTTGTGTCATCATTATAATTAATGGTCAAACACTAAACTGCCAGTTTAACTTAAATAATTAATATGCACGAACAAATCAAAAAAGTTGCGTCCTGTCTTTATAGTGTGAAGACGGTGATTGCGGCGGTTCTCATGCTGTTTGTGGTCGGGACTGGTACAGCCTTCGCCCAGCAATCAGGCAGAACAATCACTGGTAAGGTGCTTGATGAGAACAATCAGCCGATGCCTGGTGTAACCATCATCATTGATGGCACAACCAAGGGTACGATGACCGGACCTGACGGAACATTCGTTCTTGAACAAGTTCCTGCCGGTTCAACTGTCATTGTTTCTTGTATCGGATACACCAACCAGGTTCTTCCTGAAGGTAAGTCCGACTATCAGATCAAGCTTGTTCCTGATTCCGAGATGTTGGAGGAGACCGTTGTCGTGGCCTTCGGACAGCAGAAGAAAATCTCTGTGACCGGCGCCATCTCGACAGTTGCCTCAGCCGATCTGCGCAAGACCACATCCACCCGTCTTGACAATGCCCTTGCCGGTCGTGTGACAGGTCTTACCTCAATGCAGAGCGGCGGTGGTCAGCCGGGTGTCGATGGTGCCACAATGTACCTTCGTGGTGCGGCCACAACGAACGGCAAGAGCCCTCTGATTCTTGTAGACGGTGTCGAGAGAGACAACATCCGCACCGTAGACATGAATGAGGTCGAGAGCATCTCCGTCCTCAAGGACGCTTCCGCGACCGCGCTTTACGGTGTTCAGGGTGCGAATGGTGTGATCCTCATCCAGACCCGCAAGGGACAGAAGGGAAAGGCTCAGTTGAGCATCTCTTTCGACCAGAGCTGGACATCCTTCACCAAGGAACCTGACAGGCTTCATTCGTGGGAGTATTGCGAACTCAGAAACGAGGCGTTGTCCAACGACGGTTATGATCCTCAGTTCTCAGAGGAGATCATCGCCAAGTACAAGAATCCCCTCCTTGGCTTGGACCCTACGTCACCTGACTACGATAATCAGGTCGCCATGCGCAAGGCTGTCTACTGTGACAATGACTTCTACAGGATGTATCTTAAGAAGAACACTCCTCAGTCACGAGCCAATGTCAACATCTCCGGAGGTACCGACTTTGTCAATTACTTCGTGAATGTCGGCTACATCCATCAGGGAGGTAACCTTAACACCGAGAGTCCGGACTATCTGGGGTACAATCCTCAGTGCTACATGGACAGGCTCAGCCTGCGTTCAAACCTTGATTTCCACATCACGAAGAGCCTTACCGCCTCGCTCAACATCGCCTCTTACGCCGAGAATGTGAACATGCCTGCGGTTGGCGCTCTTTACGGTGGTAATCCTGCCGCTGACGGTAATCAGCAGTGGATGATTACTGACCTTATCTATCAGTCGCAGACCATCCTTCCTATCTCTCCTGGCCCTACCACAGACTCAAGATTTGGAGCGGAAAGCGGTGCTTTTATAGGCTATAATTACCTTGACCGCTCCGCTTTCGAGATCATCAACCGCAGAGGTTTCCACACCAACAAGAGGAAGAACCTCAACACCCAGTTCTCTTTGAACTGGGATCTTAGCGAGCTAGTCACCAAGGGATTGAGCATCACAGGAATGGCTGCCTACGACACCTACAACAGAGGTATACTGGAAGGACTCAAGCAAGAGCAGTTCTACTATGCTAACGTTGACTACAAAAATGACAGTCTTTCCTATTCATTGCACGAGAGAGATACCTTTCCTTTGACAATGTCTTCATGGAGGTCATCCAACTATCAGTTGTATGTGCAGGGTTCCGTGAACTATGCCAGAACCTTCGGCAAGCACAACGTCACCGGAATGGTGACGGCGTACAGAAAGTACTGGGAGACGACAGATGCAGAGATTCCTTACAACGTTATCGGTACGGCGGCGCGCGCCACATATTCATTTGACGACAGGTATCTTGTCGAGGCCAACCTTGGTTACAATGGATCGGAGCAGTTCGCCCCTTCGAAGAGGTTCGGTCTTTTCCCTTCGGCGTCACTTGGATGGATCGCCAGCAACGAGTCGTTCCTTAAGGACAACGAGTACATCACCTGGTTGAAGTTCAGAGGGTCTTACGGTCTTGTGGGTAACGACTCTATGGGTGGCTTAAGGTTCCTGTTCCAGGATAACATTGAGGTTGGTGGAGGCACCAATGTCTCAGGACTTGGCGGACATACGATCAGCGAAGGTCTCCTTGGAAACAAGAGCATAACTTGGGAGCTTTCCAAGAAGATGAATCTCGGTTTCGAGATCGGTCTCTTCAAGGATTTCAGAATCAATTTCGACTACTTCACGGAGAATCGTGACCAGATCCTCATCTCCCGTCAGACCATCCCTTCATTCCAGGGTGTAAGCTCAAGCTACATTCCTAAGGTGAACATGGGTGTTGTCAAGAACCACGGCTATGAGATCGAGGCAAGCTACAGCCACTCGTTCAACAAAGACTTCTCCCTGTCCGTCAAGGGCAACTTCGGATTCAATGACAACGAGGTTGTTGAATTAGACGAGCCTATGCGTTCAGAGGAATATGCCTATCAGTATCGCACAGAAGGCTTCCGTCTCGGACAGGCTTGGGGTTACCTGATTGACTGGAACTCCCCTGGAAAGGGTTATTTCACATCTCAGGAGGAAATAGATAATTACTACGATTATGGATTCGGTGTTCCGAGAGTCGGTGATTTTGTCTATAAGGATGTCAACGGTGACGGCGTTATCGATGACAAGGACTTGTCTCCTATCGGTTACTCGACAAGCATCCCTGGCATCAACTACGGTGTCACTTTGGGATTCAACTTCAAGGGTATCGACTTCAATGTGCTCTTCTCCGGTTTGGGAAGATATTCCAAGTACTATAGCGGCCAGGGTGTGGTTGAGTACACCAAGAGCGGTACTTACTTTGAATGGACAAGGCACGGCTGGACCGAGGAGCGTTACAACAATGGTGACAAGATCTCCTATCCGGCAATCTCCACCGCTCAGACTGTCAGCCATGCGGCCAATGACTTCTTCATCCAGAACCGTTCTTTCCTGAGATTGAAGAACATTGAGTTAGGCTACACCCTTCCTTCCCGCTTCCTTTCACGCGCGGGAGTCAACAGTGTCCGCGTCTATGTCAGCGGCCAGAACTTGTTCGTATGGGATAATCTTCGTGTGACCCATCTTGATCCTGAGCAGAATAACTCTTATGGTTATCCTATCACCAAGAATGTCAGTCTTGGACTTAATATTAACTTCTAAACTGACGATGAATATGAAAAATAAATTCTATATTATTGCAGCTTGTGTTTTGTCTCTGGCCTTGTCCTCCTGCTCTGACGCATTGGATCAGGCTCCTTCCGGAAAGATCTCGCTTGAGGAGGTTTTCAAGGATAATGACAAGACGATGTACTATCTCAACTCCTGCTACTCCAGCATCAACGTCAAAGGATGCGTGTGGTTTTTCTGGAACAGAGGGCCAGTGAATTGGTGTGACGACGCATGGGACGCCGACGATCTTGATGTGGATTGGGCTGGGTCCAGAAAATACTATGACGGGAACGCCACGGCCGCTGACCATCCGGCAAGTTATAATGCAGGCGATGACGGAAACCAGAGCGCCTCATGGTCACGTTATTTCCAGAGGATACGTAACTGTTCCGTGTTCCTTCAGAACATCCCAACAGCAAACGTGACCAAGGAAAGCGACCGCTCCAGATGGACAGCTGAGGCTCATCTTCTGAGGGCTTACTACTACTCGGAACTTCTGATGTGGTTCGGTTGCTCCCTTCCTATCATCAAGGAGCCTTACACTCTTGACGCGGACTTCTCCAAGGTTGAGCGCAGCTCGTTCCACGATGTGGTTCAGTTCATCATCGAGGATTGTGACGCCGCTCTTGCCTGTGATGAGCTTCCTTGGCGAATCACTACCGACAGCGAGGCCATGCGTATGACAAAGGCTGTCGCATGGGCGATCAAATCAAGGATGACAGTGTTCGCCGCCAGTCCTTTGTACAACGACGGCAACAACTATTGGGAAGAGGCTTACACAGTGAACAAGGCTGCTGTCCAGGCTCTTGAGAGCAACGGCTACGCTCTTTACAACAAGGTCAACCAGACTGCGGTCTGGGGAGCCGAGAGAGCTTACCTTCCTAACACCTATGCCCAGTTGTTCAATGAATATTTCTGTAATTCCGGTGCCTATGCCGCAGACCCTGCCGACAAGGAGACAATCTATCAGTTGAGAGATGGCGGTAACTGGGATCTTGCCAACGTTGACGCTCCTGGTGCCATCCTTGGTTACAAGGCTGGAACCTGTCCTTCTCAGGAGCTTGTAGATGCGTTTGAGACCGTAAATGGAGAGACTGTCCTTGATCTGGGCAAGCCTTATCTTGACGAGCAGCACCTCAAACCGAACTATAACAGTTCCAACACTATGTATAACCACAACGATCCTTATGCAAACAGGGATCCAAGGTTCTATGCCACTGTCTATTACAATGGTTCCAAAAGATACTGCAACTGGTCGACTGCGGCTCAGAAAACATCTTTTGAGAATTTGGGTCAGGGTACAGGAAGCATGACAAGAATAATAACTACATGGGATGCCTATCAGAAAGAGGATGGTTCAATTGAGAATGAGGCGGAACCATTGATGGGACGTAAAGTAGTTGGAGAAAGAATTCGAACAAACACACGTACAGGCTATTATCAGCGAAAATTCCTCCACCCTAACAGCGGTGTGGAGATGAGAATCCAAGGTGCCCGCCACAAGGATTACCGTCTTGCGGAGATCTACCTCAATTTCGCCGAGGCTGCCTACCGGGCCCACGGCGCCGACTGGCAGGCTCCGGCCACCGAGGTGCTGGAGATGGAGGAAGGGGATGACGGTGAAACGGTCGAGAAACTCAATACTTACGGAACGCCGATGAGTGCCCGTGAGGCGGTCAATGCCGTGCGAGCCCGTGTCGGGATGCCCGGAGTGGCCGACGACGGCGAGGCCTTTTGGCTGCGGCTGTGCAACGAGCGCCGTGTGGAGCTGGCTTTCGAGGAGCACCGCTTCTTCGACGTGCGCCGCTGGACGGCGCCCGGGGGAGATCTCTCGAAGACCGACCGGCGTGTGACGGGTATGCGCATCGAGGAGTCGAACGGGCAGAAGACCTACACCCGTTTCTCGTTCGACCGCCAGAGCTATACCTCCAAATTCCTCAAATACCCCGTCAGTCTGGACGAGGTGCGCAAGATGCTCAGTCTGACGGGCGAAAACTGGCAGAACGACGGATGGAACTGACATAACGACAATTATAATAAACCTTAACCAAAAAGCTATGATTATGAAAAGGAAACTGAGATTTCTTGCAATGGCTCTGATGGCCGGCGCAATGTTTACCGCCTGCGGCGGGGACGACGATGACAACGGCGGCGGAAATGGCGG
>ENA-OZGC01001223-OZGC01001223.1-human-gut-metagenome-genome-assembly--contig:-NODE-1223-length-15357-cov-5.447915_pt1 | contig 15357 bp, 13 predicted proteins | sample MGYA00245109_ERZ653643 | MGnify/ENA primary metagenome ERZ653643 (study PRJEB26926, sample SAMN06165107) | human gut metagenome | biome: ENVO:00009003; feature: ENVO:2100002; material: ENVO:00002003... | reverse complement strand
ACGAGATGCAGCGTAGTCTCGTGGGCTCGGAGATGTGTATAAGAGACAGTAGCATGCTCTGCAATTGGTGCAGGTCTTGCAATGATCGCAGGTATTGGTCCTGGTGTAGGTCAGGGTATTGCAGCCGGATATGGTGCAAGTGCCGTAGGACGTAACCCGGGTGCCCGTGGTGAGATTATGTCAACCATGCTTCTTGGACAGGCAGTTGCCGAGACAACAGGTCTTTATGGTCTGCTGATCGCAATCATCCTGTTATTCGTGCAGCCTCTGGTAAAATAAGAGCCTTGCGTAAAATAAAAGAAAGGAGGCTCACAGATGGAACCCAGAGTATTTGACCTTGACTTACAGCTGCTTGCAGATTCCGCACTGATGATCGTGGCGGTGTTTGTGCTGTTCCTGATCGCATCTTATCTGCTGTTCAATCCGGTCAGAGACATGATGGCCAAGAGACAGGCTAAGATCAAGTATCTTGTTGACAATGTGGATGGGATTGACAAGGCTGTCATCTCCACTCATTGCCACAACGACCTCGGTATGGCCACCGCCAACACAATGTCCGGACTTCTTGCCGGGGCCCGCCAGTGCGAGGTCACCGTCAATGGTGTTGGCGAGCGTGCCGGCAACACGGCTCTGGAGGAAATCGCCATGATCATCAAGAGCCACAGCGACATCCCTCTCGTGACCAACATCAACACGACCAGAATCACACCGGTGAGCCGGATGGTCTCGAACCTTATGAATATGCCTGTTCAGGCGAACAAGGCCATAGTCGGGCGCAATGCCTTCGCGCACTCTTCAGGCATCCATCAGGACGGAGTTCTCAAGAATGTCAGTACCTACGAGATCATCGACCCTAAGGAAGTGGGGATTGACGACAACGACATCGTGCTTACCGCCAGAAGCGGCCACGCCGCCCTTAAATACCGTCTGGAGGTTCTTGGAATCAAGATGGAAGGCCATAAACTTGACGCTTTTTACGATGAGTTCCTCAAACTGGCCGACAAGAAGAAGCAGGTCAGCGACGATGATCTCCTTGTGCTCGCCGGAGCCGACAGGGCTGAGGACCATCACGTCAAGCTTGAGTACCTCCAGGTGACCAGCGGCAAGGGTCTGAGACCTATCGCAAGTGTCGGTCTTGACATAGCCGGTGAGAAATTCGAGGCCGCTTCCAGAGGCAACGGTCCGGTTGACGCGGCGATCAACGCCCTCAAGATCATCATCAGGCGTCAGATGGTCATCAAGGAGTTCACCATACAGAACATCACCAAAGGCTCCGATGATGTGGGCAAGGTTCACATGCAGGTCGAGCATGACGGCCACGTGTATTATGGCTTCGGAGCCGACACCGACATCGTCACCGCGTCTGTGGAGGCGTTCATTGACTGCATAAACAAATTCAGGGGATGAACACACTTTTCGACAAGATTTGGGACAGTCACATCGTGTCCGTCATCGACGGTGGTCCCACTCAGCTCTACATAGACAGGCTTTACTGTCACGAAGTGACCAGTCCTCAAGCCTTCGAGGGCATAAGGAAGCGTGGCTGCGGTATTCTGCGCCCGGAGAGAATAATATGTATTCCTGACCACGACATCCCGACGGAAGGGACTGCTTTCGCGGATGATGTATGCCGTCGTCAGGTGGAGACTTTGGAACGGAACGCGGCTGAATTCGGTTTGGTCCATTATCCGATGATGAGTCCGGACAACGGTATTGTCCACGTTGTCGGTCCGGAGAAAGGACTTTCGTTGCCTGGAATGACAATCGTCTGCGGAGACTCGCACACATCCACCCACGGAGCTGTCGGAGCTGTCGCTTTCGGAATAGGCACGAGCGAGGTCGAGATGGTGCTTGCCACCCAGTGCATCCTTCAGCAGAAACCGCGCTCGATGAGGATAAGGGTAGAGGGAGAACTCGGTAAAGGCGTGAGCGCCAAGGATGTGGCCCTCTATCTTATGATGAGGTTGACTACTTCAGGTGCCACCGGGTACTTTATTGAATATGCCGGCTCGGCAATCCGCGGCCTATCAATGGAAGGTCGTCTGACACTCTGCAACCTGTCGATCGAGATGGGAGCCCGCGGAGGTTTCGTGGCCCCAGACGAGACCACTTTCGCCTATCTCAAAGGCCGTGAGTTCTCTCCTAAGGGGAAAGACTGGGACAAGGCGGTGGAATATTGGAGAACCCTTCGCAGCGGAGACGACGCTGTCTTTGACAAGGAATATTTGTTCGACGCCGCGGACATCAGTCCAATGATCACTTACGGAACGAATCCGGGCATGGGTATGCCGGTTGACGGAACCATTCCGTATGACACGGCTCAGAGGGCGCTGGACTATATGGGCTTCTCCGCCGGAGAAAGGCTTCTTGGGCACAAGATCGATTATGTGTTTCTCGGAGCCTGCACCAACGGCAGGATTGAGGACTTCCGTGCCTTCGCCTCGGTCGTTAAAGGCCGCAGGAAGGCGGATGGGGTCACGGCCTGGCTCGTGCCCGGTTCGTGGGCCGTCAGACGTCAGATTGAGGAAGAAGGACTTGACAGGATTCTTGCGGATGCCGGATTCGAGATCCGCCAGCCTGGCTGTTCGGCCTGTCTTGCGATGAATGCGGACAAGATCCCGGCCGGAAAATATGCCGTTTCCACAAGCAACCGTAATTTCGAGGGACGTCAGGGCCCGGGCGCACGGACGATGCTTGCAAGTCCTTTGACTGCCGCCGCCGCGGCGGTGACAGGATGTATCACTGACCCAAGAGAATTGTTATGAAACAGAAATTCAACATAATAGAGAGTGGCTGCATTCCTCTTCCGATAGAGAATGTGGACACTGACCAGATCATCCCGGCCCGTTTTCTCAAGGCTACGACAAGGGATGAGAAGTTCTTCGGAGAAAACCTTTTCCGTGACTGGAGGTACGCTCCGGACGGAAGCATGATAAAGGACTTCGTGCTAAATGATCCTCGTTACAGCGGGTGCATCCTCGTGGCCGGAGCCAACTTTGGATCCGGATCAAGCCGCGAGCACGCCGCGTGGGCTATCGCCGGCTACGGATTCAGAGCTGTGGTGTCAAGCTCGTTCGCCGACCTCCACCGCAACAATGAACTCAACAGCTTCGTGCTGCCGGTCCAGGTCAGTCCGGATTTCCTTAAAAAGATTTTCTCCGCGATCTCGGCCGATCCCGCAGTGAGACTTCGCATAGACCTCCCGTCTCAGGAAGTGACCCTTTTGTCCGACGGCAGTTCAGAGCGTTTCGAGATAAGCGCCTACAAGAAGTATTGCTTCGAGAACGCGCTTGACGACATAGATTATCTGCTTGAACATAAAGACAAGATTGAAGAATATGAAACTGAACATAGCAAAATTGCCCGGTGACGGTGTCGGCCCGGAAGTGGTGGAACAGGCCGTGAAGGCCATAGACGCCGTCTGCCGGCGTTTCGGGCACGAGGCCAAGTACCGATCCGCGCTTGTCGGAGCCTGCTCGATAGACGCTTGCGGATCCGCCTTCCCTGATGAGACCCTGAAAGTGTGCCTTGACAGTGACGCGGTTCTGTTCGGTGCCGTCGGTGATCCGAAATATGATAACGATCCCACGGCCAAGGTACGTCCTGAGCAGGGCCTCCTTGCGATGAGGCGTGAATTGGGACTTTATGCCAACATCAGGCCTGTGGAGACCTTCCCGAGCCTGCTGGATCGTTCACCGCTCAGACCGGAGATAGCCTCAGGCGCGGATTTCGTCTGCGTCAGGGAACTTACAGGCGGTATGTATTTCGGAGAGAAAGGCCGTTTGGACGGCGGCGACACAGCGTACGACACCAACATCTACCACCGCTATGAGGTTGAGCGGATCCTGCGTAAGGCATATTCATTGGCGATGCTTCGCCGTAAGCATCTGACGGTGGTGGACAAGGCGAATGTGCTGGAGTCTTCGAGGCTCTGGAGGCAGGTGGCTCAGGAGATGGCTCCTGAATATCCGGAAGTTCAGACTGACTATATGTACGTTGACAACGCTGCCATGAAACTGATCACCGGCCCGCGCTTCTTCGATGTGCTCGTAACCGAGAACACGTTCGGGGACATCCTGACCGATGAGGCCAGCTGCATCTCCGGTTCGATGGGACTGCTCGCGTCGGCATCGCTTGGAGAACATACCGGTGTCTATGAACCGATCCACGGCTCCTATCCCCAGGCCGCGGGACGTGATGTGGCCAATCCCCTTGCCACAATCCTTTCAGCCGCGATGATGTTTGAGTACGCTTTCGGGCTGGAGCGCGAGGGCGCGGCGATCCGCAAAGCTGTCGGTGAGAGCATTGACCGTGGTTTCGTCACCGAGGACCTGGCTTCCTTCGGAGCGCGTCCTTTGGGTACGTCAGAGGTGGGTGACAAGGTCGCGGAGTTGATAGAGAACGATAATTAATGTATTGATATGAACGAACTTGACTGGGGGAGCCTCGGCTTCCGTTACAGAAAGACAAACGCCATTGTCTTCAGCCTCTACCGCGACGGGCAATGGTCTGAACCCCAACTTACCGACGATTTCGATTTCCATTTCAACGCTTTCGCCGGGGTGTTTCACTATGGTAATTCCTGCTTTGAGGGGCTTAAGGCTTTCCGTGGCAGGGACGGAAAGGTCCGCCTTTTCAGGCCGGACGAGAACGCCAGACGTCTCCGGCGCAGTGCCGACCGTCTTTCGATGGCCGCTCCTTCCGAGGAACTGTTCCTGAAAATGTGCGAGATGTGTGTGAAAGCCAATCTGGATTTTCTCCCTCCGTACGGACATAATGCGTCCATGTACCTGCGTCCTGTGCTCGAAGGCATTGACCCGCAGCTGAGCATCTGCTCCTCAAGCGAGGTGCTGTTTTCGGTTATGTGTGCTCCTGTCAGCACGTATGCCAAGGCTGGGGTGCTTATGCCGGTGACCGCTGTCATCTCGCGTGACTACGATAGGGCCGCTCCTGACGGTACCGGCTCCTACAAGATAGGCGCGAACTACGCGATGTCTCTTTACCCTTACAATCTGGCTCATTCTCAGGGTTATACGGAACTGCTGTTCCTTGATCCCGCCACCAAGACGAGGATTGATGAGTTCGGGTCTTCCAACTTCATCGGCATCAAGGGCGACACCTATGTGACCCCGTTATCCGGCAGTGTGCTGCCTTCCATTACGAACAAGTCTCTCCGCACAATTGCCGAGGATTTCGGAATGAAGGTGGAGATGAGGCCGATTCCGGTCGAGGAACTTGCCGATTTCGATGAGGTCAACGCCTGCGGCACAGCGGTGGTGATCACCCCCATCCGCTCTATCGACGACAAGCCTCTTCTGGAGGGCTCCGAGGTTTCACGCACTTATGTAATGCCTTCCGGAACGGAGTGTGGTAGAAAAAGCCGCGCCCTTTATGACCGCATCCGTGGCATCCAGGACGGCATAGAGGAGGATCCGCACGGTTGGTGCGTTGAGGTATAGCCGGTCGCTGGACTTGCCGAAGCGCCGACACGTGATTCTTCACGAAGGTTTTCTTGCAAATCATAAAATCAAATCTTAAATTTGCAAGAAAACTGTAGTGGCGTGATATTAAGAACAATGAAGCAGAAAGCCGTAGCGCTTTCAAAACAGTACCCATTTGTGGTGATTACCGGTCCGCGTCAATCCGGCAAGACAATACTTGCCAAAGACGCGTTTCCGGACTACAGAAAAGTGTCTTTGGAGGACTTGGACAATCGCGCTTTCGCTGAAAGCGATCCGCGCGGTTTCATCTCGACTTATCCAGACAAAACCATCATCGATGAGGTTCAAAGAGTTCCGTCCTTGCTCTCCTATCTTCAGACACACAGCGATGATGTAGGAGGTGACGGAATGTACATTCTCACAGGTTCTCAGAATCTGCAACTTATGGAAGCCGTGGATCAATCGCTGGCCGGTCGGGTAGGATTGCTCCACCTCCTTCCTTTTTCAAGGCAAGAGATGAAAGACGGTGGTATCTTTCCTGAATCCACAGATGCGAAACTGCTTAATGGGTGCTATCCGCGTCTGTACGATAAAGGTATTTCGCCAACCGATTATTATCCGAACTACATCAATACGTATGTCGAGCGTGATGTGAGAAACATCAAAGACATCACCGACCTCGGCAAATTCACCAGATTTCTTAAACTTTGCGCGGCAAGAACCGGACAGCTTCTGAACAAGTCTTCACTGGCAAATGATTGCGGAATATCTGTGCCCACAGTTGACTCTTGGCTCTCAATTCTGGAATCAAGCTATATCATATTCCTTCTTAAGCCAGACCATAAAAATTATTCAAAGCGCCTGGTGAAGACTCCGAAACTGTACTTCTATGACACGGGACTCGCCGCTTCTCTTCTTGAGATAAAAACTGAGACCCAAATGAACACTCATTATCTTAGGGGGAATCTCTTTGAGAATATGGTTGTGGCAGACTTTATCAAAAATGATTTCAATAAAGGAATAATAGAGCCTTCGGTTTCTTTTTGGAGAGACAGTGTCGGCAATGAAGTGGACCTGATCTACAGAGATAGTGACAAAGAGGACGCGTTTGAGATAAAGTCAGCGGAGACATTCAATGAATCGTTCCTGGATGGACTGAAATACTGGTCAAAATATTCAGGAGCCAAGCCCTCGCAATTGCACGTAGTCTATGGTGGTACCACTCCAATGGCCAGATCCGAGGCAAGCGTGGAAGTGTTCAGATAAAAACAAAAAGCAAGCATCCCTTTTAGGGAAAAGATGCTTGCTTTTACTTCTTTCTTTCAAGAATATATTACCATCGCAAGGATAAAGAAATTTTTTCAGATTGTCAAGGGATAACCCTTCAATGTTTTACAATGTAATATTGTTTCACACTCTGCCGGCAATGTGCTTGGCGCAGGACTTTTCTTTTGTCGTGATTTTTGTGTAAGTTTGCAGGTTAAACAGACAGTCAGGAAATGTTTAGGAAACTTGCGGACAGAATGAAGGAGTTCAAGCTCACGATGAGGATGAAGCTGACGCTGAGCCTCAGCGCGATAGCCGTGACACTGCTTGTCTCCAGTGTGATCTCCATCATGGAGTACTATAGGATGAGCAACTATGTGTCGGATCTCATCGCGGACAACATCAGGAGCGTCAATGTCGCGCAGAAATTGTCCGAAGTCACGAACAAGTACAATCTGGATCTTCTGGCCCTGATCGGTGACAACTCGGTCAACACTCTTCCGGACTTCCATCAGAAGGAGTTCATGGGGCATTGCGACTCGCTTCGCAACTCCTTGACTTCCGACAAGATGGTCCCGCTGACTGATTCTGTTGTCTATGCGTATTCAGCATACATGCTGACTTCGCTGGAACTGAACGACGTGATGCTGTCGGACTTCATCGACACCAGGGCTTGGTACTTCGACAGGCTTCAGCCCAAGTTCAGGAGGCTGAACCACTACATTGATGTGCTCAACGAGGCAATCTACGATGACCTGAAGAAGAACTCCCTGACGTTCCAGAGGGGGTTCTACAGGAGCATCATTCCGGGTGCTGTGGCTGTGGGTGTCGGGCTGCTGCTTGTGCTGATGCTGTTGTTCTTCCTGCTGGTGTTCTATGTGAATCCTATCTACAGGATGCTTTCCGGGCTGAACAACTACAGATCCTACAACAAGAAATACTCCTACTCCTTCGAGGGTGATGACCAGCTGGCGGAACTTAACGACGGCATCACGGAACTGACGGGGGAGAATCAGATGCTGCGCAAGAGGGTGGCCAACCTGCGGGCCAAGGTCGCTTCGACAGGCTCCGCTCATAATAATAATTAAAGAATATCCAAATGAACATCAAGGTGATATCCAGAAACGTTGGCTACGCTCTGCTTGTCAGTGCGCTGTTCATGTTCCTGTCCATTCTGGTCTCTGTGGCGAACGGCAATGACAGTGCCCTCGCCGCCCTGATGATCAGCTTCACGATCACCTTCACCGTCGGTGTGTTCCCGTTCATATTCGTAAGGAAATCGGCTGGCATCACCCTTAAGGACGGCTATATGATCATCGCGCTGTCCTGGCTGCTGTCCTTCATCTTCGGGATGCTTCCGTATGCGCTTTGGGGCGGGCCGTTCACGATTATAAACGCCTGGTTTGAAAGTGTTTCCGGATTCACGACGACCGGCTCGACAATCCTTGACAACGTTGAGGCGCTGCCGAACAGCCTGCTGTTCTGGCGTTCCTCGACGCACTTCATCGGAGGCTTGGGAGTCGTGGTCTTTCTGCTGCTGATCATCCCGAGTTCGTCTCAGATGAGGTTGAGGCTGACTACCCTTGAGCTTTCGTCCTTGTCCAAGAGGGAGTACAGATCCGGCGCGAACAAGACAGTCTATATCTTCACTTATGTCTATTTTGGATTGACCGCAGCCTCGTTCCTGATGTACATGCTGGCCGGCATGAGTCCTTTCGACGCCATCAACCATGCGATGAGCGTCGTGGCGACAGGCGGCTTCAGCACCAGGAACGCCTCCATCGGTGCCTATGACTCGATCACGATCGACCTTATCACGATGCTCTTCATGGTACTCTCATCCGTCCATTTCGGAATGATCTTCGTGGCTGTCGTGACAAGATCCCTCAAGCCGTTCAAGAACGAGATATTCAAGTTCTATCTTTCCATGATGGTTGTGGCGGGGGTGATCGTGTCGATCTCGATCAAGGCACACGGGTTCGAGGAGGCCTGGGGGCGCTCCTTCCTCTCCGGCTTCTTCCACGTCATGAGCTTTGCCTCGACGACAGGGTTCAGCATCGCTGACAACAGCTCCTGGCCTGTTCTTTCGGACACCATACTGGTGCTTATGGGAGTATGTTGCGGCATGGCCGGCTCCACCACCGGCGGCATCAAGTCCGACAGGATGATGTTTCTGTGCAAAGAGGTTAAGTACCAGTTGAGGATGGTTCTGCATCCTGCGTCCGTCAAAGATATAAGGGTGAATGGCAGGGTGATCCGGCAGAACGACATTGCCCCGCACATCCTCTACATCGCCCTCTACGGCCTTGTGGTGATCATCTCGCTCGCGGCCTGCCTCACGCTCGACCCTGACAACAACCAGTCATTCACGGCGATACTCTCGTCCCTTGGCAATGTTGGACTTTCGGTGGACCAGCTCGGCTCAATCTACAGCTATAACGGAGAGCCATCCTCCCTCAAGTTCATCTACACGCTTGACATGTTCCTCGGACGTGTCGAGATCTATCCGATTCTGGCTGTTGTGATGATGATTTTCAGCCGGAGAAACAAGTAGAGGCTATGTACAGGGGGGAGTTTTTCTATAAGCGTTTCAAGGATAATTTTCCTTATGATGGGACGGAGGATCAGGATCGGTTGTTCCGGGAGATTGCGGATTTTGTTACTTGTGATGACGCTGATATTCTGGTGGTTAACGGGTATGCTGGTACGGGAAAGACTTCGGCGATCGCGGCGGTGATCAGGGCGTTTGATGATTTGAGGCCGAAACGAGTGGACAAGCGGGCCGCTGAACCAGAGATTCGACAAGGCCCACCAACTGACGAAGCGCACCGGAATACGGTAGAGGATGCTCCCGATGAATATGAGGAAATATGCTACCTCCTCGCCCCCACCGGCCGCGCCGCGAAAGTCCTATCCCTGTACGCTGGCAAGCCTGCCCGCACTATCCACAAATGCATCTACCGCCAGAAATCTATCGGCGATGACGGCTTCGGCCAGTTCTCATTAGCCCCTAACAAGCTCTCCCACAAACTCTTCATCGTGGATGAGGTCTCCTTGATAGGCATAGACGATGCCCAAAGGCAAGGCACGACCCAATTTGGTACCGGAGACCTTCTGAAGGATTTGATTGAATATGTCCGCGCCGGCAACGACTGCCGCTTGATAATGATCGGCGATTCAGCCCAGCTGCCTCCTGTCGGAATGGACGCCTCACCCGCTTTGGCGAAGGAATATATGGACGGTTTCGGTGGAGTCTGTTACAGTAGCCTGACCGAGGTCGTCCGCCAGCAAAAAGAATCAGGTATCTTGTTCAACGCCACGAAATTACGTGAGTTGATTGCCTCGGATCTCTACGGTGACGGGATGTACACTCCTGATGAGTTGGGTCTGACCGTTGACGGTTTCGATGACATCGTGAGGATAACCGGCGGCGAACTTATCGACACCCTTAACTCGGCGTATTTTTCTGAATATTCAAAAGACGACGCGGTGGTGCTTTGCCGCTCCAACAAGCGCGCGAACCGCTACAATGCCGGCATCCGGGCCCAGGTCTTCTATGATGAGGAGCGCTTGGTCCGTGGCGAGAAACTGATGATAGTGAAGAACTGCTACCAGTTCCTGAAAGGTGTCAAGTGTATGGACTACATCGCCAACGGTGACATCGCCAAACTCGTGTCAATCAAGAATTTCGAGGAACGTTACGGCCTGAGTTTCGCCGATGCCCGCCTTTCTTTTCCGGACTATGGCGACACCGAGATCGTGGCGAAGGTCTGCCTCGACACCCTTGAGTCCGAGTCTGCCTCGCTGAGCTACGAGCAGCAGAACCTGCTCTACAACGGTGTGAGCGAGGACTATGCCGACATCACCTCAAAGAAGAAGCGCTACGAGGCCGTACGCGAGGATCCTTACTACAACGCCCTCCAGCTCAAGTACGCCAACGCCATCACCTGCCATAAAAGCCAGGGCGGCCAATGGAGCTGCGTCTTCATCGACAACCCCTTCTGGCAGGACGAACTCACAGTCGATGACCTCAAATGGCTCTACACCGCCCTCACCCGCGCCACCGCCAAGGTTTACCTCGTCAACTTCAAGGATGAGTATTTCGCATAAGGTGTCAGGTTGCCTTAGGATGGCTCCCCGTCTGGCTCTCCGTCTGGCTCCACGTCAGGTTCTCCGTCTGGCTCCCCGTCTGAATCTCCGTAGCGGATAACTTGCTGATAATTAGGGATATTTTTTAATCATTACTAAAATAGATTATTTTACAAATTTGTAACGTCGTGTGACCAACGGACTGATTGAAAGCCAATCTGTACTGTGTCACACGCCGCATAACTATGTTAAACTTTAATGAGGGAAAGCCATGAAGCGCAGGAGATTCTTGTCCGGTTCGCCTAATCACGTTTACCAACGATCCTTGAACGGTTCGGTAATATTCTACAGCCTTGAGGATTGTCTGGTTTATTTCACTGTCTTTTGCACCTGTGCAGTCAAGTATGGTGTGAGCACTGTCCTATTCTTCGTTTTGCGTAGTGTGTATTGTTCTAAAGGATTGAATATTTATTCTAATGGATTTTATCTATCTTGGATCAGGAAAAACCTAATTGATTGAAAACTTTGAATATTAAACCTTTTACTGTTGGGTTTTTGATAAATTCTAAATAGATTGTTGGATATTGTTTAATAATTATAAATTACTACCTTTGCGGCGAGATTGCTGGTGGCACTTCAGCTGGAATGCTGATGTATGTTATTGTGCTTGGTAAGTTAGTGGTTTGTTAGAACACTTATAATTTTATTTGGTTCTTAATTTATGGCGGTAGGGTTTATTAATAGCGCAATCGTTGCTCTTTCCAACCGTCTTGATAACTGGGGGGGGTAACATCTTGAATTATAATAAATTACATTGTGCTTCCAACGGCATGGCCATTTGGTTGTGTGTCCTCATCGGCTGTTTTCTGTCGATTCTGACAGTGGCGGCGGAAGCGCTTCCGTCAGACTCAGGCTTTACCTCAATGAGGACTGTCGTCTTATCAAAGTCGTCCTCGGTTCAGGAGGACAGGCACGATACGACTTCATTCTCTGTCTATTACAGGTCAGCTGTATCCAAGATCGAACGTGGATTCCGGAACAACTCCGCCACTTTGAAAGCAGCCACCGAAGGACTCAGGTCTATCGTGTACAACGGTAATCTACGAATATACAAGGTTTACATAATCGGTGCCGCCTCACCTGAAGGCCGGCCGGAACTCAACGCGCGTCTGGCCCGTGACAGGGCTGAAGGAGTGAAAGCATTCCTGAAGAGCATCGAGCCACGTCTCACGGATGCCGACTTCGTTGTCATCTCGCGTGGAGAGGACTGGGAGGGTGCCACCAAGATCGCCGCGTCCTACGACACCGAGACTGGATCGTCCACGGTCTCGGACATATTCAAGGATTCTCAAAATTCCGAGGCCAAGAAGCTGATGATGAAGCGTCTGCAAGGTGGAAACGTCTGGCGCAGGCTGATCTCGGACTACTATCCGTCCCTGCGACGCACGGATATTCATGTGCTTTACAGCACTGTCCGTCCGATCGGGCCGGTTGAGTGTGAATTGCCGGAAGTGACCCTTGAGGTGCCGTATTCAGTGAACATCGCCCCTCCGACGGTGTTGCCGGAGGTTGAGTTCCCTGAGCCGGAGCCGCCGAAGGAGAGATTCTACACCGTCGCCGCCAAGACCAACCTCCTCTATGATGCCGTGACCGCACTCAACGCCGAGGTCGAGTTCCCTGTCGGGAAGAACTTCTCGGTGATGGTCGAGGATGTGTTTCCGTGGTGGAACTGGGGGCCGAACGGCAAGAAATATTGCTTCCAGATCTGGTCAATGGGTATCGAGCCGCGCTGGTGGTTCGCGCGCGATGACAGGAGGGACTATCTTACAGGGCATTTCGCCGGCGTTTACGGCATGTCCGGGAAATACGACCTCCAGTGGGACACGAAGCTCTGCTACCAAGGAGAGTTCTGGTCTGCCGGATTGACCTATGGCTACGCCTTGCCGGTCAGCAGGTGGATGAACATGGAGTTCTCGGTCTCCGCCGGCTTCCTTCGCACGGACTACCGCCACTACCAGCCGGATCCGGGCTACGAGCACCTGTTCCGGGACAAGTACAACGTTGGAACCGTCTCCTGGTTCGGCCCGACGAAACTCAAGGTTTCATTGGTGATACCGATCGGGAAGGATTCACACAAAGTAAACAAAAACTAATCAGAAACAAGTAAAAAGAACAAATCATCAACATGATGTCTGACACCAATATAAAGTATAGTTCCGCTGTGTTCTTCTGCCGTGGACTGTCCGTTCTCCTGCTGCTTTTTGCAATAGTCGCAGGCGGATGCCGGAGACGTCCCCTTGAGGATCCTGACAACCTTACTGCAGTCAGGGTCAGGGTGAATGTGGCCGGAATCCACAATGTCACGTCAGACATCTACAATGACAAGATCCCGGTCCAGAAGATAGAGCCGAGTGCCATGCACGTGCTGTTCTTTGGAGAAAACGAGGATGTTATTGCCGCAGAGGGCTTTATCACAGATGTGAGCTTTGACGAGAACGGAAACCGCATTGTGAGCGGAGAAGTCATGCTTGCACCGGGCAGTTACAGGATGCTCATCTATGATTTCGGCACTGAAGAGACTTTGATAAGGAACTACTACAGTTGGGACAAGGCAGAGGCATACACAGATCCTGCACCGTCAGCCGTTCTGAACAAGTACTCTACCAAAGGGAAAGACGCTCCGAACATTCTCATGCAGCCAGAGCATCTTGTGGTGGCCAGGAACGTGTGTGAGACTGTGCCCTATCACAACGGAATCTACACGATCTATGCGGATGCCTCATCGGTAGTTGAGAGCTGGTATATTCAAGTCAAGGTGGATGGGCTTGAATATGTCACTTCGGCGCAGGCTGTTCTCTCAGGCATGGTCCGCGCAAACCTTATTGCCACCGACACGAGGATGAACGATCCGGAAGCTTCCGTATGGTTCAATCTCCAGAAAAGTGATGACAAAGGCAAGAATGTGATCTGTGCGGTGTTCAACACATTCGGACGCATCCCGGAGTCGGACAACAACTTCGAGGTGACTTTCGACCTTGCGGTCAAGGGCGGCACGAGTGTCCGCAAGACCTTTGACATTTCGAACCTGTTTCTCACAGAGAATGCTGTCAAGCACCATTGGCTTCTTTTGGAGGACACTATCAAGGTCGAGCCACCGAAGGACTTAGGTGGTGCCTTTGAACCTAAGGTCGATGACTGGGAAGATGAACAGAAAAATATAGTGATTTAGTACTTACCATAGCTCATGATGGTAGGAGCGTAATTATTTATTAATTTATTGAAAAAGATTTTTTTAATTTAACTTTTAATTTGTGTTTATCATGAAAAAAGAAATGTTTGTATTGGCAGCTCTCGCGACTCTCGCGGCCTGCTCAAAGACAGAGGTGACGCCGGTCGCCTCAAACGGGAACAGCGAGATCACGTTCAATGTCGCTCCTCGCACCAAGGCTCTTAGCCAGACTCAGACTGATTTTGATCACAATAATGTCTTTGTCTCCTATGCCTATTATCTTGGACATGGCAAGACTTGGGCTGCCAACAACTCCGAGGCTCAGATGTACATCGACGGTTCTACAATTTCATACAATGGCAACTTGTGGAAGAATGAGACAACATCTTACTATTGGCCGAAGGATGGTGGTTCTTTGACATTCTTCGCGTATTCGTACAACAAGAAAGATATGACGGTAGGTGATAATTCCGGTTTTGCTTGTGTATGGGCACTAGGCGAAGACGGACAGTATCAGGGTGGAATCACTGGCCATTTTGATGTGGCCACGAACAAGAATGTTGATTTTCTTGTTGCTGACATCGCTGCTGATAAGACAGAAAATGAGAATAGCTATGCTCACACCGGAGTTCCGACTCTTTTCCGTCACAAGCTTTCTATGGTCAATGTCGCCGCTAATCTTGCTGAGGATTATGCTAACAAGAAGTTCATCTTGAACTCTGTGAAATTCACTAATCTTTGTCATTATGCAACCTATAGCCAGATTCCAGAGAAGATGATCCCGGGTGGAAACATGTTTTTGTCTGATCAGGTTTATGCGGAGAATGTTGGCTTCGAGGTTAAGAGTGGAGGGTTGATTGCAGTCCCGGCTGAGATCAAAAAAGGAGCTGGAGTTGAGGATGGTCAGTACATCTACATTCCTCAGGAATTTAATGATGACAGCTATATTGTAATTACATATACTGTGGAAACCGTTGTTGGTAACAAGGTCGTTAAGGAAGAGTGCACAAAGCCAGTTAAGGTAAAGGATGTCTTCCCTAAGTGGGAGATGGGGCACAGGTACACTTTTAACCTTACCTTCTCTCTGAACGAGATTCACTGGGATCCGGCTGTTGAGAACTGGATCGATGACGAGGCTGGTAACATTACCATCGACAGATAACAAGAATCGCGGGCATTCCCGCGCCATAAGCCTGCCGGGAGGTGATACTCCCGATAGGTTCTAATTGATAATAACATAGATGAAAGGAGCAGGCCTCAGTAATTTCCCGACTGTGCAAACCCCTGTCTCTTATACACATCTCCGAGCCCACGAGACTACGCTGCATCTCG
>ENA-OZGC01001222-OZGC01001222.1-human-gut-metagenome-genome-assembly--contig:-NODE-1222-length-15386-cov-4.954863_pt1 | contig 15386 bp, 15 predicted proteins | sample MGYA00245109_ERZ653643 | MGnify/ENA primary metagenome ERZ653643 (study PRJEB26926, sample SAMN06165107) | human gut metagenome | biome: ENVO:00009003; feature: ENVO:2100002; material: ENVO:00002003... | reverse complement strand
GAGATGCAGCGTAGTCTCGTGGGCTCGGAGATGTGTATAAGAGACAGTTACAATAGAACAAGTGCATTTATTTTATGCACCTTGCATAGTTAAGCCAACGTAACGTCAACGCAAACTATTGCGCAACCGCTTTCTATTTTGTCGCAGGCATTTTCATCGATACAGAAGTACGATGATCGCGGGGCAAACAAATGACCCGATTGAAATTTTACATTGCACCTCTCTGAGATCTGCCCTATAATTGGGTATCCCCTACCCTTCCGGTGAAGAAATTGCCGGATCGAAGCGCGCAATGCTCACTTTTATCGGGATATCCGCGCGTATTCTGCACTCCCGCTTTCTTCCGCGGCATGATCCCGGTTATAACACCCAAAAAAACACGAGGAGTACAAGGCCATGAAAAATGTAAACGCATATACCGGGCCGCAGCGGTTCGCTCATCGCGGCTTAGTCCAGGCTGCGCCTGAAAACACGCTGGGCGCTTTCCAGGGAGCTGTGGACGGCGGATACGAGGGGATCGAAATTGATGTCCAAATGACCAGAGACGGCGAGATCGTCATTGCCCACGACAGCAATTTCACCCGGATGACGCTCGGCCATCCAGACGGCGGATCAAATCGCCGGATCAGAGATCTGACCTGGGATGAGATCCAGAAAATCGAATTGCCTTACGCAAATCACCTGCTGAGCGAAGTGCCGCCGGAGCATTCCGAGATCCAATTGCTGGCAACGCTGCCAAAGCTTGTCATGGGTCAGGTCGAGGGGCGGGATTACGAAACGGCCCTGGCGGAGGATGGGCGCATGGCTCATCTGATGCGCTTTTCCGATTTTGACGCATGGCTCACCGCTCAGAGCAGAAGCATCACGGTCGAAGTTGAAGTCAAAGCCCCCGGCCTTGCCGGACCGATACTGGAATTGCTCAGTCGATCTCCCAATACCGGCAGCTACATCCTCTTTTCCGGAGATCCGGTCTACGTGGAAGAAATGCAGGCGGCAGTTCGCAAAAACGGAAAGCCAACCGGTTTGCGGATGGGGGCTAATATGCGCCGCTTAACGGAGGAAACCAAGCGGATGATCCCGAACATGGATCTGTTTGAAGTGGGGCTCAACGCGGATGCGTTTACCTGCGAGGATGTTCGCTGGCTGGGAGAGCATGGGATCCATGTGTTCTCGAATCTGGGAGATTATCCCGATTGGTGGGAAAAAATGGTTACACGCGGCGTGTTGGGGTTTAAGACCAACTACGCGGCGGCGTACACCAACTGGTGGAATTCCCGGCACTGAGCTTCAAGCCTGCCCGATTGCTAGTGATTTGCCGCAGGACGCTGACCATGCCGGGATGACCACACAGCTGACAGTATTTTATGGCCTCCGAATGTGCGGCAGGCTGTGCCTGACCGAGCTGCTATACCCTGGCAGCAGTCTCTCTTTTTTCTTCCCTCGCAGGCAGATTTTTCTCGGTTTTTCACGGGTGTGATCCTGCGCTTTTTGCGGAAATCGCCAGACGCAAATTTTGTTTGACACCATTTGGAATCGTGCTATGATAAGAGTGAAAGCACCCCCTGCATACGCACTTTATAAAACCGGATCATGGAGGGTAATGATATGGATTTTGAAGCGATCAAGGCTGCGGCCCAAAATTATCAGGCGGACATGACCCGCTTCCTGCGGGAAATGATCTCTCACCCCAGTGAAAGCTGCGAAGAGCGCGAGGTCGTCCACTGCATCAAGGCTGAGATGGAGCATCTGGGCTATGACAAGGTGGAGATCGACGGTCTCGGCAACGTCATCGGCTGGATGGGCGACGGCGAGAAGATCATCGCCATCGACTCCCACATCGACACCGTGGGCATCGGCAACCTCTCCAACTGGGAAGCCGACCCCTACGAGGGCTATGAAACAGACGATGTGATCTACGGCCGGGGCGGTTCCGACCAGGAGGGCGGCATGGCCTCCGCCGTTTACGGCACCAAGATCATGAAGGATCTGGGGCTGATCCCTGAAGGTTATAAGATCATGGTGGTCGGCTCCGTGCAGGAGGAGGACTGCGACGGTATGTGCTGGCAGTACATCGTCAACAAGGTCTTCAACGGTCCCGAGGACGCCCGGAGCAAGATCGAGTTCGTGATCTCCACCGAGCCTACCGACGGCGGCATCTACCGGGGTCACCGGGGCCGCATGGAGATCCGCGTGGATGTGAAGGGCATCTCCTGCCACGGCTCCGCGCCGGAGCGGGGAGACAACGCCATCTACAAAATGGCCGATATCCTCCAGAACATCCGCGCTCTCAACGAAAACGGCGACGGCCCCTCCAATGAGATCAAGGGGCTCGTGAAAATGCTGAATCCGGAATTCAACCCGGAGCACGCCGAGGACGCTCAGTTCCTGGGCCGTGGCACCTGCACCGTGTCCCAGATCTTCTATACCTCTCCCTCCCGCTGCGCTGTGGCGGATAGCTGCGCCATTTCCGTGGATCGCCGCATGACCGCCGGCGAGACCTGGGATTCCTGCCTGAAGGAGATCGAGGCTCTGCCCGCCGTCCAGAAGTATAAGGATGATGTAAAGGTCAGTATGTACATGTATGACCGGCCCTCCTGGACCGGCGAGGTCTACGAAACCGAGTGCTTCTTCCCCACCTGGATCAACAAGGAGAGCGCCGCTCACGTGCAGGCGCTGGCCGATGCCCACAAGGCCCTCTGGGGCGAGGCGCGCATCGGCCACGCCGACGCCGACCCCAAGTATGACGCCATGCACCTGCGGAACCGCCCCCTCATCGACAAGTGGACCTTCTCTACCAACTGCGTGTCCATTCAGGGCCGGTACGGCATCCCCTGCGTGGGCTTCGGCCCCGGCGCGGAATCGCAGGCTCATGCGCCCAACGAGATCACCTGGAAGCAGGATCTCGTGACCTGCGCCGCCCTGTACGCCGCCGTGCCCGGCCTGTACAAAACGGAGGAGAAAACCGAGGACGCCACGGAATTCCGTCAGTCCCTGACCGACAATGACATCCAGTAAATATGTTCATGAATAGGAGATGGAATTATGTCTAAAACGATCGAATTGGCCCGCCGTTTAGAGCGTTTGCACATCAACAATATGTATAAGTCCGACTTTTATTGGACTTGGGACAAGACTGATGAGGAATTGGAGGCCATCTTCACCGTAGCCGATGCGCTACGGGATCTCCGGGAGCGGAATCAGTCCACCCGGATCTTTGATTCCGGTCTGGGTATCTCCATCTTCCGGGACAACTCCACCCGCACCCGCTTCTCCTTTGCCTCCGCCTGTAATCTGCTGGGTCTGGAGGTTCAGGATCTGGACGAAAAGAAGTCTCAGATCGCCCACGGTGAGACCGTTCGGGAAACCGCCAACATGGTGTCCTTCATGGCGGACATCATCGGCATCCGAGACGATATGTTCATCGGTGAGGGTCACAAATATCAGAAAACCTTTATGGATGCCCTGGATGAAGGCTACCGTGACGGCATTCTGGAGCAGCGGCCCACGCTGGTAAACCTCCAGTGCGATGTGGACCACCCTACCCAGTGTATGGCGGATATGCTCCACATGATCCACCAATTCGGCGGCGTGGAGAATCTGAAGGGCAAGAAGATCGCTATGACCTGGGCCTATTCTCCCTCCTACGGCAAGCCCCTGTCCGTCCCGCAGGGCGTCATCGGCCTGATGACCCGCTTCGGTATGGATGTGGTGCTGGCTCACCCCGAGGGCTATGACGTCATGCCTGAGGTAGAGGAGATTGCCAAGAAGAATGCCGCTGCCACCGGCGGCAGCTACAAGAAGGTTGCCACCATGGAGGAAGCCTTCGACGGCGCGGATATCGTCTATCCCAAGAGCTGGGCGCCCTTCGCCGCTATGGAACAGCGCACCAAGCTGTACGCCGCCGGCGATCAGGCGGGCATCGACGCGCTGGAGCAGAAGCTGCTGGCCCAGAATGCCCAGTTCAAGAACTGGACCTGCTCTGAGGAAATGATGAAGCGCACCAAGGATGGCAAGGCCCTGTATCTCCACTGCCTGCCCGCTGACATCACCGGTGTCTCCTGCAAGGAGGGCGAGGTGGACGCCTCCGTGTTCGACCGGTATCTGGTACCCCTGTACAAGGAGGCCAGCTTCAAGCCCTATATCATCGCCGCCATGATCCTCATGAGTCAGGTAAAGGACCCTGTCTCCTGTCTGCGGGCGTTGGATGGTGCCAATGACAGCCGCAAGCGGTTCTAAGTCTATATTTTCTGTTGGCCCCTCATAAAAACGACAATAGCGGGGATACTGATTGCATCAGTATCCCCGCTATGATTATCCATTGTCAGAAATTGTCAGGAATGAGGAGCAACAGTATGGGTAAACGAATCGTCATCGCCCTGGGCGGCAACGCGCTGGGCAAAAATCTGCCGGAACAGATGCTGGCGGTAAAGGAGACCTCCAAGGCCATTGCGGATCTGGTGGAAGCCGGGCACACGGTAGCGGTGGCCCACGGCAACGGCCCTCAGGTGGGCATGATCCAGAATGCCTTCGCCGCCTACTGCAGGCAGGAGCCGTCCGCCGATGTGATGCCCCTGTCCATGTGCGTGGCCATGAGTCAGGGCTATATCGGCTACGATCTGCAAAACGCCCTGAAGGAGGAGCTTTTGAATCGTGGCCTTCAGCAGGACGTCGCCACGGTACTGACGCAGGTGGTAGTGGAAGGAGACGATCCGGCCTTTCAGCACCCCACCAAGCCCATCGGCGCCTTTATGTCCAAAGAAGAAGCCGAGAAAATGGCCCGCGAAAAGGGCTGGCACATTGCGGAGGACGCAGGCCGGGGCTGGCGGCAGGTGGTGGCCTCTCCCAAACCCTTAGCCGTAGTGGAATTGACCACCATCCGGGCGCTGGCGGAGGCAGATAACGTGGTCATCGCCTGCGGCGGCGGCGGGATTCCCGTCATCGCCACGGACCATCACCATCTCAAGGGCGCCGCCGCAGTCATTGACAAGGATCTCGCCTCGGAGCTGCTGGCGGAGCATCTGGATGCCGATATGCTCATCATCCTCACCGCCGTGGAAAAGGTAGCTGTGAACTTCAACAAGCCGAACCAGAAATGGCTGGATACCCTGACGCCGGAGGAAGCCCGCACTTATATAGGCGAGGGGCAGTTTGCTCCCGGCTCCATGCTTCCAAAGGTGGAAGCCGCCGTCAAATTTGCGGAATCCAAGCCCGGCCGCACCGCCCTCATTACCCTGTTGGAAAAGGCCCGGGACGGCATCGACGGTAAAACCGGCACCCGTATCGCCTGCTGAACTTCCCCGCCCCCCACAGCCGAACACGCAAAAAAGAGACGCCCGCAGGCGTCTCTTTCGTTTCCGTTTTTAGTTCAGGATCAGCAGGATCAAGGTCAGCACCAGGAACACAGCACCAAACCACTTGGTAGCGCGAGCCAGCTTAGCGTCGATGGTCTTGGCCTTGTTCTTGGCCAGGAAAGAATCAGCCACGCCGCCGATGGCACCGGACAGGCCCTGGCTCTTGCCGGACTGGAACAGCACGATCAGGATGATAGCAAGGCCGCAAAGCAGCTGCAAAATAGTAACAACGGTCTTCATAGTGGACAACCTCCGAACATTCATTCGCGCACAGGCGCAGAAAATCATCTTACAGAAGTTTATAATACCATAGCTTTGTCCCTATTTCAAGTCCATTTTACAAAAAATATCTGTCAAAGTCTCACGTTATTTATAGAACAAATGTTTGCATTTCAGGAAAAGCTATGGTATACTGACTGTGAGATACATTGCTCCGGCGCAGCTGCCGGAAGCTGCCAATAGAATGGAGGTCATTTCATGCTTTCTGCCATGCAACAGAGGATCTATGATTACATTGCCGCCTGCATCCAGACGCAGGGGTATCCCCCGTCTGTCCGGGAGATCGGCGAGGCCGTGGGCCTGCGGTCCCCCTCCACCGTCCACTTCCATCTGAAAAAGCTGGCGGATGCCGGTGTCATTGAGATCGGCGCCGGAAAAGGACGGGCCATCACCCTGACCCATCCCGCCGCGCCGTCCGTCCCGGAGCCGGAGGAACCGGCGGACCGGGTGCCCATCGTGGGCAATGTGGCAGCCGGCAGTCCCATTCTGGCTCAGGAGTGCATCGAGGACTACCTCACCTTCCACACCGGGCATCCCGGGGACGTTCACTTCGCCCTGCGGGTCCGGGGCGAATCCATGCTGAACGCGGGAATTCTCCCCGGCGATCTGGTGGTGGTGCGGCAGCAGCAGACCTGCAATCAGGGGGAGATCGTGGTGGCCATGATCGATGACGAGGCCACCGTCAAGCGGTTTTCCCGGAAAAACGGCCACATCTGGCTATTGCCGGAAAATGACGATTACGAGCCTATCGACGGCACCTACGCTCAGATCCTGGGCAAAGTGGTAGCCGTGGTGCGGCAGTATTGAGCTACGCCCGCCCGGACCGGTACATGGCCCCTGCCTGTGGCTGGATGCCGTTCAGCTCCAGAAGCTCTTCCACTGTAACAAACCAATACCCCTCCGCCTCCAGCGCGTCCACGATCTGAAGCGCCGCCTCCACGGAGGAGGGGTAGATGTCATGCAGCAGGATGATATCTCCCGGCTGTACGTCCTTTAAAACAGAGCGGACCACCTTCGCCGTATCCCGGCTTTCCCAGTCCCGAGGGTCCACGCTCCAGTGGACCATAGGCACCGTAACGCCGGTGCGGACCGCCGGATCAATGAGGCCATAGGGCGGTCGCAGCCAGCAGCTATCCGTGTCCAGGAGTTTACAGACTGCGTTTTGCGCCGCCTGAATATCCCGGAGCTGCGTCGCCGGAGCCGTACCGTCCAGGCGGATATGGCTCCACGTATGGGTCCCCACCTGATGCCCTTCTGCCTGCATCCGCAGTACCAGATCCTCGTTCCCCGCCAGCCGCTCCCCCACTAAGAAGAAGGTGGCGTTGGCCCCCCGCTCCCGGAGACCGTCCAGCAGCCGGGCGGTGGTGCCCCGCCGGGGTCCGTCATCAAAGGTGATGGCTACATAGTTCGGCTCCTCCGGCAGTTCCGCCGGGGCTGAGGCCGGTACCCCCGTCACCTCCGCCGCCGACTCTAAAAAAATCAGCAAAATCAGATAAACAAAAATTGACAGCAGCTTTTGCATCCCCATCGCTCTTTCTTTCCGTATTCAGGGATAGTTTGCGCACGGGGCGGAAAAATACCGCTGTCAAAATCATGGAACGCAGACAAAAAAGGACAGCCTTGCTCACTCAAGGTCAGTTTGTTCCGGTTTCGTGCAAGGTCAAAGAAACACCGCCTCACGAAACATAAGGCGGTGTCTTTTTACTCGTTTTTCAGGATATTTCTGTATTTTTTGTCGATAAAAAACGTAAACACAATGGATGGCATGGCCAGCGCAAGCAAAATGATACAGAGCAAACCTGTCCCGATATTCGCAGCCGTATGCACCGCTATCCGATCGAACAACAGCCACGGGACACCCAGCATCAGCCACGATGCGCCCAGCAAACGAACATAGGTTTTCGTCCAGTCATGCCCTCTGTATTCACTTCGGATGACCTGAAAACCCAATATACCGGCGATTCCGTATATGACCCAGAAGGCACTCATTATCAAAATCACATTCACAGAGACACGCCCCTTCCAATTCCGGTTCTCCGGCATTTCTCACCCAAACGGGTGGAAACCCGTCACCACATCAGCAAAAGTCCGACTAAAGAACTGAGGATATTCAGCCCGATGATGGCCGCAAAAATCCAGAAGATCAGCTTGCCCACCGCAGGCTGCGCTTTCCCGCTTTGCCGGGACACAGGTCTCTGTGCGGACGGCTGAGACGCTGCAGCCGCCGTCCGGCGAGTGCCCTTGGAAAGGCCCATGCGCTTGCGTTCCCGGTTCTCCTCGTGCAGTTCCTCATGGACGAAGGACCCGGCATGGCCCCGCTCATTGATCCCGTCCACCCGGATCACCGCGCCGTTGGCGTCGATGGTGGTGGACTTGGGCGGCTGGTTGAACGCGCCGCACTTCGGACAGAAATCATCGGTATCATAATCGTAGGTCTTACCGCACTCATAGCATCGCACTTTGCGCATAACGTCACCCGCCCTTTCATATCTCTGCCTGTATGATACCACAGTCCCGCCCGTTTGAGAAGAATTTTTTGAAGTTGATAGGACGCGAAGTAAGACCGGGTATTCATTTTAGGATTGCCCCGCGTCACATATTCAAGCCGTCGGCCGCTCCCCCAAGAGGCGGATCTGCCGCCCGTCGGTGCAGACGATCCCCTGCTCCTTCAAATGCCGCAGCTCCCGCATCATGGCGCTGCGGTCCGTGGCGATGTAGTCCGCCAGAACACTCAGGGAGAAGGGCAGCGTGAACACATCCTCCCCGCTCTTCTCCGTCTGCTGGCGGAAATAGCACAGCAGCTTTTCCCGAATGGACCGCCGGGACAGGACGTCCACCCGCTCGCTGAGAGAACGGGTCTTATTGCTGAGCAGGTTCATCATATTGTAGACCAACGTGCTGTGGTGGGTGCAGGCATTCTCGCAGCGTTTGAATATGCAGGAATTGTCGATGAACAGAATGTCGCAGGCGGTGCGGGCCACCACCTCCAGGCTGTCCGCCGCGAAGCCCGCAAAGGCCAGATGACGGCCAAACACGCCGCCGGGTCCCATGTCCTCCAGCACCGTCGCCACGCCCGCCTCGTCGATCCGGATCAGGGACACCTGCCCCCGCTCCACAATGCCTACCGCGTCCGTCCGGGAGGATGTAAAATCATAGACCTGTTCCTCCGGCACATAAGACCGCTGGGCCGCCTGAAAGCAGGTCAGCATCCGGCGATATTCCTCATAGCTGATGTCATGGAACAGCGGACTGCTTTTCAATTCCTGGGCTGTCAGCATTGCAGCGCCTCCTTGTTGCATTTATCACCAATTTTTATCATAGCAGGTCCTTGCCGAAAAGAAAAGGACTATTTTTTCAAATTTCATACATTGTTCAAGAAATCGACAACGGGTTCCTGTATACTGTATATAGAGAAAAGGAACGGTTCCGCCGCTGTCGGCGTTCGTAAACGGAAAGGAGCACTCAGCGTGAACATTGCCTATTTTCTGCTTCCCAAAAGCCGGATTGCCTATCTGTACGATGACTTTACCTTCCGCCAAGGTCTTGAAAAGATGCGTAACCGGGGCTATACCGCCATCCCCGTCATCACCCGGGACGGCCGGTATGTGGGCACTGTCAGCGAGGGAGATTTCCTCTGGCGATTGTTGGACACCGACGATCCCTCCATGAAAAAGGCGGAGGAGCTGCGGGTCCGGGACATCATCGGCAGCAAATACCCGGCGGTCCGCATCACCGTGACCATGGATGCGCTGCTGGAAAGTGCCATGAATCAGAACTTCATTCCCGTCATCGACGATCTGGATAATTTCATCGGCATCGTCACCCGGCGGGACATCATCAGTTACTTAGCCAAGGAAAACGAAAATAGCTTTGCGCCCCCTGTTTCCAAAATCGGATAAACAAACCCCCGCCCAAAATTGGGCGGGGGTTTCATCGTGCCGAAAAAGCCGTTTGTCCACTGACATCCCCGGAGTACCATGTATTCCGGGGATGTTTCGATTCAGTGCTCCATCAGTTCACCGGGGTTGGTTTTTTCCGCCGGATGCGGCGGCGCAGGAAGCGGATCAGCAAAAGGATCAGGGCTAAAAGCAGCAGGGCGATCCCCAGCACCGCCCAGGTGATCCCGTTCCAACCGGCCAAAAGCTGTCCCGGTGCGAAGCTGTCGGACACCTGCTTGCAGCCGTTGGCGGGGTCGGCGTAGCGGTCAGGGAGGCCATCCTCCCCGAACTGCTCCAGATACGCCGCCAGCGCATACCATTCCTTCAATTCATTTCCGTCTTCGTCATAGAGAATGCAATCGGCAAAATCTGTCACCGGGGCGCCGTCGGCCTGCTTCGGTTCCAGAGACAGCAGCCCCATGGACTTGCTTTTCACCGTCCCCAGCATTTGGGCGGAGTACATCCCCGTCACCACCCGGTAGAGGGCGTTATCGTCGATCTCATAGGCATTTCCCGTGCCGCTTTCATCGAAGGTCACGTCCGTCAGCGCCGCATCGTAGACCCGGTTGAAGAACATCCGCTTGGTGTTGAAGGCGTACTTGGCCCCGGACATATAGAGCTGGGCCGCAGGCATGATGGGCGTCACGGAGGCGTCCACCTCCATGGCAGCCTTCAGTTCCTTGCCGGTGAGGTACACCGCCACCAACGGAAAGCCGGAGGTGCCATCCTCCCCCACGCCCATAGACAGCACATCAAAGGCCATCGCAGCTGTCAGATCTCCTGCGGGCAGGTTGGCCCGGAGAACGCCGTCCGCTGTCACCGAGACCGTATGGGGGCTGTCGGCATAAGCGGCGTTCAGAGTACGATCCGCCCACAAAAAGGCATCGGACACCAGCGTTCCAAGGCCATTGTTCTCCTGCACGGCGGACGCTGGTGTGTTCAGATCGTAGTCTGAACGAGTCAGCACCTCGTCATAGGTCAGGCCGTACCGGGCCAGATACGTCTCCCCCACCATATCCTTCCACTGTTCCACGAACCCGGCGATCTCCGGATTCTCCGCCACCGTTTCGTCAATGGGGATCAGGCGGTAATCCAGCAGCCGCTTTTCTCCGCTGCCGTCCCACGAAAAGGTCAGGCTGCCCAGATTCTGACAGTAGGGGCCGCTGGAGACGATATAGGTATCGTTCACCACCAGCGGCTCCGCCAGCGTGGAGTGGGTATGTCCGGAGACGATCACGTCGATGCCGTCCACCGCCTTGGCCAGTTCCTCATCCTCGGAGGACGCCAGCGAGTCCCCGGTGCCGCTGTGGGACAGACAGACGATGATCTCTGCCCCCTCCCCTTTTAGGGTCTCCACACAGCGCTTGGCCGCTTTGGCGGCGTCCGTCCGGGTGAAGCCGGAGGTGGGAGCACACTCATCGGAATCCACCCCCATCAAGCCGAACAGACCGTAGGTCACGCCGCCCCGTTCCAGCGTCATGCAATCCGTCACGCCATAGCCCTCCATAGCGGACCGGATGAACGCCCGGTCGGGGTTATCATCGGCGGGGGCATAATTGGCCTCTAACAGCGTCGGCAGTACAGGGGTAACAGGGCCGAACCGCTCTCTGTAAGCGTCCATATCCTCAAGCGGCCGGGCATCCACCAGCAGTAGTTCCACCGCCGCCTGTTGAGCAGCCTTAGCGGAATTCAGCATTTCCGCGAAGCCGGTGCCCTTGTGGTCAAACTCGTGGTTGCCGATGGTCACGGCATCATAACCCATGGCTCCCATGGTCCGCAGCTCCGCCGCCTGGGTGGTGTAAAGGGTCTGGATCAGGGAGCCAATGGAAAAGTCACCGCCATCCACCAACAGGGCGTCCGGATTCACCGCCCGTTCCCCGTCGATAACGGTTTTCAGGCGGGCGTAGCCGCCGCTCTCCCCTCCCTCCGCCGTGGGCTGGGGGAGGAAATGGGAGTGGAGATCGTGGGTGAACAGAATGGTCGTGACGTTTGTCTCCTGAGTACAACCTTCGGCCACGGCACCGACAGGGAGCGCACACAGCGCCGTCAACAGCAGCGCCAGAAAAAATGCGGAAAAGCGACGGAATTTCATACAGTTCCTCCTGATTTACAATAAAGAAAGAGAGTCCGTAAGGACTCTCTCTGCGTGTCGAAAAAGTCTTTTCTCCCCGCGTGGAGCAGGAATACACCGTCGGCCCAGCCGGTTTCCGTGTGCTTTGCCCCCGAAAACCGGGGGCCATCCTCGAAACAGGCTCGCTTCATCCGCCGCTGGCGGCGCTTCGCCTGCTTCCCCTTCTTGGGTTTCCCGCGCACACCCTTCCTTACCGTCGCGGAGGATTTACCACTTTATTGACAGTCTGAGGGACCCTCGATGAGGGTCCCTTTTCTATACGGAGGAACTGATCTATGCAACTGAACACACTGTCTATGGTCCACGAATTCCTGCGCCGGACCGTGAAGCCGGGAGACTTCTGCATTGACGCCACGGCGGGAAAGGGCCGGGATACGGCCCTGCTGTGCCGCCTGACGGGGGATGCGGGCCGGGTGCTGGCCTTTGACATTCAGGAGGCGGCGGTGGCGCAGACCAAGGCCCTGCTGGCGGCGGAGGGCCTGACGGCGGAGGTGATCCGGGACAGCCACGCCAATATGGAGCGCTACGCGGTGGCGGAAACGGTGGACTGTGTGGTGTTCAACTTCGGACGGCTTCCCGGCGGGGACCCGTCTATCTTTACCCGGTCGGATACCTCCGTAGCGGCGTTGGAGGCGGCTCTGCGGCTGCTGAAGCCCGGCGGCGTCATCGCCATTGCCCTGTATTACGGCGGCGCCAACGGCTACGGGGAGCGGGATGCCGTGATGACATGGCTGGAAACGCTGGATGACCGGAAATTTTCCGTCCTCCGCTGCGATTGGGCCAACCGGCGGAACGATCCCCCGGTCCCCATTTTTATCTGGAAGGCGTGAGCGCTCTTTCCGTATTGTCATTGGCGAATGGATTTGCTATCATGAAGCTGTAACGCGGCGCAGAAGCGCCGGTCCAGTCAGGAGGAATAACTATGAAAGATCTGAAGGATACCTGCCGGGTGGCTGTGGTGCAGTGCGCCCCGGTGATGTTTGACAAAAAAGCCGGTACGGAAAAAATGGTGGAACTGATCCGGGAAGCCGGGAAAAACGGCGCGGAGCTGATCGTGTTCCCGGAGCTCATCATCCCCTGCTATCCCTACGGCATGACCTTCGGCTACACCGTAGGCAGCCGGGACAAGGTGGGCCGTCTGGACTGGAAGCGGTATTATGACAATTCCCTCTGCATTCCCGGCCCTGAGACGGAGCTGCTGGGGCAGGCGGCGAAGGAGGTCCACGCCTATGTCAGCATCGGCGTGTCCGAGCGGGGAGAGGACAGCGCCACGCTGTATAACTCCAACCTCGTATTTTCCCCGGAGGGGGAGCTGCTGAACGTCCACCGGAAGCTGAAGCCCACCGGAGCGGAGCGTCTGGTGTACGGTGACGCCAACAAGGACTATTTCCCCATCACCGATACCCCCTGGGGACCTATGGGCAATCTGATCTGCTGGGAGAGCTATATGCCTCTGGCTCGGGTGGCCCTGTACCAGAAGGGCATTACCCTCTACATTTCCCCCAACACCAACGATAACCCCGAATGGCAGGATACTATCAAGCACATTGCCATTGAGGGACACTGCTTCTTCATCAACGCCGACATGGTGTTCACCAAGGAGATGTACCCCAAGGATCTCCATTGCCCGCAGGAGATCGAACAACTGAGCGACATCCCCTGCCGGGGCGGAAGCTGCGTGGTGGACCCCTACGGCCACTATGTAACGCAGCCGGTGTGGGACAAGGAGGACATCATCTACGCCGATCTGGATATGCAGCAGGCCATCGCCAGCCGCATGGAGTTTGACGGCGTGGGCCACTACGCCCGGCCGGACGTATTGGAGCTGCGGGTCCATGAATAAACAGCCAGCCGCCCTGACGGAAATTCCCATCGGGGCGGCTGCTGCCGTCTTACCAAAGAAAAACAGGCCTCATCTTGGCAGAGGAGGCCTGTTGCTTCGGAGTGATTTTTTTTTACAGATGCAGGACCCGGTCCCGGATCTCCTGTGTCCGGCCCTGATTCCAGAACTGGGTGCCGATATAGCCGCAGGTCCGGCGGGCGACGTTCATCTTGTCCTGATCCGTGTTGCCGCACTTGGGGCACTTCCAGATGAGCTTGCCGTTGTCCTCTACGATCTGGATCTCACCATCCCAGCCGCAGACCTGACAGTAGTCGCTCTTGGTGTTCAGCTCGGCGTAGATGATGTTGTTGTAGATGAACTTCATCACCTCCAGCACGGCGGGGATGTTGTTCTGCATGTCCGGAACCTCCACATAGCTGATGGCGCCGCCGGGGGAGAGGTGCTGGAACTGGGCCTCGAATTTCAGCTTGTCAAAGGCGTTGATCTCCTCCATGACGTGGACATGGTAGCTGTTGGTGATGTAGCCCTTGTCAGTGATGCCCTCAATGATGCCGAACCGGCGCTGGAGGCACTTAGCGAACTTGTAAGTGGTGGATTCCAGCGGCGTGCCGTACAGAGAATAGTCGATGTTTTCGGCTTTCTTCCACTCGGCGCACTTGTCGTTCATCTTCTGCATGATGGATAGGGCGAAGGGGGTGGCACTGGGGTCGGTGTGGCTCTTGCCGGTCATGTACTTCACGCATTCATACAGGCCCGCGTAGCCCAGAGAAATGGTGGAATAGCCGTTGTAGAGCAGCTTGTCGATGGTTTCGCCCTTTTTCAGCCGGGCCAGCGCACCGTACTGCCACAAAATGGGGGCGGCGTCGGAGGTGGTGCCCTTGAGCCGCTCATGGCGGCACTGAAGGGCCCGGTGGCACAGCTCCAGACGATCCTCAAAAATCTTCCAGAACTTGTCCAGATTGCCGCCGGAGGACAGTGCCACGTCCGGCAGGTTGATGGTGACCACGCCCTGATTGAAGCGGCCGTAGTACTTGTGCTTGCCGGGCTGGTAATTCTTGGCGTTGGCAATGTTGCCGATACCCGCGTCGGTGAAGCGGTCCGGCGTCAGGAAGGAGCGGCAGCCCATGCAGGTATAGACGTCGCCCTTCAGCTCCCGCATCTTCTTCTCGGAGATGTAGTCCGGCACCATGCGGCGGGCGGTGCATTTGGCGGCCAGCTCTGTGAGATACCAGTAGGGGGCATCCTCGGTGATGTTGTCCTCCTCCAGTACGTAGATCAGCTTGGGGAAGGCGGGGGTGACCCAAACGCCGTCCTCATTCTTCACGCCCTGATACCGCTGGAGCAGCATCTCCTCGATGATCATGGCCAGATCTTTCTTTTCTCGCTCGTTTTCAGCCTCGCCCAGATACATGAACACGGTGATGAAGGGAGCCTGTCCATTGGTAGTCAGCAGCGTTACCACCTGATATTGAATGGTCTGAACGCCGCGGCGGATCTCCTCCCGCAAACGGGTCTCCACCAGCTCCGTGATCTTTTCCGCACCGGGGTCCGCGCCGATGGAGGCCATTTCCGCCTCCACGATCTTACGAATCTTCTGACGGCTGACCTCCACAAAGGGGGCCAGATGGGTCAGGGAGATGGACTGGCCGCCATACTGGTTGGAAGCCACCTGTGCCACGATCTGGGTGGCGATGTTGCAGGCGGTGGCGAAGCTGTGGGGCCGTTCGATCAGGGTGCCGGTGATGACGGTGCCGTTTTGCAGCATGTCCTCCAGGTTCACCAGGTCGCAGTTGTGCATGTGCTGGGCGAAGTAGTCCGCGTCGTGGAAGTGGAGGATGCCCTCC
>ENA-OZGC01001206-OZGC01001206.1-human-gut-metagenome-genome-assembly--contig:-NODE-1206-length-15520-cov-5.091303_pt1 | contig 15520 bp, 10 predicted proteins | sample MGYA00245109_ERZ653643 | MGnify/ENA primary metagenome ERZ653643 (study PRJEB26926, sample SAMN06165107) | human gut metagenome | biome: ENVO:00009003; feature: ENVO:2100002; material: ENVO:00002003... | reverse complement strand
GCCGATCTGATACCGGCGGAAGGGGAAGGACAGGTCGCCGCCGTGGAGGGCCACATACTTGGCCAGCGGCACCGTCAGGTCAAACCGCAGGGCCAGATCGGCGTCGCCCTTCTGGAAGCGGTAGATCTGCTTCTCCGTCTCGCCGCCGCCCTTGGCCAGCAGCACCTCGCTGGCCTCGATGACGGGGGTATCCAGCGGCGTGAAGCCGTAGAGAGCGTAGGTCTTGCGGAGGATGTCCATCATCCGCTCCAGCTGCTGCTGCGGGGCGGGCAGCAGCTCCATAAAGCCGGACAGCGTCCGGGGGGTGATCTTTGCCATAGTCATGCTCCTTTGTGGAAAAATGTGGGAATTTGTGGAAAACGTGCCGCACCGGCGGCAGGGGAGGGGAGATGCGAAAAAACGCTCCCGTCCCGTGATTGGGACGAGAGCGCATTGCTTCGTGGTGCCACCCAATTTCGGCCGTAAGGCCCTTTCAGGCTCCTGTTGCGGGGAGCGGCCGCAGATGTCTCCATCTCCGCTGGTGAAGCCGTCCTTCACACTGTGTGCCGCAGTGCGCTTGCAGCCGTGGCGCACCTCTCTTCACCGGCAGGGACAGGCTACTCATGCTCCGTCATAGCGGTTTGAACGCAGTCTATTGTAGGGGATATGCAGGGAAATGTCAAGCGGTAAAGGGCTTGGTTTTGGGATTGACGATGTTGCGCCAATCCAGATCGCCGCGCTGCAATCCGAGGATCAGCATTTCTGCCGAGGCCAGATTTGTCGCGCACGGGACGTTGGACGAATCGCACAGGCGAAGCGTGCGCATGATGCGCTGATCCTCCCAGGGATCGGTGTCGTTGGGGTCGGAAAACATGATGACAAGGTCGATCTCGTTATACGCGATGCGCGCGTCGATCTGCTGGTGGCCACCCTGACTCTTGGACAGGAAGAGCGTCACGGGCAGGCCCGTTGCCTCGGACACCAGGCGTCCCGTCGCAGCCGTAGCCGACAGCGAGTGCTTGGACAGAATGCTTTTATACGCGGTGCAGAACTGCACCATGAGTTCCTTCTTTTTATCGTGTGCCATAAGGGTGATGTTCATACGCTCAGCTCCTTTATGTACGCATTATCGGGTAATTTTCATCAACGGAACGCGCTGTCCGCACAGCCGCTTTGCGATATGCAGGCAGGCCAGCGCCGCGCCGTGGTAGGTATATTGTACGAGCGGCTTTCCCTCTGCCGCAGCCAGCGTGACAGATGCATCGTCCGGCACAACGCCGAGCAGCGGCAGTCCCACGCCGTCCATCACATCGTCGACCGTCGAGCGCATACAGGCAAACAGCTTCGGGACAGTCCTGTTGACCACAAGCCGCGCCGGGATCTGCCGCTCCTGCAGCAGAAGCTCCGCTGTGTGCGCGGCGTCCCGCTGCGACGCAGGGCCGGGCAGCGTGACGAGCATTGCCTCGTCCGCACAGCGCACCGCCATCCGGAACAGCCGTCCGACGCCCGCCGGCGCATCCAGCAGGATCCAGTCGAAGCCGTCCCGTGCCTGCGTGATGAGTCGTTCGAACGCTTCTGTGTCGACCGCCTCAGCGCTCTCGGTCACAGGGGCCGTGAGCATGGAGAGATTTCCGATCGTAGGGTGCTGTGACGCCTGCTGAAGGGAGTATTCCCCACGCATGACGGACGTAAACGGCAGAACCGCCATATCGGCCATGCCGAGCGCGATATCGAGGTTGCGCAGGCCGACGTCGAGATCGACGCACAGCACCCGCTGTCCCTCCATCGCCAGACACGACGCGACGCCCGCGCAGAGCGAGGTCTTGCCCGTGCCGCCCTTGCCGGAGATGACTGCCAAAACCTGTGCCAAGCCGTGTCCCTCCTGCGTGCTGATACTTATTGCATATTATAAACGACGCTGACCGGAAATTCAATGGGAAAAGTGCAGCCAAACGGTTTTTTCTTTCTGTTTGGCATGGAAACTGCCGGTTCTGCCTGCCGGTCTGCGTGCATATACTGTAATGGGGGCGAAGCATATGAAATACCGCAGTATGGAAAACCGGTTCTGCATGAGTCTGGTGGCGTTTGCCGTGATCGTGCGGCTGCTTCTGGCGACGGGCGTATCGGCGGCGCTTGATTCGGCAGTCGGGCTTGCGCCGAAGCTCGAAGTACCGGACGAGCCGGATGTCTTTCTTCTGGAAATTCTCGAGCCGGAGACTGCACCGTCTGAGCCGCCTATGCAGCCGGAGATCGCCGCTGCATCGGAAGCGCCCGCAGAGCAGGAGACGAAGGCGGAGCCAGTCGACCCGCCGCTTGTGTTTTCTGCGGACGAGGCGGACGCGATCGGCATCGTCGGCGCCTGCAGCTATCAGCCGGACAAGCAGGCGCTGCTGACCCGTCCGTCCGCACTGTCGCTTTCGGATGACGGCCCGGCAGTCCTGATCGTACATACGCACTCCAGCGAGGCGTATACCATGGAGGCGGGCTTTGAATATCAGGAATCAGATGCGCTGCGGACGCTGGATGAGCAGTATTCCGTGATCCGCGTGGGCGATGAAATTGCGGATATTCTGACGGAGGCGGGCATTTCTGTCCTGCACGACACGCAGCCGAACGATTATCCGAATTACAACGGCGCCTACGAGCGTATGCGGCAGACCATCGAGGGCTATCTGGCAGAATATCCGTCCATTCAGATGGTGCTGGATATCCATCGCGACGCGGCTGAGGACGCAGACGGGAACCCGGTCGCGCTGACAGCGGAGGCAGACGGCGAAGCCTGTGCAGAGCTGATGCTCGTAGTCGGCACGGACGAGGGCGGCTTATCGCACCCGGACTGGCAGGAAAATCTCGCAAATGCGCTGAAAATCCAGACACTTCTGAACCGCTCGGCACCCGGCCTGTGTCGGAACCTCAATCTGCGCACCGAGCGCTTCAACCAGCACGAAACGCCGGGTTCCCTTCTTGTCGAGGTCGGCGCAAGTGGCAATACGCTGGCCGAAGCGCTGCGCTCCGCCCGCATTCTGGGACAGGCACTCGCGGTCTTTCTTCGCGGGCAGATGCACGATGACACGGACTGACGGACACCCCGGTATGGGCGTGCATTGCAAATACCCCCGGTATGCCAGACGCATACCAGGGGTATTGTACATATTGGGATCAACTCAATGGAAGAAGAGGAAGTAGCAGCCAAACGCAATGACGAACAGGATCAGGATCGCGACCGGCAGGATCACCAGCATGGCGGACAGGATCATCGCAAAAAGATCCTTTTTGCTGACGGCGTCCTTATCCTCCTCTGTCGGCTTTTTCAGCTCCGCCGCTTCGTTCCGCTCCTTCTGGTAGCGCATCGCGCGGTCTATTCTCTTCTGGAACAGCATCGGCTTACTCCTTCGCCTCAAGCTTGTGGTGGCAGGCGACGAAGTGGTTCGGGCGAACCTCTTCCCACTCCGGAACGACCTGCGTGCAGATCTCCGTGCAGTATTTGCAGCGCGTATGGAACTTGCAGCCCTTCGGCGGGTTCACCGGGCTGGGGATGTCGCCCTCAAGGATCGACAGCTCCTTCGCGCCGACGGTATCCGTGGTCGGGATCGCGTTCAGCAGCGCCTCGGTGTACGGATGGATGGGGTGATGGAAGATCTCGTCAGCCGCTGCCAGCTCGACCATCGTGCCGAGGTACATGACGCCGACACGGTCGGAAATGTACTTGACGACAGACAGGTCGTGCGTGATGAACATATAGGTCAGATTCTGCTGTTCCTTCAGATCGAGCAGCAGGTTGATGATCTGCGCCTGAATGGACACGTCCAGCGCGGAGACAGCCTCGTCGCAGACGACGAACTTCGGCTTCGTGGCGAGCGCGCGGGCGATGCCGATACGCTGCCGCTGGCCGCCGGAGAACTGGTGCGGGAAGCGGTGCAGGAAGTAGGGCGCAAGGCCGCAGTCGTCCATGATCTTGAGGACCATTTCCTGCATACGGGCGTCCTTTTTCTTGATCATGTTGTGCGCCTGCATACCCTCGCTGATGATCTGGCCGACGCTCATGCGCGGGTTCAGCGAGGAATACGGGTCCTGGAAGATCAGCTGCATATCGCGGCGCAGGCGGCGCATTTCGTTGTACTCCAGTCGGGCAAGGTCGATGCCGTCGTCGCGGTAGGCCTCGTACTTCTGGAACTCAGGGTCGTTTGCATACGGGACGCGCAGCGCCTCGATCTCCTTGCGGCCCGCGTCAAGCTGCGCACGCAGAGCGGCGATCTGGTCGTCGCACTGCTTCAGCTTTTCCTGCGCTTTCTGCAGCTGGTCGTCCTTGCCGGACTTGCCCGCTTCCTCGGCAGTCTTCTTCGCGTATTCCGCGTCGTCCACGTCGACCAGCAGCTCCTGCCGCTTTTCCTCCATGCTGGACAGCTTGCGCGCAATGGCGTAATCCTTGGAATAGGCCGCGATGACAGGATCGAGATCATCGACCACGAGGAAGCCGCCGACGATCTTTGTGATATCCAGCAGCGCGTCCTCCGCCAGCTTGCGGGCGGTATCGAGCTCGCCGTGCTTGGCGTACTGCTCCTTCTCGGAGAGCTTGGCGTAATCGGCCTCGAGCTTGTCGCGCTTCTGCTCCAGCTCGCGGAGCTTGGTGCGGCGGGCTTTGAGGTTTTTAACGGTATCGATGACATACTTCGGCGCCAGATCGTCAAGGGAGCGGCCGTAGTACATGGTGCGGCCATAGGTCTGGTGATACAGCTGGAGGATGGTGCGGCCAAGCGTAGACTTGCCGCAGCCGGACTCGCCGACGAGGCCGAACGTCTCGCCCTCGTAGATATCCAGCGTGATGCCGTCGTTGGCCTTGACAAAGCGGCCGCCCTTCAGGGGGAAATACTGCTTCAGGTTGCTGATGCGAAGCAGAACCTTCTTGTCATTATTTTGCATATCTGTCCTCCTTCTTCGCGTAGAAGCAGCGAACCTGCTGGGTGTCGGAGACGTGGATCAGCTCCGGCTCCTCCTCCAGACAGCGCTCGGTCGCGTACTTGCAGCGCGGGGCGAACTTGCAGCCCTTGGGCAGATCCAGCGGGTGCGGGACCGCGCCGGGGATCGCTTCAAGCCGTTCGTCGCTGGGGGTATCCAGACGCGGGATGGAGAGCATCAGGCCCTCGGTATAGGGATGGGAATACTCGTTCTTGTGGAAGATCGTCTCGGCGGGTGCGTATTCGACGACCTGGCCGCAGTACATGACCGCGACGTTGTCGGCCATCTGGTTGATGACGCCGAGATCGTGCGTGATGAACAGAACGGCGGTGCCGTTTTTCTCACGCAGCTCGTTCATGAGCTTCAGGATCTGCGCCTGAATGGTCACGTCGAGCGCCGTGGTCGGCTCGTCCGCGATCAGCAGCTTCGGACGGCAGGCCAGCGCCATGGCGATCATGACACGCTGCCGCATACCGCCGGAGAGCTGGTGCGGATACTGCTTGGCGACGACTTCGGGGTTCGGGATCTTGACGTCGGACAGCAGCTCGACCGCTTTCGCAGCAGCCTGCTTTTTGTTCATGCCCTGATGAATCATGAGCGGCTCAGAGATCTGACGGCTGACGGTGAAGACCGGGTTCAGGCTCGTCATCGGCTCCTGGAAGATCACGGAGATCTCGTTGCCGCGGATCTTGTACATTTCGTTCATGGACAGCTTGGTCAGATCCTGACCGTTGAAGAGGATCTCGCCGGAGTCAATATAGCCGTTGCCGTCGAGCAGACGGAGAATGCTCATGGCCGAGACGCTCTTGCCGGAACCGGATTCGCCGACGACGCCGAGCACCTTGCCCGCGTCCAGCGAATAGCTGACGCCGTTGACCGCCTTGACCGTGCCGCGCTTGGTTGCGAAGAAAGTCTTCAGGTTTTTTAATTCAAGTAATGCCACAACAACCCCTCCTTATCGCTCAGCGGACTTGGGATCGACTGCATCACGCAGCGCATCACCGACGAGGTTGATGCAGATCGTGCAGATGCCGAAGATCGCAGCCGGGAATACCCAGCGCCACCAGTACTGCTGGATGACGATGGAGTTGTTCGCGCCGGTGAGCATATTGCCCCAGGTCGGCGTGGGCGGAGCAATGCCGAAGCCCATGTAGGACAGCGAAGACTCGGTGAGCATGCAGGTTGCGAAACTCAGCGTCGCGTTGACCAGAATGAGGCTCATGACATTGGGGATGATGTGATGGAAGATGATCGACTTTTCGCGCACGCCGAGAGCCTTGGCAGCGGTAACGTACTCCTGCTCACGCTGTGAGAAGATCTGCGCGCGGATCAGATGGCAGATGCCCGGCCAAGACAGAACGCCAAGCACGACCATGATGAGGTACATACGCTGCTCAGCCGTGATACGGGTGCCGATGATGGCGGATAGGATCATGGCGAAGGGCAGGAACGGCAGGCCGCCGACGACCTCAGAGATACGCATGATGATGTTGTCGACCCAGCCGCCAAAATAACCGGCCAGTCCGCCGAGGATGATGCCGATAATGAGCTGGATGATGACGGAGATGGCGCCGACGGTCATGGTGACCTTGCCGCCGTTGATGATGCGGTTGAACACGTCGCGTCCCAGATCATCCGTACCGCAGACATAACCCTTCAGGCCCCACGTTTCAACGTCGCCGTCAACTGTGACTGCATAGTTCTGATAGAAGCCTGCGTAAACGGTGACGATCTCCTTGTCATTGAAAGAGGCCGGAACGGATGCCTGCCCATGGGTGTTGTCGCCCCAGGAGATGACCTCGCCGTCGTCCATCAGAGCCGTGAAGTGATAGCGGCCGCCGTAGAGTTCGACAGGCTTGCTCTCAAATGCAGGAACGTTTTTTTCGCCGTTGGTGCAGGTGCCCCAGACGACGACGGTGCCGTCTTCCTTGACCGCCGCAACCGCGTTGCTGGACGCTGCGATGTCAACGACGCCGGAATCCAGTCCGTCCGGGATGCGGACAAGGGCATTGTCCTTCTGGAAGCCAGAATAGACAACTGCGCCGTCCTTCGTCAGAGCGATGTACGCGCGGGCCGTCAGGGCGACCTTTTCAATGTTGCCCTGATACTCTTTTTTGACCTTGATGTCAGCCTGATTGCCGTTGCCCCAGAGGAACAGTTCACCGTCTTCGGTGACAGCCGCGGAGAACTGGTTGCTGGCCTCGATCTGCTTGATGCCGAGGTTCTTGCCGTAGGCGGCGGCCATCTGGAGCTTGTCGGGAAGCATATCCTGGCCGAGACGGCGGTTGCCCCAGACATAGACCCCGCCGTTTTCGTCGAGCGCGACGATATGGTCATAGCCTGCCGCGACGTTGACGATCTTGGCGTTCTGAACTTCCTCGGGGATGTTCTTCAGATCGATGGTTTCTGTAATCTTGGTATAGCCCCAGGTATAGACGTTGCCGTCGGTGTCAACGCCGACGCCGTAGGTCGTGCCGGGAGAGATATCTGCGACCTTATGCTTCATACCGTCGGGAATGGACATCATGTTCATTCCGGGCGGAACATTCAGCTGCGTATTGTCCTGATAGGACAGATCAAGCGTATAGAACTTCGGGCCGATCATGACCAGCAGGAAAATCAGAAGGAACACGATCAGACCGATCATGCCGAGCCGGTTATGCAGGAAATTCTTGAGGATCAGACGGCCAGGGCTTTGCAGCTGTTCTTCCGTCATGAAGTCGGTGACCTTGTTGCGGTTGCCGAACAGACGGGTAAAGAGGGTCGATTTTTTCTTTTTATCCATGTTTCTCCTCCCCCTTTACTTATTGACACGCACGCGCGGGTCAACGATGCCGTAGCTGAGGTCGGTGATCAGCTGGCCGACGAGCGCGATGAGCACATAGAACATCTGAATCGCCAGTGCAAGTTCAAAGTCGTTGTTCATCAGGCCCTGATAGTACAGCTGTCCCATACCGTTGAGCGCGAACATCTGCTCAATGATCAGAGAACCGGAGAAGATGCTGATGAACCAGCCGATGAGAACGGTAATGACTGGCAGCAGCGCGTTGCGCCATGCGTGGGAATAGACGACGACCTTTTCGCGCAGGCCCTTGGCGCGGGCAGTGCGGATATAGTCCATGCTGAGCGCTTCGATCATGGCGGCGCGGACGTAGCGGGTCATGCCGCCGAGAGAGCCGACCGTCATAACGAGCACCGGCAGCGTCATATAGTAGACCTTGTCGAGGAACGCACGGAAGCCGGTAAAGTTATTGCCCGGCGTCTGCATTCCGAAAACCGGCAGCCAGCGGAGCGTGACCGCGAACAGCCAGATAAAAATCAGTGCAATGATGTAGACTGGAATCGAGTAGCCCACAATGGACAGCACCTGCACGGCGTTGTCTGATTTGCTGCGCTTATGCACGGCACAGTAGATGCCAAGCGGGATCGTGATGGCCAGCGCGACAAGCGTTGAGAAAATGTTGATGTAGATCGTGTTGAGCATTCTTGACGGCAGAACATTGGCAACATCCGTCTTGTAGATCTGGGAGTAGCCGAAGTTGCCCTGCAGCATACCGTTGAGTTCGCCGTTGACGTCTGGCCAGAAGCCGATCCAGCGCAGATAGCGCACGATCAGCGGGTCGTCGAGGCCCATCTGCTGGCGCAGCATCTGATAGCGCTGCTCATATTCTTCCGGCTTGAGCGTCGTTTTCATCGGCTCGAGCTGGGCGCGGGCCGGGTCGGTCGGGATCAGGTTGTAGATGGAATACATCAGAAGCGAAACAAGCAGAAATACAATTACCATGTATACAAGTCGCTTGAGTACATATTTCGTCATCCGCATACCCTCCTTTTCTCTTGTATTTGCTCAAAAAGAGCGCAGGAATCTGTATATAAAACCAAAACAGTCTTTTTTCGTAGATATATGATACGCTAAAGAAAAAAAGATTCGCCAAAGATACCGGAAGCGACGGGGCGGTTTGTGCCGCCCCGTCGCTGGGAAACATGGGGAAGGATCGCTATTATTCGGCGCCCTCGATGGAAGCGTAGACAATCGCCTTCTGGAAATCCCACAGGCTGGACTCGTTGTAGTTCTTCAGCCAGGACGGGAAGAAGGTGTGATAGTCGTTGCAGTACAGAGGAATCTCAGGCAGCAGCGCATTCCAGCGGACGATGAACTTCTGGAAGTAATCCAGGTAGGTCGCGTCGTCGCCAGGAGCGGACTTGTAAACCATGTCCATGGACAGGTCGTCGAGTTCCTTGTCGAAGATGTAGTTCTGGTTGTAGCCCATCTTGACGTAGTCGGACTCAGGATCGGAAGCGAAGTTGTAGGCATAGTCATAGACATCGGCGAAACCGGTGGCCAGGTTGAACATGCCATAGGTGAACACGCCGTACTGATCGCCGACGGAGGTATCGCGGTAGATCCAGTTCAGCAGTTCGGAGAAGGTCATGGTGACCTGCTCGATCTGCATGCCGGCGTCAGCAGTCTGCTTGCCGTTGGCGAGCATGGTAGCCAGCAGAGCGGAAACGGGGTTGTTCTCGGAGGAAGCCCACATGATGTGCAGAGGCATCAGGATGCGGCCGTCAGCCAGAGTAACGTTCAGAGCATAGTCGCCGGCTTCTTCAGCGGTGACTTCCTTGTAACGCAGGCCGGTGCCGGAATACTCGTTGCCTTCGGCATCCAGCGTCCAGCCGTCAGCCTCGAGGACTTCAACAGCCTTAGCCGGGTCATAGGAGTAGGTGTTGAGGTTGTCGTTGAAGAATTCTTCGGAATCCTGATACATCCACTGTGCGGTGGAGTACGGGCCATGAACGACAGAGCCGTAGCCGCCGGTGAAGGTGGTAGCGAACTCTTCGCGGTCAAGCAGGTATGCAACAGCCTGACGGACAGCAGCGAACTGCGTGGGGCCGCCGTCGCACTGGAACATGATCTTGCCGTAGCCGTTACGGGTGTAGTGGCAGTAGTCGAATTCGCCGGTCTCAGCCATGTCGAGGGCAGTGTTGATCTGGTCACCTTCGGACAGCTGGGACAGGAAGTTAATTTCGCCCGTCTTGAAAGCGTCCATCATGGTGTCGTCTTCAGCCTTGACGATGACAACGGTCTGGATGGAAGGCTTCTGGCCCTCGAAGTTGCCTGCGTAGTTGGGGTTGATCTCAAGCGTAGCGGTCAGAGCGCCGGTGTCGAGGCTCTTGACCATGTACGGGCCGGCAGAGACGCGGTCAGCGTACACATAACGGGAAGCGTTGATCTCATCGGCAACCAGCTCGCCGCCGTCGAGGTATGCGCCGTTGCCGTCGTCCTTGACGGTCAGGTCAGCGGAAGCGTACATCGGCAGGTACAGAGGAGACAGGGAAGCGTAGCTGAACGCATAGTAATAGTTGGCGTAGTCAGCTGCGATCTGGATGGAGTAGGTATAGGGATCCAGCAGGCGGACGCCGGCCAGCTCCTTGGTCTCGCCGTTCTGGTACTCGGGGCCGCCGAAAACGGAGTTGGCGGTGACGGTCGCGCCGGCTTCCTTCGTGGCCGGGGACAGCTGGACCAGAGCGTAGGCGACATAGTCAGCAGCGGTGATGGGCTCGCCGTTGTTGTAGGTCAGGCCCTCATTGATCTTGACGGTGAAGGTGATGGTGCCGTCGTCGTTCTTGGTCTCGTCGATGGAGGCAGCCGTGGTCTGGTTCATGACCATCTGACCGAACTGATCGAAAATGACGGTGTCATAGTCGTTGATCAGGTCGCGGACGGCCTTGTCGCTGGCGTTGTTGGTCCACCATGCGTTGCCGAGGTCACCGGAGATCTCGGTGGAGCTGCCGTAGATGACCTTGTTCTCACGGGTCTCGACGGGAGTCGCATCTTCAGCCGGGGTGTTGTCTTCGGCGGGAGTGTTGGTGTCTTCAGCGGGGGTGTTGGTGTCGCTGGGAGTGGTCTCAGCGGGCTTTTCGGCGTTGTTTGCGCAGCCGGCGAACATGGCAGCAACCATGACGACGACGAGAAGCAGCGCGAAGAGCTTCTTCAGATTCTTTTTCATCTTAATCCTCCTGTTTTAATTTTATAATTTACTGTGTTTGATCCACAGAAAATTATCGCTGTTTTTGATATTTGTCCGTCTCCGACGGTCATCTGGCCGCGCGCCGGATACAATATAATATCTGTAACTTATTATAGCATATTCGTGGTCTGGAATCAACTAAAATGATTTTTTTCCACCTGAAAAATTGTCTTTTCCCGTACATTTCCCGACAGCGCCCGGTTCGCTTCCCGTGCCGTATCTTTTTCCTGCGCGCGTTCCGATTTCGTCCAAAAACGTCGATCTTTCCGTGTCTTTTTGAACAAAAATCAGCATTTTTAACAGTTTTTACCGCTTGTTTTTGTGCGTTCATCCAGTCCTCCTCGCCAGTGCGCACAGAATTTCCTCTGTATTCTGTACAAAACAGCAGAAAATCCGCCTGCCATTTTTATTTGTGCACCACACTAAAGCCCCGCATTTTTCCATGCGCAGGCGCAGCAAAAGGGCTCCCCTTTGCGTGCAAAGAGGAGCCTTAGGCGAATTCGTACTGCTTCGCAGATTTTGAATGCAAAGCTGATTTACCGCAGCCATTCAAAGACAGCCGCTGTCAAGCTCGATGTCCCGTAACAGGCAGCTCCTGACAGATCCGATCAGAACGCCCAGGTTCCGTTCCGGAAGATGGCAACGGTCTTTCCGTCCTCGCAGACAGCGTCGATCGAGAGATCTGCCGAGCCGATCATGAAATCCTCGTGGATCATGGAGTCGTTCACGCCAAGCTTGCGGCATTCGTCCAGCGTCTTGTTCTGGAAGTCCCTGATGGTGTCCGCAAAGCCCATGCCGAGCGCCAGATGGCAGCAGGCGTTCTCATCGAACAGCGTGTTGTAGAACAGCAGGCCCGTCTGGTTGATGGGCGAATCGAACGGCACGAGCGCGCATTCGCCGAGATACCGGCTGCCCTCGTCCATTTCGATGAGCTTCGTCAGAAGCTCGTTGTTTTCCTCAGCGTGCCATTCGACGGCCTTGCCCTCATGGAAGCGGATCCAGAAGCCGCTTATCAGCTGGCCCTGATAGCTCAGCGGCTTCGTCGCGTAGACGATGCCCTCGGCCACGCCGCGCATCGGGGAGATGAAGCATTCCTCGGTGGGGATGTTGGGGTTGAAGAAAATGCCCTGCAGGCTCGTCTCTCCGCCGCCGCAGAACTGCGCCTCGGGGATCATGCCGACGGTGAAGTCGGTGCCGTTGGAGGATTTATAGCGCAGCTCCCGGATATGCAGCTTGTTGAGATATTCGCAGCGGTCGTGCAGATCCCGGTTGTGGTCTTCCCACGCCTTGATGGGATCGTCGGTCACGCGGGAGGTCTTCAGAATGGCCTCCCACAGCTTTTCCACGGCCTGCGACGCGCGCAGCTCCGGGAAGAGCTTCTTGGCCCACTTTTCACCCGGCACAGCGGCGATGCACCACTGATATTTGTTCTCGATCTGGTCGCGGTAGCCCTTGATGATGGGGTACTTGGCCTGCTGGGACTTTGCCATCTTCTCCTGGTTCACGCCGCGCAGGCCGTCGGGGTCCTCGCTGATGAGATAAATGCGGCAGGGAATGGTGTCGACATAGTGCTGCCAGCGGGCCTCTTCATAGTTGTCGAGCGTGGACAGAGTCTTGACGGAGCGGTAGCGCACGTGCAGCTTCGTAAGCGGCTGATAGCTCCAGTCGACAACGACCTTCTTCGCCTTCAGCTTATAGCACTCGTCGACCACCATCGCGACGAATTCCGGCTGGTCAAGCTCGGCCGTGATAAAGACCTCCTGTCCCTTCTGGACATTCGCTCCGGCCTTGGCGATCAGCTTTGCGTATTCCCGCAGGACTGTTTTTTTCATAAAAAAGCCTCCATTGCTTTTATTTTTCTATAGTTTAGCACATTTTTCCCGCATTGAAAAGGGCCGCGCGAAAATTCGCCCTTGCGGGCCTGCGCCGGGCGCGGTATACTGAAAGAAAACGACACATGGAGGGTTCTTTCATGCTTACCGAACAGCTTTTCGACTTTCTCGCCGCCAGCCCCAGCTGCTACCATGCCGTGCAGGCGATCGCGGAGCGGCTGGAAAGAAACGGCTATGCGCAGCTTCGGGAGCAGGACGCATGGGCGCTGACGCCGGGCGGGAAATACTTCGTCACGCGCAACGGCTCGTCGCTCCTGTCCTTCCGCATCCCGCAGAGTGCGCCCGCGGGCTTCCTGATGGCCGCCGCGCATACCGACTCCCCCACCTTCAAGATCAAGCACAACCCGGAGAAAAAGTCCGGCCCGTATGTGCAGCTGTCGACGGAGAAATACGGCGGTATGCTCATGGGCACATGGTTCGACCGGCCGCTTTCCGTCGCAGGCCGCGTCGTGACGGCGAAGGACGGGAAGCTGGAGACGAAGCTGGTCGACGTGGGCCGCGATCTTGCCGTGATCCCCTCCGTCGCCATCCATATGAACCGCGCCGCGCACGACGGCTTCAAGTTCATGGCGAATGTCGACACGCTCCCGCTCTACGGGATGCAGGCGGCCTCCGGCAGCTTCCGCAGCGTCGTGGCCAAGGCTGTAGGCGTGCAGGAGGACGAGGTGCTCGGAGAAGACCTGAGCCTGTATGTGCGCACGCGCGGCACTTGCCTCGGCGCGAAAAACAAGTTTATTCTCGCCCCGCGGCTGGACGATCTCGGCTGCGTGTTTGGTCTGTTCGAGGGCTTTCTGGCCGCGAAGGCCTCTGGCAGCGTGCCGGTCTTCTGCGCGTTCGACAATGAGGAGGTCGGCAGCCAGACAAAGCAGGGCGCGGCGTCGAGCCTGCTTTCCGATACGCTCCGGCGCATCGCGCTTGCGCTGGGGCTGAATGAGGAAGGGTATCTGCGAATGCTTGCGCAGAGCTTCCTTGTCTCGGCAGACAACGCCCACGGCGTCCACCCGAACCATCCGGAATACGCCGACATGACCAACACGCCGCGTCTGAACGGCGGCGTCGTCATCAAGTTCAACGCCAACCAGCGCTACACGACCGACGGCGTCTCCTGCGCGCTGTTCACGGCAGTCTGCCGCGAGGCGGGCGCGCCCGTGCAGGTCTACGCGAACCGCTCCGATATGCCGGGCGGCTCGACCCTCGGCTCCATCGCCACAACGAAGGTCTCCGTTCCAAGCGTAGACATCGGCCTTGCACAGCTGGCCATGCACTCCTGCGTGGAAACGGCAGGCGCGGAGGATCTCGACGCGCTGGTTAAAGCCATGACGTGCTATTACGGCAAGACCTTGACACGAAGCGGGGAACAGATCACGTTCTGAGTACGCCTAAAGGCTCCCTCTCATACGGGTGTAGGGGCCGATGCCCACATCGGCCCGGCAGAATGTACCGCTTTTTACGGAAATCTGTGGTGAATTCGTAACTTCCCAGTGGGCCGATGTGGGCATCGGCCCCTACAGGGCACTGTGCAGATTTGCAGCTGCCCAGCGGGCGGAGCAGGGCCCCGCCTCTACCAACCGCATTTGATTTTTTGTTACTATATAATAGAAAAAAAGGAGGCAGATCCATCATGGGCATGATCCTGACGGACGAACAGCAGGCCATTCTGGACGGTGCCAAGGGTGAAACCATGGCGAAGGTCATGAAAACGCTTGTCATGTTCGGCGAAGCATTCCACGCGGAGAAAATGGTTCCGGTCACGAGCCGGTACAACCATCTTGTCACATCCTTCGGCCTCGGCGTTCTGCAGCCGGTGTACGATCTCATGCAGCAGCTGATCGACGCGGGCGCCGTCTCCGGCCAGAAATTCTCGGCAGACCCCCGCCCGCTCGACCCCAATGTCCCGGCAAATCTTCTGCAGCAGCTCGTGTTCAAGAAGTTCATGTACAACAAGCAGGACTTTTATGAGGGCCAGCTGGAAAAGCTGGGGCTTCTGAACAAGGACGCGTTCACCTGCACCTGTTACATGTCCGAGGTCGGCAACAAGCCCGAACAGGGTGAGGTGCTCTCGTGGTCGGAATCCTCCGCCGTCGTGTACGCGAACTCCGTGCTCGGCGCACGCTGCAACCGCAACTCCGGCATCATGGACATCATGGGCTCCATCGTCGGCTTTGTGCCGTATTTCGGTCTGCTGACCGACGAAGGACGCCGGGCAACGTGGGTCATCAAAATCGAGACGTCCAAAAAGCCCGAAGCGCAGCTGCTTGGCTCGGCCATCGGCATGAAGGTCATGGAGGATGTGCCGTATGTGGTCGGCCTCGACAAATGGCTCGGCACGGAGCTGGACGACGCGGCCTGCACCTATCTCAAGGACTTCGGCGCGGCCACCGCATCCAACGGCGCAGTGGGCCTTTATCACATTGCGAACCTCACGCCCGAGGCGAAGGCGCAGGGCGAAGCGCTGATCGCCGAAGGCGCGAGGGTCTATGTGATCGACGACGCGGAGCTTCAGCGCGTCAAGGACAGCTATCCCGTCGTCTGGAAGAACAGGGACGCGAAGCCGAAGCTCTGCTTCATGGGCTGCCCGCATATGTCGCTTGAGCAGCTGAAGACATGGACCGACCGCGTGGAGCAGGCGCTTGCAGAGGCAGGCCGCAGCAAGGTCTGCATCCC
>ENA-OZGC01001203-OZGC01001203.1-human-gut-metagenome-genome-assembly--contig:-NODE-1203-length-15535-cov-5.142829_pt1 | contig 15535 bp, 9 predicted proteins | sample MGYA00245109_ERZ653643 | MGnify/ENA primary metagenome ERZ653643 (study PRJEB26926, sample SAMN06165107) | human gut metagenome | biome: ENVO:00009003; feature: ENVO:2100002; material: ENVO:00002003... | reverse complement strand
GTCGTGAACCGCCAGCTGCGCCAGCCTGGCCGCCCCCAGCGCCGGGCCGACATCGCCCCCGGTACGGTAATCGAGCTGCAGGCCGCTGATATCCGCCAGCATTTGCCGCCAGTAAGCGCTGCGCGCCCCGCCGCCGATAAGCGTGATGCTCTGCGGCTTGATGCCGCAGGCGTGCACCACGTCCATACCATCCGCCAGCGCATAGCCCACCCCTTCCAGCACCGCCCGCGCCAGCTCTGCCGGCCCATGCTGATGCGTCAGGCCAAAAAAGACGCCCTTAGCCTGCGGGTTGTTGTGCGGCGTGCGTTCGCCAGACAGATAGGGCAGGAACCACACCGGACCGGCGCTTTCATCCGCCGTCTGCGCCGCCGCGATCAGCGCCGGCACGCTGGCGAGACCGGTTAATTTTGCCGCCCAGTCCAGACAGGAGGCCGCGCTGAGCATCACCGACATCAAATGCCAGCGGCCCGGCAGGGCATGGCAGAAGCTGTGCACCGCGCTTTCGGGTTTGCTAAGGAACCCTTCACTGACGGCGAAGTAGACGCCTGAGGTGCCCAGCGACAGCATCGCCTGACCGGCATCGGCCATGCCGACCCCGACCGCGCCCGCGGCGTTGTCGCCCCCGCCGCCCACCACCAGCGCCGGCGGCATATTCCACGCCTGCGCCACCTCAGGTCGCAGTTGCCCGGTGACGTCGCTGCCTTCGAACAGCGCTGGCATCGCATCCCGACTGAGATCGCAGGCGGCGAGCATCTCGTCGCTCCAGTCGCGCCGGGCGACGTCCAGCCACATCGTGCCGGCGGCGTCAGACATATCGCTGGCGAGCTCGCCGGTCATGCGCAGGCGCAGATAATCCTTGGGCAGCAGCACTTTATCGACCTGGCTGAACACTGCCGCCTCGTGGCGCTGTACCCATAAGAGCTTCGGCGCCGTAAAGCCCGGCATCATCAGGTTGCCGGTGATCTGCCGGGAAGCGCTGACTTTGTCTTCCAGCAGCTGGCACTCTTCGGCGCAGCGGCCGTCATTCCATAAAATGGCCGGACGCAGCACCTGTAACGATTTATCCAGTAGGGTGGCGCCGTGCATCTGCCCGGCAATGCCCAGCGCCTTCACGTCGCGCAGGCTATGCTGCGCGCCCAGGGCTTTCATCGCCGTGTCCGTCGCCAGCCACCACTGTTCGGGATCTTGCTCCGACCACAGCGGATGCGGACGCGAGACGGTGAGTTTTTCGGTATGCGATGCCACTACCTCACCCTGCTCATTGAGCAGGATGGCTTTGACGCCCGACGTCCCCAGATCGATGCCGATATACATACTCCCTCTCCTTAAACGCGCGCCACGGCTGAGCGTGGCGCGAACAGAGCATCCTGGTTGCGGCGCCGGTCACCCCGGGCGCCGCCGCATGATTACTTGTCAAACAGATAATGGTTGACCAGATTTTCCAGTTGTTCCTGCTGGCCGCTGCGATGCTGCGGCGCCAGCTGATGCTGAGCGGCATACTGGGCAATATCGCTCAGGGTCATCTGCCCGTTAAGGATCTGCTGCCCCAGCTCACCGTTCCAGCCGGCGTAGCGTCTGGCCACGCGCTTATCCAGTTCGCCGTCCTCGATCATCCGCGCCGCGACCTTCAGCGACAGCGCCATGGTATCCATCGCGCCAATATGACCATAGAACAGATCGTATTTGTCGGTGCTCTGCCGGCGCACTTTCGCATCAAAGTTGAGCCCGCCGGTGGTGAAGCCGCCCGCTTTGAGGATTTCATACATCACCAGCGCGTTCTCTTCGACGCTGTTCGGGAACTGGTCGGTATCCCAGCCCAGCTGCGGATCGCCGCGGTTGGCGTCAACGGAGCCGAACAGCCCCAGCGCAATGGCCGTCGCAATTTCATGATGGAACGAATGGCCGGCGAGCGTGGCATGGTTAGCTTCAATATTCAGTTTAATCTCTTTTTCCAGACCAAACTGTTTGAGGAAGCCGTAAACGGTAGAGGCATCATAGTCATACTGATGCTTGGTCGGCTCCTGCGGTTTGGGCTCAATCAGCAGCGTGCCTTTAAAGCCGATTTTATGCTTATGCTCCACCACCAGCTGCATAAAGCGGCCAATCTGCTCACGCTCCTGGCGCAGGTCGGTATTCAGCAGGGTTTCATAGCCCTCGCGACCGCCCCACAGCACATAGTTTTCACCGCCCAGTTGATGGGTGGCATTCATGGCGGTGACCACCTGGGTGGCCGCCCAGCTAAATACTTCCGGATCCGGGTTGGTGGCCGCGCCGGCGCCGTAGCGCGGGTTGGTAAAGCAGTTTGCGGTCCCCCACAGAAGCTTCACGCCGCTCTGCTGCTGTTTCTCAGCCAGCACCTCGACCATCCGGGCGAAGTTATTGCTGTACTCCTTGAGCGAAGCGCCTTCCGGCGAGACGTCAACGTCGTGGAAGCAGTAGTAAGGCACGTTGAGTTTATGGAAGAATTCGAACGCCACATCGGCTTTGCGTTTGGCCATCTCCAGGGCGTCGCCAGGCTGCTGCCAGGGACGATCAAAGGAGCCCACGCCAAACATATCGGCGCCATTCCAGCAGAAGGTGTGCCAGTAACAGGCCGCAAAACGCAGATGATCTTCCATCCGTTTGCCCAGCACCAGTTCATCCGGGTTGTAATGACGGAAAGCCAGCGGGTTAGTGGATTTCGGGCCTTCGTAACGAACGCGATCGAGTTGATCGAAATAGGTCTGCATAGAGAACTCCATATTCAGAGATGCGGCGAATAACCAATCAGATACCCTAAATAATTCGAGTTGCAGGAAGGCGGCAGGAGCGCAAGTCCCCGGTAACCAGGGGCGGAGCAACGAATGTCACCAACCCACCTACAACTTGAAGTATGACGGGTTTAAGCCAATATAGAATTTCGCTTTCATTTTCCTCAATTACGTTATTTCACACCGCCATTGAGAGAATCCACAAACGTGCGCCAGCTCGCAAAAATAATATCCAGTCGCCGTTGCGCCGCTCTGTCAGAGACAGTCCAGTGCAATAATAAGAGCGTGCATGAATAAAATACGATCGCCGTCATAATTTGCACATTAAACGAAATTTCATAACGGCAAAATAAGAACCGGTAATTGCCAGCCCTGCTTTCCGCGTTAAGAATCTGTAACGTATCCGCAACCTCATGTATCAAACATTATTTTCCGTTCGTCTTACCTACCCTTACAAAAAAGGTATCGTTATTATGAAGATAAAGAACCTTTGCCTTACGCTTTGCGCCAGCTCCCTCCTGCTCGCCAGCATGGCGGGGATGGCGAAAGAAGTGAAGATTGGCATGGCCATCGACGATCTGCGTCTGGAGCGCTGGCAGAAAGACCGTGATATTTTCGTCAATAAAGCGGAATCCTTAGGCGCCAAAGTTTTTGTCCAGTCCGCTAATGGCAATGAAGAAACGCAGATGTCGCAAATTGAAAACATGATCAACCGCGGCGTCGATGTGTTAGTCATTATTCCTTATAACGGCCAGGTACTCAGTAACGTTATTAAAGAAGCCAAGCAGGAAGGTATTAAAGTCCTGGCCTATGACCGTATGATTAATAATGCCGACATTGATTTCTATATATCTTTCGATAATGAAAAAGTTGGTGAAATGCAGGCGCAAAGTCTGGTCGACAAAGTGCCGCAGGGTAATTATTTCCTGATGGGCGGTTCGCCGGTGGATAATAACGCTAAACTGTTCCGCGCCGGACAGATGAAGGTTCTCAAGCCGTATGTCGATGATGGCAAAATTAAGATTGTCGGCGATCAGTGGGTTGACGGCTGGCTGCCGGAGAACGCGCTGAAAATAATGGAAAACGCGCTAACGGCGAATAATAACAAGATCGATGCCGTGGTCGCCTCCAATGACGCCACCGCCGGCGGCGCCATCCAGGCCTTAACCGCCCAGGGGCTGGCCGGCAAAGTGGCGATCTCCGGTCAGGATGCCGACCTGGCGGGCGTGAAGCGCATTATTTCCGGTACCCAGACGATGACCGTCTATAAACCGATTACCACCCTGGCCACCAACGCCGCTGAAATCGCCGTTGAGCTGGGTAACGATAAGCAGCCGAAGGCCGATACCACGCTGAATAACGGCTTAAAAGACGTCCCTTCGCGCCTGTTAACGCCAATTGAGGTAAATAAAGAGAATATCGACGCCACGGTGATTAAAGACGGTTTCCATAAAAAGAGTGAACTGTAATGGCTGACGCCCCGCTGCGGGGCGTCATTTTCATCCCGCCGGATATCACTGTTGCGGAGTCTTTATGACCTGGCTACTCGAAATGAAGAACATCACCAAAACCTTCGGCGCTGTTAAAGCCGTGGATAACGTCAGCCTGCGCCTGAACGCAGGCGAGGTGGTCTCGTTATGCGGTGAAAATGGGTCGGGGAAATCGACGCTGATGAAGGTGCTGTGCGGTATCTATCCGCACGGAAGCTATGAGGGCGAGATTATTTTTGCCGGCGAAACGCTGCAGGCAAACCATATTCGCGATACCGAACGCAAAGGCATCGCCATTATTCATCAGGAGCTGGCGCTGGTGAAACATCTCACCGTGCTGGAGAATATTTTCCTCGGCGCCGAGATATCCCGCCATGGTCTGCTGGATTATGAAACCATGACGCTGCGCTGTCAGAAGCTGTTGGCGCAGGTCAATCTGCCCATTTCCCCCGATACCCGCGTCGGCGACCTCGGCCTTGGTCAGCAGCAGTTGGTGGAGATCGCCAAGGCGCTGAATAAACAGGTTCGCCTGCTGATCCTCGACGAACCGACCGCCTCCTTAACCGAACAAGAAACCGCGACGCTGTTGGCGATCGTTCGCGATCTGCAAAACCACGATATCGCCTGCATCTATATCTCGCATAAGCTCAATGAGGTCAAAGCGATCTCCGATACGATCTGCGTGATCCGCGACGGCCAGCACATCGGCACCCGCGATGCCAGCGGCATGAGCGAAGACGATATCATCACCATGATGGTCGGCCGCGAGCTCACCGCGCTCTATCCCAGCGAGCCGCACGCCCACGGCGAGGAGATCCTGCGGGTTGAACATTTAACCGCCTGGCACCCGGTAAACCGCCATATTAAACGGGTCAATGACGTCTCATTTTCCCTGCGTCGCGGAGAAATCCTCGGCATCGCCGGGCTGGTCGGCGCCGGACGTACCGAGGCGGTACAGTGCCTGTTCGGCGTCTGGCCGGGGCGCTGGCAAGGGGAGATCTTTATTGATGGCCAGCCGGTGAGCATCTCTAACTGCCAGCAGGCCATTGCCCACGGCATCGCCATGGTGCCGGAAGACCGCAAAAAAGACGGCATCGTGCCGGTGATGGCGGTGGGCAAAAACATTACCCTCGCGGCGCTCAACCAGTTCACCGGCGCAATGAGTAGCCTGGACGACGCCGCCGAGCAGCACTGCATTCAGCAGTCCATTCAGCGTTTGAAAATTAAAACCTCCTCGCCGGAGCTGGCGATTGGCCGTCTGAGCGGCGGCAACCAGCAAAAGGCGATTCTGGCGCGCTGTCTGTTGCTCAATCCGCGCATTCTGATCCTCGACGAACCCACCCGTGGCATCGATATCGGGGCGAAGTATGAAATTTATAAACTGATTAACCAGCTGGTGCAGCAGGGCATCGCGGTCATTGTCATTTCATCCGAACTGCCCGAGGTGCTCGGTCTCAGCGATCGGGTGCTGGTCATGCACGAAGGCAGACTAAAAGCCAATTTGGTTAATCAACATCTGACCCAGGAACAGGTGATGGAAGCCGCGCTGAGGAGCGAACGCCATGTCGAAGAACACGTCGTCTGAAATCAAACTCACCCCAACCGCCCCCGCGGCCCTGCCGGCGCTGAAGGGGCTGAATCTCCAGGTCTTCGTGATGATCGCCGCCATCGTCGTCATTATGCTGTTTTTCACCTGGGTTACCGATGGCGCCTACCTGAGCGCACGCAATATCTCCAACCTGCTGCGGCAGACGGCCATCACCGGCATCCTCGCCGTCGGCATGGTGTTTGTGATTATTTCGGCAGAAATCGACTTGTCCGTTGGCTCGATGATGGGGCTGCTGGGCGGCGCTGCGGCGATCTTTGACGTCTGGCTCGGCTGGCCGCTGCCGCTCACCATTCTGGTGACGCTGGTGATGGGCCTGCTGCTCGGCGCGTGGAACGGATGGTGGGTAGCCTATCGCAAAGTGCCCTCGTTTATCGTCACCCTTGCCGGGATGCTGGCGTTTCGCGGCATTCTGATCGGCATCACCAACGGGACCACCGTCTCGCCCACCAGCCCGGCGATGTCGCAGATCGGCCAAAGCTACCTGCCAGACGGCATCGGCTTCGGCATCGGCGTTGTCGGCATGGCGGTGTTTATCGTCTGGCAGTGGCGCGGGCGGATGCGCCGGCAGGCGTTAGGTCTGGCGACCTCGTCCTCCACCGCCGCCGTCGGCCGCCAGGCCATTACCGCGGTGATTGTGCTAGGCGCAATCTGGCTGCTCAATGACTATCGCGGCGTACCGACCCCGGTGCTGATCCTCGCCGCCCTGCTGCTGGCGGGCCTGTTTATGGCCACCCGCACCGCCTTTGGTCGCCGCCTCTACGCCATCGGCGGCAACCTGGAGGCGGCCCGTCTGTCCGGGATTAACGTCGAGCGTACCAAGCTGGCGGTGTTTGCCATTAACGGCCTGATGGTCGCCATTGCCGGGCTAATCCTCAGCTCACGGCTCGGCGCGGGGTCGCCTTCGGCGGGCAATATCGCCGAACTGGACGCCATCGCCGCCTGCGTCATCGGCGGCACCAGCCTGGCGGGCGGCATCGGCAGCGTCGCCGGGGCGGTAATGGGGGCGTTTATTATGTCGGCCCTGGATAACGGCATGAGCATGATGGACGTCGCCACCTTCTGGCAATATATCGTTAAAGGCGCCATTTTGCTGCTGGCGGTGTGGATGGACTCTGCCACCAAGCGGCGCGCATAAGCAGAGACTCTCTGAAGAATGTCTGAATTCTTTGCGCTACCGCCAAACTTCGCCATAAGGCGCTTGAAATATCTCGGGCATTAGCCGGTAGTGTATACCCAACATCATTCGGGTTGCAGACGGCGCCCCCGGCCGCGTACCGGCGTACGTGGCCGGGATGAGTGGTAAGTCAGGCCATCGGCAACATCTTGAATGAAGGGGTATGACCGGGGTTAGAGCAGGAACATTATCTATGTTTGAAAAGCGTCACCGTATTACGCTGTTATTTAACGCCAACAAAGCTTATGACCGCCAGGTAGTTGAAGGTGTCGGCGAGTATCTGCAGGCCTCCCAGTTGGAATGGGATATCTTTATTGAAGAGGACTTTCGGGCACGCATCGAAAACATCAAAGAGTGGTTGGGCGATGGCGTTATCGCCGACTATGACGATCCCGAAATCGAAAAGCTGCTGGCCGATGTCCACGTGCCCATCGTCGGCGTCGGCGGATCTTATCATCAGCCAGAGCAGTACCCGCCGGTCCACTATATCGCCACCGACAACGCCGCGCTGGTGGAAAGCGCTTTTCTCCATTTGAAGGAAAAAGGGGTGCACCGCTTCGCGTTTTACGGACTCCCCGCCTCCAGCGGTAAACGCTGGGCGGTAGAGCGCGAGTATGCCTTCTGCCAGCTGGTCGCGAAGGAGAAGTATCGCGGCGTGGTCTACCAGGGGCTGGAGACAGCGCCGGAGAACTGGCAGCACGCGCAAAACCGGCTCGCCGACTGGCTGCAAACCCTGCCGCCGCAAACCGGCATCATCGCCGTCACCGACGCCCGTGCCCGCCACGTCCTGCAGGCCTGCGAGCTGCTGCATATCCCGGTGCCAGAGAAACTGTGCGTTATCGGCATCGATAACGAGGAGCTAACCCGCTATCTCTCTCGCGTCGCCCTCTCCTCTGTCGCCCAGGGCACCCGCCAGATGGGTTATCAGGCGGCAAAATTACTCCACCGGCTGTTGAATAACGAGGCCCTCCCGCTGCAGCGCCAGCTGATCCCGCCGATGCGCGTCGTTGAGCGACGCTCCACCGACTACCGGTCGTTAAACGATCCCTCCGTGATACAGGCGATGCATTACATTCGCAACAATGCCTGTAAAGGCATCAAGGTGGAACAGGTGCTCGACGCCGTGGGCATCTCTCGTTCTAATCTGGAAAAACGCTTCAAAGAGGAGGTCGGGGAGACCATCCACACGGTGATCCACAGCGAAAAACTGGAAAAGGCGCGCAGCCTGCTGGTGTCCACTAGTCTGTCGATCAATGAGATTTCGCAGATGTGCGGCTATCCGTCGCTGCAATATTTCTATTCGGTGTTTAAGAAGGAGTACGACGTGACGCCGAAGGAGTACCGCGATCGGCACAGCGAGGTGATGCTGTAGGGTAAAAAAATGCCCGGCGACAAGGCCGGGCATCCGGATTACAGATGGGCGGCGATGAGCCGCTGATTGTCCTGATACATCGCGAAGAGATAGTTGTTGTAGCTCGACCCTTTGGTCGAATACCCCTTCAGCTTATGGATCATGGTGCTGGCAGTTACTTCCTGATCCGCCTTGCGCAGCTGCAGGCGCGACTTGCGGAAAGAAGAATAGGCCGGGTGGGTGTTCAGGTTTGTTACGTAAGCCTGCACCGACTGCTCTACCGACTCAAACTGCGAGTAACCTTTCATCGCGCCGCGGCAGCGACCGGCGCCGCACTTCATGCCGAACAGGTTGTTATTCTCGCGCGCCAGCCTGGAGGTACCCCAGCCACTTTCCGCCGCCGCCATGGTCGCCACCATGCTGTTCGGAATAATGTCGACACGCTCAAGCAGCGCGTTCCAGGGCACATGACGCGTATTGCCTGACCACTTCACCTTATAACGGGAAGCGATATCCTTCAGGCGCGCCTTCTCAGTCGGTGACCAGCGAGCATCGTACTGCTTGGAAATAAGCCAGTTACGATCCGCAGTAATCGCCTGATTCTGCTTGGTAATATAAGGCATGACCGTCCGGAGAAACGCTTTTTTCCTTGGTGTTCCGGAAGGGTATTTTCGCAAGTCAGGAAGTGAACTGCTCTTTACACTATTGCGAGAATACTCTTGTTTACTGCTTACCTTAGTACTACTTATCTTCTTTACCGTTGGGGCTTTATGACTCTTTGTCGCTGTGTGCGTTGTCGCCAACACACTACCTGAAAAGATGCAGGTTAGTAACATAAGTATGGCGGCCCCATATCGTCGTATGGGATTCGATATCATCAGGTCTCCTGGTCGGATATATGCATTCCAACACCTTGTTTTTCACAAAAAAACGATAGCTGAATCGCTAATAGTATCAAAAATACGCACTGAGGGCATCAACAGAAATAGTCCAATTCCGAATTGCTGTCATCTGAAATCGGTTTCTGCGGCGCATCGCCAGCGCGAAAATGCTAGCTTCGTCTCATTTTTAGCCTATTTTTTGAGCGGTGTCACTCACCCCTTTTCATCCTCCTGGTAAAACGCGCGTCAGGATGAGTTCACCCGCGCGGCGACAAGGCACACTAGATAAAAACCGCTCACAGGATCTCGCAATGAAACTCGCTGCGCTTGCCACGTTATTCGTGCCTGGGATGGCCTTTGCCGCCTGGACTACCACCGACTTTCCTGCTTTTACCGAAGAAGGGACCGGCCGATTCATCAGCCAGAAAGTGGTTGAGAAGGGTACACGTCCCCTGCAGCTAAATTTTGACCAGCAGTGCTGGCAGCCTTCCGGCGGCATTAAGCTCAACCAGATGCTGTCCATGGAGCCCTGTCGCGGCACACCGCCGCAATGGCGCATCTTCCGCCAGGGTCTGTATACCCTGGAGGTGGATACCCGTTCCGGCACGCCAACGATGATGATTTCGCTGGAGGAAAAAGAGACCAGCGCCGCGACGCCGCAGATCCGCCAGTGTCCGAAGTGGGACGGAAAACCGCTGACCATCGACGTCAGCAAAACCTTCGCCGAGGGCAGCAAGGTCCGCGATTTCTACAGCGGTAATGTCGCGACCGTCAGCGGCGGCAAAATCACCCTGCAGCCCGCCTTCGGCAGCAATGGCCTGCTGCTACTCGAGCGCGCCGAGACCGCCGCCCCGGCGCCGTTTGACTGGCACAATGCCACCGTCTACTTCGTCCTGACCGATCGCTTCGTAAACGGTAACCCGGCCAACGACAACAGCTATGGTCGCCATAAAGACGGCATGCAGGAGATCGGCACCTTCCACGGCGGCGACCTGCAGGGATTAACCAGCAAGCTGGATTATCTGCAGCAGATGGGAGTTAACGCCCTGTGGATCAGTTCCCCGCTCGAGCAGATCCACGGCTGGGTCGGCGGCGGCACGAAGGGCGATTTCCCTCACTACGCCTACCACGGCTATTACACCCAGGACTGGTCGAAACTGGACGCCAACATGGGGACCGAAGCGGATCTCCGCCGACTGGTGGATGAAGCGCATAAGCGCGGAATACGTATTCTGTTCGACGTGGTGATGAACCATGCCGGCTACGCCACCCTGGCCGACATGCAGGAGTTCCAGTTCGGCTCCCTGTATCTGCAAGGCGATGAGCTGAAAAAAACTCTCGGCGAGCGCTGGACGGACTGGAAGCCGGGCGCGGGACAGACCTGGCACAGCTTTAACGACTATATCAACTTCAGCGACAAAGCCGGGTGGGAGAAATGGTGGGGTAAGAAGTGGATCCGCACCGATATCGGCGATTACGACAATCCGGGCTATGACGATCTCACCATGTCGCTGGCCTTCCTGCCGGACCTGAAAACCGAATCGAAGGAGGTCTCAGGCCTGCCGAACTTCTATAACCATAAACCAGACACCGCAGCGAAAGCGATCCCGGGCTATACGCCGCGCGACTATCTGACACACTGGCTGAGCCAGTGGGTACGTGACTACGGCATCGATGGCTTCCGCGTCGATACCGCCAAACATGTGGAGATGGACGCCTGGCAGCAGTTAAAAACCCAGGCCACCGCCGCGCTGGCGGAGTGGAAGAAAGCCAATCCGGATAAAGCGCTGGATGCGGCGCCGTTCTGGATGACCGGCGAAGCGTGGGGACATGGAGTGATGCAGAGCGATTATTATCGCCACGGTTTTGATGCGATGATCAATTTCGACTACCAGGACCAGGCGGCGAAAGCGGCGACCTGTATGGCCAATATTGACCTCACCTGGCAGCAAATGGCGGACAAGCTGCAGAGCTTTAACGTCCTGAGCTACCTCTCCTCGCACGATACGCGGCTGTTCCGCGAAGGCGGCACCACCGCGGCGGAGCTACTGCTGCTGGCCCCTGGCGCCGTGCAGATTTTCTATGGCGACGAATCATCGCGCCCGTTCGGCCCCACCGGCTCGGACCCGCTGCAGGGTACCCGCTCGGAGATGAACTGGCAGGATGTCAACGGCAAGGCGGCCCGCAGCGTTACCCACTGGCAGAAGATCGGCCAGTTCCGCGCTCGCCATCCGGCAATCGGCATGGGCAAACAGACAACGCTGTCGATGCCACGTGGTTACGGGTTCGTGCGTGAGAGCGGTGAAGACAAAGTGATGGTCATCTGGGCCGGCCAGCAGCAGTAATCCACAGGTGGCTCTCCGCCCTGCGGGGAGCCACCATTTAGAACAAAATGCTAACAAAATAGCAATATACAGGATAAAGATAAAAACCCGCCTCCTCCCGCCGATTTGCACCACGCCAGCGCTGGCGTTATGGTTAGCCACTTTCCAGAACCACCGATAGACTATTCGCGATGACATTTTCCCTTTTCGGCGACAAATTCACCCGTCATTCAGGCATCACCCGCTTGATGGAAGACCTTAATGACGGTCTGCGCACGCCGGGCGCTATTATGCTGGGCGGCGGCAACCCCGCTCAGATCCCGGAAATGAATGACTACTTCCAGCAGCTGCTGGCCGACATGCTGGATAATGGCAAAGCCCTTGATGCGCTTTGTAATTATGATGGTCCACAGGGCAAAAGCGAGCTGCTGGCTCTGCTGGCGAACATGCTGCGCGACGAGCTGGGCTGGGAGATCGAACCACAGAATATTGCGCTAACAAACGGCAGTCAGAGCGCATTTTTCTACTTATTTAATCTGTTTGCAGGCCGTCGGGCAGATGGCACCACGCGTAAGGTACTGTTCCCACTGACGCCGGAATATATCGGCTACGCCGATGCCGGTCTGGAAGAGGATCTGTTCGTTGCCACCCGGCCGAACATCGAACTGCTGCCGGAAGGCCAGTTTAAGTACCATGTTGATTTTGAGCATCTGCAGGTGACGGAAGAGACCGGGATGATCTGCGTCTCGCGCCCCACCAACCCGACCGGCAACGTCATCACTGATGAAGAGCTGATCAAACTGGATGCGCTGGCGAATCAGCACGGGGTCCCGCTGGTGATTGATAACGCCTACGGTGTACCGTTCCCGGGCATTATCTTTAGCGACGCCCGACCGCTGTGGAATCCGAACATCGTGCTGTGTATGAGCCTGTCCAAGCTGGGCCTGCCGGGCAGCCGCTGCGGGATTATCATCGCCAACGAAAAAATCATCACCGCCATCAGCAACATGAACGGCATTATTAGCCTCGCCCCTGGCGGCATCGGGCCGGCAATGATGTGCGAAATGATTAAACGACAGGATCTGCTGCGCCTGTCAGAGACGGTGATCAAGCCCTTCTATTACCAGCGGGTGCAGGAAACCATCGCCATTATTCGCCGCTATCTGCCGGAGGAGCGCTGCCTTATTCACAAACCGGAGGGGGCAATCTTCCTCTGGCTGTGGTTTAAGGATCTGCCGATCTCCACCGAGCTGCTGTATCAGCGGCTGAAAAAGCGCGGCGTGCTGATGGTGCCGGGGGATTACTTCTTCCCTGGTCTGGATAAACCGTGGCCGCACACCCACCAGTGTATGCGCATGAACTATGTACCGGACCCGCAAAAAATCGAAGCCGGAGTGAAAATCCTCGCCGAAGAGGTTGAATTTGCCTGGCGCGAACAGGAAGCATAATCTCTGACGCCGCGGGCGGGTAACGTTCGTCAGCGACCCCATTCACGCCAGCGCCAGCCGCTGGCGTTTTTGCGCGCATAGCGCTTCCAGCTCCGCGGGAACCATCACCCGCAGCGCCTGCGTTGGGCAGGCGGCCACGCAGGCCGGTCCTTCGGCGCGGTGATGGCATAGATCGCATTTCAACGCCTGCGCCTGCTGGTTCATTACCGTAACGGTCATCGCGCCGTACGGGCAGGCCACCATGCAGCTTTTGCAGCCGATGCAGCGCCGCTGGTCGACCCACCAGACGTCATTGTCGCGCTGAATCGCCCCCTGTGGGCAAACGCTGGCGCAGGGCGCATCCTCGCACTGCCGACAGGCCATCGCCGTCGATATGTCACCGCTTTTCACCACCCGGATACGCGGCGCGAAATGGTTCGTCGACAGGGCGGCGACATCCTGCGCCTGCTGGTGCGCCACCGCGCAGGCCACTTCGCAGGTACGACAGCCGATGCACCGCTGGGCATTGGCAATAAGAAACTGGTTCATCCTCTGCTCCCTGGGGATAAAACCGCAGGGTGCCAGAATATCCCCTGCCCGCGCTTTGATCCTGAATGGAATCAGCGCTGTTTTTTGTCAGATGGCCGGCAGGATGTGGTCATTTGCCTGACGCTTCACGCACCGTGAAACCCAGCTCACGCGAAATTGCTTCGGCGGTCTCACGTAGTGGTTTTAACAAGTTCTTTTCGCCAGCTCCCCGGCACGAAGTCCGCCGGGGAGCCGACGTTAATGATTACCGGAACAATGCCTTATCGCGCAGGATATGATCGTTGCCGCGACGGCGGGTGAAGCCAATCCGATCGAAATACTCCAGGATCTGAATCGCCAGCTTCCGCCCTACGTTTAAGGTATCGCGGAAATCCGCCGCGCAGGTTGAACCGCGCAGCCGATCCAGCTCGCGCACCCGCTGGGCGAACTGCACAATGCGATCGTTGCGGTAGTAACGATCCTTGACGATCGCAGTAATCATCCCCTGCTGCGCCGCCTGGCGCAGCACCGCGCGCATCAGGGACTCTTCAACATGGACTTCGCGCGCAAGATCGCGCACCCACCACGGATCGTCGCCGAACAGAGTCTCCACCTTCTGCCAGACCGCCTGCTGCTCGTCGGTAAACCCGGCTTTATGCTCCGGCAAATGCAGCCAGCCGTGATGGCTGTGGACTAAGCCGCTCTCGCGCATCTGCTCAATCAGCAGCAGCACCAGCGCTTCATCTTCCATCGGCAGCGCGATGCGGCGCAGGCGCTCCCGGCCAGGGCCCGGCTCGTCTCGATGCTGCTCATGGTAGCGCGCAAGGGCATCCAGCAATTTTCGCTGCCAGCGGGCGGCAAGCGGCGCGCTAAGCAGGCGCTGTCCGGCCTGCAGATAGTCCGGTCGCTGGATCAGGGCCGCCATTCCGGCTTCGCTGAGCTGCCGCGCCCAGGCGAAGTGCTCAAGCCGGACGGCATCCCGCTGCAGATGCAGCTCCAGCGCCTGCGCATCGTCAGCGCCGACCGCTGCCAGGGCGTGCAGCCACTGCAGATATTCCGGTTTACGTTTGCCGCGACGCGGAGGATCCAGCGTCACCACCCGTGCGCCCGCCAGCGTCAAGCGAGCAGAGATATCGCGGAGCACCAGCCGGTCGTTATCCGCCAGCCACAGCGGAGTATCCAGCACCAGCTCCGCCAGGTTGCCCTCAAGAAGCGACACCCGGCCGGTAATGTGGCTGGCAGCATGGTGAATATGCAGCGGCTGCCACTGGCTGAGCGGCGTATGGCACTGCAGCTCGACAATCACCCGTTCTGCTGGCTCCGGCGGTGGTGAGGAGAGCAGCCAGTCGCCGCGGTGCACTGCCTCTTTTTGCGCATCGCCGACAATATTCAGCGCAATGCGCTGCCCGGCGTGCGCCTGCTCAACCGCTTGATTCTGGGCATGCAGGCTGCGGACGCGCATCGGCGTGTTGACGCCGGTAAGCCATAGGGTATCCCCGACCCGTACTTCGCCGGAGAGCGCCGTCCCGGTGACCACCAGCCCCGCGCCTTTGACGGTAAAAGCGCGGTCCAGCGCCAGGCGAAACCGCTGCTGCTGCGGGCGGGGGCGCTCCGCAAGCTGCAGCAGATGGCTGCGCAGTTCCGCAATACCGATGTTTTCCGCCGCCGCGGTGGGAAAGAAAGCGACGGCGTCAAAGCCCAGCTCGCCCAGGGTCTGCTCGACCTCTGCCTGAACCTCCGCCACCCTGGCGGCCGCCACGCGGTCCGTTTTGGTCAGCGCCACGGTCAGCGTCGGCTTTCCGGTCAGCTGCAGGATCGCCAGGTGTTCGCGGGTTTGCGCCATCACCCCGTCATCGCAGGCCACCACCAGCAGCGCATGGTCAATACCGCCCACCCCCGCCAGCATGTTGGACAAAAACTTTTCGTGCCCGGGAACGTCAATAAATCCCAGCACCTGTCTCTTATACACATCTGACGCTGCCGACGATCGCATAAGTGTAG
>ENA-OZGC01001201-OZGC01001201.1-human-gut-metagenome-genome-assembly--contig:-NODE-1201-length-15545-cov-4.706908_pt1 | contig 15545 bp, 12 predicted proteins | sample MGYA00245109_ERZ653643 | MGnify/ENA primary metagenome ERZ653643 (study PRJEB26926, sample SAMN06165107) | human gut metagenome | biome: ENVO:00009003; feature: ENVO:2100002; material: ENVO:00002003... | reverse complement strand
ACTTATGCGATCGTCGGCAGCGTCAGATGTGTATAAGAGACAGGGCAACAAGTGTGAAATCACATTGTGAAATCAGCGCTTCAACCGAGGGAGAATTATGAAACGCGCGCAGGCTGGCGCGATGGCTGTCCGCCAGAATGCCGCGGCCGTGGGTACTGGAAATCACCGTCACCCCGGCATCCGCCAGCGTCTTCACCGCCTCGCCGCTCTCTAACGCGCCGCCGCCAAGCCACAGCAGCGGCTGCTTCGCCTGCTTAAGCTGCGCCCACAGCGCATCGACCAGCGACGCTTCCGGCTCAACCGCCGGAGCGCGTTTCAGCGGCGCGGTCAGCAGTGAAAGCGGAATTTTGGCGCTCTGAATGTCGATTGGGATCTCCACCGAGACCGGGCCGCACGGCGGCGTCTGCGCCTCCTGAATCGCCTTATGCAGGATAGCCACCGCCTGGTTGGCGTTGCTAATGCGGTAAGCGCGCTTCGAACTGGCTTTCAGGAAGGTCAACTGATCGCGGGTTTCATGAATGAAACCGGTGTCGGCGTCCAGCCAGGCTTTTTCGACCTGTCCGGTCAGGTGCAGCAGCGGCGTACCGGCGTTCATCGCCTCAACCAGCGCGCCGACCGCATTACCCGCACCCGCGCCGGTACTGGTCAGCGCCACGCCGAGCCCGGAAAAACGGCCGTGGGCGTCAGCCATGGTCACCGAGCCCGCTTCACCGCGCGCCGGAACAAAGCGGATTTTTTCCCGCTGGCCGACGGCATCGGCGATCGGCAGGTTATGGATAGAAATGACGCCATAAATGGCTTCAACGTGATACTGCTCCAGCGTTCTGGCGATGGCATCGCCGACGGTTATCATTTCGCTCATTGCTCACCCTTTCTCAGTCGCACCAGTGGTTGACGCTATTACCCGTCGCCAGATAAATGCTCTTTTGTTGCATCCAGGCTTTCAGCCCCTGGATCCCTTTTTCGCGGCCCAGACCGCTCTCTTTAAAGCCCCCAAACGGGGTCGAAATGGAGAAAACTTTGTAGGTGTTGATCCACACCGTACCGGCTTCCAGTTGTTCGCTCAGACGCAGCGCGCGGCCGGTATCACGCGTCCAGATCCCCGCCGCCAGTCCGAAGACCGAATCATTGGCCTCGCGGATCAGCGCTGCTTCATCGTGAAAACGCATCGCCACCAGAACCGGTCCGAAGATCTCTTCCTGGCAAACGCGGGCCTGATTGTTCAGCCCTTCAATGATGGTCGGCAGGAAATAGCTGCCTGCCGCCAGCGCCGGATCCGCCGGGATCTCGCCGCCGCTGACCACATAGTCCCCGACCGAGATCTCACGGGTGACAAGATGTTCCCGGATCCGGTGGTCTATTCCTTTATAATGACCGCACAGCAGGATGAGGTTCTTTTTCAGGGAGAGCTCGTTGGATATTCCTTGATCCAGACGCTCGCCGTCGGGAGACATGTAGATGACTTCGTCATATTCCCTTTCAGCCTTTAGTTCATCGATCATTCTCTCCACCGGCTCGATCATCATGACCATGCCGGCGTCGCCGCCGTAGCAGTAGTCATCCACGGTCGCACGCGGTCCCAGACCGTATTTTCTGATGTTCTGGACGTGTATTTCAACCAGCCCCTTCTTGATGGCCCTTCCCACAATGGAGTGGCTCAAAGGACTCTCCAGCAATTCAGGAACAACTGTAAGAATGTCAATACGCATAGAATATTAGTTTGCTTTTTGCAAAAATAGACTTTTTAATTGTTTTTTTAGGTATCTTTGCGGATAAGTAGAACTCTTAATTAAACTGCTTTATGAGTGAAGGTAATATTCCTGAGGTTAACAAGACCTCAGATGTAGAGGAAGCTCCAAAGGCTCTCAATGAGAATGTGGAAAGTCCTGAAGTGCAGGAAGTGGCGGCGGAAGCCGTTGATGCCGCGGCGGAAAACCCGCAGGCGGAGGTGACGGAGGTTGCTGAAGAGGCTGCGTCGGTCGAGGCTCCTGCCGAGGCCGAGGCTGAATCAGGCGTTGAGGTTCCTGCCGAGGCTCCGACCGGGACAGAGACTGGTTCCGAGGCTCCGACCGAGGCTGAATCCGGTGTCGAGGCTCCTGCGGAGGCAGAGGTTCCGGCTGATCTTGGCAATCTTTCCCTTGCCGAGCTGTCAGACTTGTTCGACAAGCTCTCGCAGGCTGACGACAGGATGAAGAGGTACAAGGAGGCTGAGGCCATCAAGTCCGCATTCTACAAGAGGCTTTCAAAGGAGAAGGCTGAGGCCGGCCTGGGAGCGAAGGTCGATGAGCCGTCCTCACGCGAGGATGTTGTCGAGGAGGTCGCTCCTGTGACCCAGACCTTAGAGGTCAAGGACAACCCGTTCGAGGCTATGGAGACCGCTTTCAAGGGTGTCTATGCCAACTATAAGAAGGAGCGTGCCGAGTACAACCGTCAGCAGGACGCCCAGAGGGAGGATAACTTCGCGAAGAAGCAGGCTGTCATCGAGGATCTGAAGAATCTGGTCGAGAAGCAGGAGGATGTGAATTCCACCTTCCCTGCCTTCCGTGAGCTCCAGAACCGCTGGAGGGAGATCGGTCCGGTTCCGGCCACAAAGTTCCGTGACCTGAACGACACCTACCAGTTCTACGTGGAGAAATTCTACGACATGGTGAAGATCAACCGCGACCTGAGGGATCTCGATTTCAAGAAGAACCTTGAGGCCAAGGAGGAGTTCTGCCAGGCCGCCGAGAGACTTTCCGAGAACGAGAATGTCGTCGAGGCTTTCCGCGAGCTTCAGAAACTGCACGAGCAGTGGAAGGAGTTCGGGCCTGTGGCCAAGGAATTCCGCGATTCCATCTGGGATCGCTTCAAGGCGGCCACGGCTGTCATAAACAAGAAGTATCAGGCTTACTTCGAGGGTCAGAAGGAGAAGCAGCAGGAGAACCTTGCCGAGAAGACCAAACTCTGCGAGCAGGTCGAGGCCATTGCCGGGAAGGAGGTCAAGTCATCTAACGAGTGGAACACGCTTTCTACCGAGATCGAGGAGATCCAGAAGACCTGGAGGACGATCGGTTTCGCCACGAGAAAGGAGAACCAGAAGATCTACGACCGCTTCCGCGCCGCGTGCGACAACTTCTTCACCCGCAAGAGGGAGTACTACTCTCAGTTCAAGGACTCCATGAATGAGAACATGGAGAAGAAACTATCCCTGATCGAGCAGGCCGAGGCGCTTAAGGACAGCAAGGAGTGGAAAAAGACCACCGAGGCTCTGATCGCCCTGCAGAAGCAGTGGAAGGAGATCGGCGCCGTCCCTCGCAAGAAGTCGGAGCAGCTTTGGAAGAGATTCCGCGCCGCGTGCGACGAGTTCTTCAATGAACGCGACAAGAACGCCAAGCCGGAGAACGACTTCTACGGCAACCTCAAGGCCAAGAAGGCCCTTGTCGAGGAGATCAATGAATATGCTCTCTCAGGTGACGCCGCGGCTGACCGTGAGGCTGCCCGCGCCTTTGCCGACAGATGGCAGGGCATAGGTTTCGTGCCGTTCAAGGAGAAGGATGCCATACAGGCTTCCTACACCGAGGCCATGAAGGCTAAGTTCCCGGATTTCTCGCCGAGGGGTCCGCGTCAGGGCGGCGGCAACGCCGGCAGAGGCGGTGGCTCAAGAAAGCCGCTCAGCGAGAAGGATCGTCTTGTGCAGCAGTACAATAAGCTCCAGCAGGACATTGACACCTACGAGAACAACATCGGTTTCTTCTCGACATCGAAGAATTCCGCTCCTCTGATCCAGAAGATGCAGGAGAGGATCGATGCGGCGAAGCAGGAACTGAAGGATCTTGAGGCAAAGATCCGCAAGGCAGAGGAGAGCGAAGAAGAGAAGTAATCAAGAATGGATAAGAACACTATCACTGGTATCGTCCTGATGGGCTTGCTCCTGTTTGGCTTTACCTTCTATCAGAACAAACAGTATCAGAAACAGGCGGCCTATCAGGCGCAGTTGGATTCGATAGCGCTTGTAAAGCAGATCCAGGCAGACTCGATCGCCGCTGTGGAAGCGGCTCGGATGAAGTCAGACACGGCCTCGGTCGCCCAGGTCGCCGCTCCGGTGAGCATCTACAAGGACTCTCTCCTTGAGGTTGCCCATTTGGGTGAGGAGCAGATCGTGACTTTGTCGAACGACAAGTTCGAGGTGGCCTTCACCACGAAGGGTGCGCAGCCATATTCAGCAAGATTGAAGGACTATAGCGCCTACGGCGGGGAGGAACTTTACCTTTTCAAGCCGGGAATGAGCCGCTACGATGTCCAGATCTACGCGGGGGAGAGCATCAGCACGGACGATTTCATCTTCACTGTCGCCGAGAAGACGGACACGTCGCTTTCCATGCGTCTGCCGTTCGCCGGCGGCGGCTACATCGAGCAGAGGTACACGATCGAGGAGGGATCATATTCAGTTAAGAACTATCTCTCGTTTGTCGGTATGGAGAATGTCATTCCCAAGAATGTCTTCTCGTTCGATGTGGACTATTTCGTGACCATGCCGAGGATGGAGAAGGGCTACAAGAATGAGGTCCAGTACTCCAAGCTCGACTACTATTTCAACGGTGAGAAGAAGCCTGAGGCCATCGCCAAGGGTCGCGGCGCGCAGAAACGAGTCGACGCCAAGGTGTCTTGGTTCGCCTTCCAGCAGCAGTTCTTCTCGGCCATCATGAGGGCTCCTCAGGAGTTCGCCTCGGCGGATTTCGCACTCAACTATTTCCCTGAGGATGACGAGAGCCACAACCTGATGACCGGTGAGGCCAGGATGAGGATGGATTTCGAACCTGGCCATAGCGAGACCGTGGTTCCTTTCGAGTTCTATTTCGGCCCGAACCATTTCAAGACCTTGAAGTCCTATGGCCAGAAGTACGAGAAGATCATTCCATTGGGTGGTTGGCTCGTGGGCTGGTTCACCAGATTCGTGATCATCCCGCTGTTCGACTTCCTCCACAGGTTCATCTCCAACTTTGGTATCATCATCCTCTTGATGACCATATTCATCAAGATTGTCGTGCTTCCGTTCGCCTACAAGTCCTACTCGTCCTCGGCCAAGATGCAGGCCATCAAGCCTGAGATCGACAAGCTGAACGAGAAGTACCCTAAGCAGGAGGATGCGCTCAAGAAGCAGCAGGCCCAGATGGATCTCTACAAGAGGGCCGGGATCAGCCCGATGGGCGGATGTCTGCCGATGCTTCTCCAGTTCCCGATCCTGTGGGCTATGTTCCGTTTCTTCCCGGCATCCATCGAGTTGCGCCAGCAGTCCTTCCTTTGGGCCGACGACCTGAGCGCCTACGATTCGATCGTCAGCTTCGGGACGAGGATTCCTCTGATCGGTGACCACCTCTCGTTGTTCGCCTTGCTGATGGCTGTGTCCATGTTCTTCTATTCGAAGATCACGACAGCGTCGCAGCCGGGAGCCAACGATCCTCAGATGGCCTCGATGCGCTTCATGAGCGTGTGGATGATGCCGATCATGATGTTCTTCATCTGTAACAGCCTGTCCTCAGGCTTGAGTTACTACTACCTGCTGTCCAACCTCATCACCATGCTTGAGACCTGGGTGATCAGGAAGTGGTTCGTCAATGCTGATGAGATCCGCGCGAAACTGAAGGCCACCGAGGGCAAGAAGATGCCGAAGAGCAAGTGGCAGCAGCGTCTTGAGGAGGCTCAGAGGATGCAGGCGCAGATGCAGAGGGAGCAGCAGAAGAAGGGTCGCCGCTAGTTTTTTACGAATATGATAGAAGAGAATCTAAGGACTATCCAAAAGGAACTGCCATCAGGAGTCAAGCTGGTGGCAGTTTCCAAATTCCATCCTTTCGAGGACATACTGACAGCCTACCAGGCCGGACAGCGCCGTTTCGGTGAGAACCGTCCGCAGGAGTTCGCCCAGAAGGCTCTCCAGTTGCCGCAGGACATCGAATGGCATTTCATCGGCCATCTTCAGACCAATAAGCTGAAGCTGGTCCTTCCGTACGCCTCGCTGGTGGAGTCCGTGGATTCCCGTCACCTTCTGGATCTGATCGGCAACTGGGCTTCGGTCAACTCCCGTGTGGTAAATGTGCTGCTTGAGCTCCATCTGGGTGCCGAACTCACCAAGGGCGGCCTCTCCGAGCAGGAGATAGAGTCCATCCTTGATGAATATGCCGCCGGACGTTCCTACACCCATGTCCGCGTACACGGCCTCATGGGCATGGCCACCAACACCGACGACACCACAGTCGTGGAGTCGGATTTCGCCCGCATCCAGTCCTTCAAGCAGCGTTTGGATGCCCGTTATCCTCAGCTGACCGACTTCACCGAGCTCTCCATCGGAATGTCCCACGACTGGCCCCTAGCCGTCCGTCACGGTGCCACCATAGTCCGCATCGGCACCTCCATCTTCGGCCCGAGACAGTACTGACCCGTCATCCCTGTCACTCTTAACACTTTCCTCCTCGCCTTTTCTCCACACGCCGGTCTCACCTACCGCATGCGGGGTTCGCTCTGGTTTCATCTTGTGTACAAATCCTTCATTCCACACATTTCGTACACCAGAATGCATTGTGGTGTACCAACCGCTTCCTTCACCCCGTTCCGTACCTCGGAAGCCCCTCCCGTGTACCAACCGTGTCCTCCATCCCTTTCCGTACCCCACAGAGGCCCATCTCCTGTACCGAACACGTTTCGGAGTGCGGTTCGTACCCCAGAGACCCTTCTCCTGTACCGAACACGTTTCGGAGTGCGGTTTGTACCCCAGAGGCCCTTCTCCTGTACCGAATTGTGCTGGGAGAGTTTTCGTGCCTCAGAAAGCTTGATACTGTGCCGGGTGCATCACAATAAATGTACTATGTGGTTATTGGCTTACGGTAAAATGGCTCTCTTAATGTCAATACGTGTGGCGGAGAAACAAAAAAGCGAGTCAGGTGCGATATGACCTAACTCGCTTTGCGGATTCTGTGCTCCGCGGCATTCAGTATTGTCTTTATGAATATTCAGTAACGTGTAATGGCTGATTGCCATAGAATACGGTAATACTCAATTGGCATCAGACATCGCGTCTGTTATATTCATAAAGAATATTCATTCCCTACAGTGTGCCGTTCTCGGCCTTCTCGATCATTGTCTTGTTGGCGGTGATGTAGATCTCCACACGGCGGTTCTGGGCGCGGCCCTCCTTGGTGGAGTTGTCGGCTACAGGCATGGAGTAGGACTTGCCCTCGGTCGTCATGCGTGACGAGGCGATGCCGCAGTTCTTCAGATAAGTGGCTACCGACTGAGCCCTTTCGTTGGAGAGGCGCTCGTTGACAGCGTCTGAACCGGTGTTGTCGGTGTGGCCGTAGATGGTGATGTCGGTGTCCTGCATGTCACTCATCTTGGTGGCGAACTGTGAGAGCTCGTTCTTGGAGGTCTGTGACAGGGTCGAGCCGTTTGTTGGGAAGAGAATGCCGCTGTTGAAGGTGACCTTGATGGCCTGGAGTCCGTTCTGATCCTGTACAGTCTCGACCTTGGCGTTCTCAAGTGCCTCAAGCTCAGCTGCCTTCTTGTCCATCTTCTTGCCGATGACAGCGCCTGTGCCCGCGCCTACAGCCGTGCCGATGGCGGCGCCGATGGCGGCACCCTTGCCGTCACCGATGGCGGCGCCGATTCCGGCTCCGATGATGGCTCCTGCTCCGGAGCCGAGGAGCGTACCCTGTCCTGTCTTTGACATTGTGCCGCATCCGGAGAAGACCATTGCGGCGCACATGAATGATAAAACGACTTTTTTCATGATGTGGTACCTTTTCGCGCGGTCAGGAGCAATAAGCCTGAATCAGCGCATTTTGTTTAATAATAATGCTATTTATCTAGCCCTGGAGCCGGGAGGCTCATCTTCAGGGGTTGTGATGTTCTTGTAAAATGGCTGATAAAAAAAGCCAGGCCAAAAGGCCCGGCCTTTCTTATCAGCAAATATAAGAATTATTTTGCGATAACACGTGCCATCTCAAGCACCTTGTTGGAGTAGCCCCACTCGTTGTCGTACCAAGCGCAAACCTTCACGAATGTAGGATCGAGCTGGATACCGGCCTTCACGTCGAAGATAGAGGTGCGGGCATCGTTGCGGAAGTCGGTGGATACAAGAGCCTCGTCGGTGTAGCCGAGAACGCCCTTGAGCTCGCCTTCTGAAGCAGCCTTCATGGCGGCGCAGATCTCATCGTAGGTGGCTGGAGTGTTGAGCTCGCAGGTAAGGTCTACGAAAGAAACGTCTGATGTAGGAACACGGAGAGACATACCGGTAAGTTTGCCGTTGAGTTCAGGAAGAACCTTACCTACAGCCTTGGCTGCACCTGTTGAGGAAGGAATGATGTTCTCGAGGATTCCACGACCACCTCTCCAGTCCTTCTTTGAAGGTCCGTCAACGGTCTTCTGGGTGGCGGTAGCGGCGTGAACGGTTGTCATGAGGCCTCTCTTGACACCGAACTTGTCGTTGAGCACCTTGGTGATAGGGGCAAGGCAGTTGGTGGTGCAGGAAGCGTTGGAGATGATGTCCTGGCCTGCGTAGGTCTTGTGGTTCACACCATAGACGAACATAGGGGTAGCGTCCTTTGAAGGAGCGGACATGATGACTTTCTTAGCGCCGGCCTGGATGTGCTTGCGTGCGGTCTCGTCTGTGAGGAAGAAACCTGTTGACTCGACAACAACGTCAGCCTCAACCTCGTTCCACTTGAGGTTTGCCGGATCCATCTCGGCGGTGACACGGATCTTCTTGCCGTTTACCACGAGGTGTCCGTCCTCAACCTTCACATCGCCTTTGAACGCTCCGTGAACAGAGTCATATTTGAGCATGTAGGCGAGATACTCTGGATCGAGAAGGTCGTTGATTCCTACAACCTCGATGTCGTTTGAGAAGTTCTCAACAGCGGCACGGAATACCATACGGCCGATACGGCCAAATCCGTTAATACCAAGTTTTACCATTTTAAATAGATATTAAATGAGTTGTTAATACAATCTACTACTAAACTAAACCGCAGTCTTCCACTGCAAAAGTGGTGCAAAATTATTAAAAAAATGCGGAATTTAATATATTTGTAGACTAAAATATTAATAGAATGTCTGAAGTACTGAATATACTGCTGACAAATGATGATGGCTATCGTGCTGCGGGCATACATGTTCTGGCAGAGATAATGTGCCAATTTGGCAGTGTGACGGCGGTCGCGCCAAAATTTCACCAGTCGGGGATGTCGATGGCGGTGTCGATGGGCGGCAAGGCAATCGCCTACAAGGAATTACCGTCAGAGGACGGGGCGCGGTGGTCTTACCTTGACGCGACCCCGGCAAGCTGCGTCAAGTACGGACTGGACGAGGTTTTCTGGCCCGGCAAGCCTGACGTGGTGGTCTGCGGGATCAACCACGGCTCGAACGCGGCCACCGCGGCGAACTATTCGGGAACCCTCGGCGCGGCGGAAGAGGCGGCCCTTAACGGAATATTGGGCGTCGGTGTCTCTCTCGACACCATGAGTCCCGACGCGGACTTTTCCGTGGTCAAGGAATTTTTCCCTGAAATATTCAGGACCATCCTTGCGAACCTGCCGTCGCGAGGAGGAATATTCTATAATGTCAATTTCCCGAATATTCCCGCATCGGCGGTCAAGGGCGTACGGGTCGGCCATCAGGGAATGGGTCATTGGGAAAAGGAGTTCAAGCCTTGGAACGCTGATTCCTTTGCCGCGAGAGGCCTCCGCCCGGAGGATCTGGGGCATACTTCGTCTCCGGTTACGGAGAAAGGGGAGAGACTCTACATGATGGTGGGGGACTTCAAGGATGACTCGCCTGCGGACGACAGGCTGGCTGACCACCACATCATTTCGGAGGGCTACATCTCGGTAGTCGCCCATAACATTGACAATACCGACAGGGAGGAGATCGCCCGCCTGGACGGACTTGGGTTCAACAAGGATTTTTAAGGATTGCGTAGGCGCCGGGAGCGTCTTATGAATATGTCTGCGGACGGCACGGTCCGCGTTACGGGATAGATTATGCGTTATTACATCATAGCAGGCGAGGCGTCAGGGGATCTGCACGGATCCAATCTCATGAGGGGGCTCTATGCCGAGGATCCTCAGGCGGACATCCGTTTCTGGGGAGGAGGGCTGATGGACGAGGTGTACCACGGACATCAGGACGGAACGGGTCTTGTCAAGGACTATAAGGACGGAGCCGTCATCGGGTTCACCCAGATACTGATCCATGCGAGGGCCTTCGCTAAAAGGTTCACGGACTGCACGTCCGACATCCTGGCCTGGAAGCCCGACGTGGTGATTCTGATTGACTATCCGGGCTTCAATTTCAGGGTTGCCGAGTTCGCCCACAAGGCCGGGTTCAAGGTCTTCTACTACATCGCCCCGAAGGTCTGGGCCTCCAGGGAGAGCCGTGTCAAGAAACTCAAGGCCTATGTGGACAAGCTCTTCATTGTCTTCCCGTTCGAGATTCCGTACTTCACGAAAAAAGGTGTCGGCTTCGTCTACAAAGGCAATCCGTTGATCGACGCGATCGACAATTCGGCGGCGTTCAGGGAGACGCGGGAGGAGTTCCTTGCCAAGACCGGACTTCCTGACAGGCCGATGATCGCCCTGCTGGCCGGCTCCAGGAACGGCGAGATCAGCTCGATGATGCCGACCTTCATGGAATTCGCCGACAGGCTTCACGCCATCCCTGAATATTCAGACTACCGCTTTGTGGTCGCCGCCGCGCCGGCACGGTCGGAGGCGGACTATGCCAGGTACGTTGGGGACAGGGAATATGTCAGCGTCGTCTTCGGCCAGAGTTACGCCGTGATGCGTCACGCCAAGGCCGCTGTCGTGAATTCCGGCACGGCCTCGCTGGAGTGCGCCCTGATCGGGACCCCGCAGGTCGTGGCCTACAAGGGGGCGGAGATCAACTTCTTGATTGCCAAGTCCATCATCAAGATACGTTACATCAGCCTCGGCAATCTGATCCTTGACAGGATCTGTTTCCGTGAGCTCCTGCAGTACTATTTCACGCCCGGCAACGTGCTGAACGAGGTGCGCAGGATGATCGAGGACGAGGATTACCGCTCCGACATGCTCGCAGGCTATCAGGAGATCCGTGATGCCCTTGGAGGGGAGGGCGCTTCGGCTGCTGTGGCAAGAGCGATGATTGAAGAATTAAGAAAGTGACCAAAGAACAGGATATTAACACATTGAATATGAAAAGAATAGCATTGATCGCATTGATGATTGTGGCCGGAACCATGGCTGCGTATTCGCAGACAGAGCAACAGCTGCCGACGGAAATTTACGTTGAAGGCGCGAAGAACCATGTCCAGGGAATCGCCTACGACAGCTCCGCCGGCAACATGTACTTCTCTTTCACGACCAGCTTCATCAAGACGGACATGGAAGGAAAGGTTGTGGGTTCAATAGACAGGATCCAGGGACATCTTGGAGCGATGACATTCAATCCTTCGGACAGGAAGGTCTACGCCTCTTTGGAGTGTAAGGATGATGTCATAGGCAAGGGACTCTCGTCGTTCGCCAAGGGACGCTCGATGTTCTACATCGCCATCATCGATGTGGACAAGGTGACGGAGGTCGGCATGGACTCGGAGGACAATGACGCATTCAGGATCGTCTGCGTGAAGGATGCCACGAGGGACTACCACATGACCGGTTTCGCCGACAAGGAATATGAACATTTCTATGGCTGCTCCGGAATCGACGGCGTGACGATCGCCCCGAAACTCGGCAAGAAAGGCGGAAAGAACTATCTCTATGTGGCTTACGGCATCTACGGCGACCTTGGCCGCAACGATAACAACCATCAGGTGCTGCTCCGCTACGACATCAGGAAGCTTAATGAATATGCAGGGAAGGTGAAGTTCGGGGATTTCTATGGGGAAGGTCCGGACAAGCCTTTGGACAAGTATTTCGCCTACACCGGCAACACGAACTGGGGTGTGCAGAACCTGGCTTACGACGCGGAGACGGGGAAGATGTTCATGGCTGTGTACAAGGGCCGTAAGGAGATATTCCCGAATTATGACATGTTTGTGTTCGATGTCGCTGAGAAGCCGGTCAAAAGGCAATTGGCCGGGGTTCTTTACGACAGGACAAAGCATCCGGTGATCGGATCGTCGGAGAATCCGGTTCCAGGCTTTTACTTCAAGTACGGGGCGACAGGAATATGTCCGGTCGGGAACGGGTTGTTCTATTTCGCCGAGCCTGGCAAGAACGCTGCCGGAAAGCAGTACTCCAGAACCCATCTTTACCGCTGGACCGGTGATCCGGACACCCCGTTTGAGAGATTGTAGTGCTGCCTAAGCCACAAAACATCTAAGTGCTGATCCGGTAAATTTGTTGGTAAATTTCATCGCAGGGTAGTAAATTTCGTGTGTCTGACGAAATCTACTACCCTGCTTTTATTGTCCATTGGAAGGTGTTGTCTAAATTTACGATTGAATTTTAACACAACACCTTATGACAAGTTTTTTAGAAAGGGTCGGCGTCGGGATTGTTCTGCCCCTGTGTCTGTTGATGTCCTTCGGATGTGCGGACTACTCCCCGGACATCGACAACATCCACAAGAGGCTTGACGCCATGGAGGACAACCAAATCGCCACCATCGAGAGTCAGGTCGTCTCGGTCAACTCCTCGATTTCCAATTTTGAGAAGGCCGATGCGGATCTGAAGGAAATGATCGCGAACCTTCAGAAGGCAGCTGGGGAGTTTGAGAAAGCAATCTCGGAGAACGGGGAAAGCATCTCCGCATTGAAGACCGGCCTTGAGAAAGCGGTCGAGGATCTTAAAAACAGCGACAGGGCGGACAAGGAATATGTCCTTGACTCCCTCGGCAAGGCCAAGGCCGTGCTGCTTGCGTTGCTGGAGTCCGAGAAGACCGAGATGAATGGCAAACTGACTTCAATCAACAACACCATCTCGTATCTTCAGAAAAAGGATGCCGAACTTGAGAAGAAAATTACGGATTTGAGAATCTACATCGACAAGGAACTGAAGGAGACCAAGGACTGGGCTAATGCGACATTTATGACTTTGGACCAGTACAACGCCATTGTGGACCAGCTCGGCGGGATCGAAGGCGAGATAGCTGGCCTCAAAACCTCTATGACTAACCTTGAGACCCGTCTGACGGAGAAATATTCAAAGGATCTGAAGACAGCGTCGGATGAAGTGAAGTCAAGGCTTGGCGAGGAGGTCGATGGTCTGAATGACAGGATCGACAAGGTGGTCTCTGACATCACCAAGGCCTACACCGACGCCATCGCCACTTTCCGTGAGGAAATGGAAAAATGGTGGAACGAAAGCCTGAAGAAAGCCATCGATGACAGCGAGGCCTCTATGAAATCGTGGGTGAACAGCACTTTGGACGGCTACTGGACGATCGCCCGGACCAAGGATTCCCTCAAGGCGCTTAATGATGACATTGAGAATCAGCTTGAGGCGCAGAAAAAACTGTTGAATGATTTGATCAGTGAAAACGCGGGGGATATTACTGCTCTTGAGGACAGGTTGAAGAAAGTCAATGATGACCTTAAGGCGTTGGCGGATCGTTTCCCGGTCTTCACGTCCGACTTGAACAAGGCGAAGGAGGATCTTACCACTGCCTACAAGAAAGCAATCGAGGATGCCATCACTGATTTCAAGGGTGTTTTTGAGGCTACGATCAAAGCTCGTGTTGATGCCGCGTATGACAGTTTCACGAAAGCATTTTCGACAAAAGAGGCTGAAATGAGGAGGGTGATGGCTTCTATCAGTAGCGATCTCGCTTCCCTTGATTTCGCTGGCCTTATTTCCTCCTTTGACTCCGTGATGCAGTCTCTGGCGTTTGTCCCGACGAGCGATGACGGGAGTGTGATTCTCTCCTACAACGTCGAGTCTTTGGAAAAGACCATCGATGTCTCTCTGGAGATCCGCCCTGAGCGGCTGCTGTCCTCAATAGGAGCCGCTGATGTGTCGGCGTATGCGTTGCTCACAAAGACGAGGGCTTCGGTCGGGGATGAGGTCGCTCTGAAAGTTCAGAGAATCACCAAGGCAAAGAACGGAGTCCTGAATGTCAGGATTGAGCCCGGGGTACTGTTGGATGACTTTATTGCAGGACGAGTCTCCGCCGGTTTCAGGGTCGTTGTCCGTGACGTTTCCACACGGTTCACTCCTTTGAAAGTCGCGAAAATAAGACCGCCTTTGATCCAATATACCACAGTGTCCGGAAGAATGGTTGAGATTTCTTCATATTTATCAGCCTTTGACGCGAATAAAAATAAGTTGGGCATAGTGCACACCAAGTATGGAGAAATCGGCTTTCACGGAGAGGTTGACAAAGTGAACCTTTTTTGGAGTTATAGTGATAAGGAATCTGCTGACTTGAAGACAATCAAGCTCCTCAAGAAAGTAAAGCCTGATTACTATATATATTTTAGAGGCTGTAATCTTCTTGAAGAGGCGGATCTTGAGTTATTGGACGTGTCGGCGGTCACTAATTTTCAACAGTCCTTTTATAATTGTAGGAAGCTGACTACAAAATCGTTGAAGATCTCATCCTGGAAGCCTCAGAACCTTGAATTTACCAACTATACATTCTATGGATGCTCAGGGTTGACTTCCTTGGATTTGTCCAAATGGAAAATGGATAAGGTGACTAGCGTGCCTGGAATGTTCAATGGATGTTCATCTCTTGAAACTTTGGATTTGTCCGGTTGGAATTTGGAGAAAGCGAACTGGCACAATGTGACTGATTATGGAAAAGAAGAACGCTGTATGTTCTATGGTTGTAAGAAATTGAAGACCATCAGAATGGTAGGCTGCAGCAAAGCCACTAAGGATCTGGTCAAGCGTGATCTTAAGGTGGCCGGCATAAACCCTACGATCGTGACAAATTAACCCTAAAATGGAAGAATCAATGAGTTTAAGAAGAATATTACCGGCTCTTCTGAGCGTGATCCTGCTGGTGTCCTCCGGATGCGCTGACTACGATGCTGAGTTCAAGCGTGTGGATGACCGCATCGATGAAATCGAGAACAACCGCATCCCGTCCATCGACAAGCAGCTCGAAAAGATAAACGCTTCACTTCTGGAGTTGGAGCGGACAGATTTGGAAATCAAGAAGATGATCGAGTCCTTGGACAAGACCGCCGATGATCTTCGCAAAGACATCGGTGAGAACGAGAACCGCGTATCCGAAGTTCGCTCTGAACTCGAAAAGGCTGTGAAGGAACTCCAAGACTGTCAGCGATCTGGAATCAGCTGTCGCTGACGAGGTCGCCGGGTTGAATGACAGAATCTCAAAAGAGGTTGCAGATCTGACAAACGCTTTCACCGAAGCCCTCTTAAAAGCCCGGAACGAGATTGAGGCAGCCTGGGAAAAGAACCTTAAGGATTCGGTGAATGATTTGAAGTCATCCCTTGAGTCTTGGGTGAATGATAAATTTAAGGCTTACTGGACGATTGAGGAAACGAAGGCGGCCCTTGAGACTCAGAAAAAGGCTCTTGAAGGTCAATTGCTGTCTCTTATACACATCTCCGAGCCCACGAGACTAC
>ENA-OZGC01001196-OZGC01001196.1-human-gut-metagenome-genome-assembly--contig:-NODE-1196-length-15627-cov-6.224120_pt1 | contig 15627 bp, 6 predicted proteins | sample MGYA00245109_ERZ653643 | MGnify/ENA primary metagenome ERZ653643 (study PRJEB26926, sample SAMN06165107) | human gut metagenome | biome: ENVO:00009003; feature: ENVO:2100002; material: ENVO:00002003... | reverse complement strand
CAGCGTAGTCTCGTGGGCTCGGAGATGTGTATAAGAGACAGATTATATATATAGATAGATACAAAAGTACGAAAATATCTTGTGAAACGTGCAAGAAAATCTAAGTGGAAGTAAATATTCCTAATCTTTGTCGCGTTTCGTGCATCGTGTTAAGCTAAAAAGGGGGAGTTTTGTTGTCTGAATAGGATTCCTCCCAAATTGCTATGAGCCCATGAGAGGAAGAGTGTGATATCAAGCTATAACAGGAAGCAAACTTGCTGTTCATTCTGCTCGATTTTGTTATCTTGTTTTTCTATTTGCCATAGACATCTATTTGCAGGTACGGTCTTTCCTGTACCTTCTTTCTTTAGTTGTATGCAATATGTACCAATCCATTTGAAGGGTGTTTTCTGATGAACCAATCTTCCGATATTCCAGTTGTGACAGTTATTACAGTCATTACAGTTATTACAGTTATTACAATTTGGGATCATCATGACAAAATCCCCTTTTTAGACCATATAATTATTTATATATTAAATAGATATGTATAAAGAAAGGGAATTGTTATCCCTCGAAATTAAAACTGTAATAACTGTAATACTGTAATAGTCGGAATTCCCCCAGCCCTAAATTCTCTCTAAAAGGTTGATATTCCGCAGTTTAACACATTGGTGAACAAGACAGATATGGAATAGTACATCAGCAAATCCACCCCACCAGGCATGCCAAACCTGGGTATTGGCACGAAATTTATGCTGTTTTTGCTTTCAAAAGCCTCAAAAGACATGTACCAGTCCATCGTTCCAATACTTTTTTCTCTCCTGGAATCGCACGTAAGTGGTGCAAAATTTACGCGTCCCGACCAGAATCGAGAGGAAATGTGCGGCATGATGGGCAATCTGGCGGCAGATAGGCGGCGCAGGAAAGGGACTACTGTCAGGACTACAGGAAGAGCTCTCTGCCACGACTTCCGCCAGCACGAGGAGGAGCCCACGAAGCTGGGTGCACGCACCCGGTACCTCAACATGCCCGAGGTGGAGATGGCCGACCGCATGTGCGGCGGGTACTGTAAGACCACCAAGCGGCTCACCTTACGCGAGGTAAGGCTCATCGTGGATTACCTGGGTGAACCGCCAGGAAGCCCCCAGTTGCCAAATAACATGTGAAATCGTATGGAATCGTACTGAATCGTATGATTGCCGCCTGCGCTTGTCGTACCTTTGTTGTGCGATTGGAAAGCGCGCAGAAAATCATTTTCCCAGTAGGAGAAAAATATTTTTCTAACTGGAGAAAAAAAAGTTCTTTAATTAAGAATTTTGAGTTATGAATTAAGAATTGGGGACAGGAACGGCTTCCCCAGGACCGGAAAAAGACAGGAAGGAGGGACAGGGAATGAAGACAGGAATGAGAATGAACGACGGCATGAGGGACTTCTCTATTTGCAAAAGACATAGCTGTCGTGTGGGAGTGGAGTAGAGCCGGAGAGGTCGGTTGCTTAAGCATATGCGTGGAGCAAATGTGTGAACTTCGCAGTTATCCTCCTATCCTGGTTCTCGTATGCCTGTTGCCCCCTGGTTGGCCATTAAGGAAGAGGAGGGAGTGGAGGCTCTAATGACGGGCAGGGGATGATGGTGGCTCTGAGACGGAAAGGAGCGAGCGGGGAGGGAGGAGGATGGTCACTTGGCCGTGGCGGGATTTCAGGGTGGTGGTGCCGGAGGGCTGGGAGACGGACTGAAGGAAGTCATCGGACAGATAGGAGTGTAGCAGGAACTTCTTCTTGCCGCGCAGATGGGGATTGCTGATGCTGATGACATGTGGCAGGCTGGTGGGATTGGCCAACAGGTAAGTCCATCTTCCCTGGGCCGACCGTAGGGCTGTGGCTGCCACCATGGGGTGGCCGGTGTGGATGGGAAACACCACGCTGCCGCTCTGCACGGCATGACTGAGCAGGCGCAGAGCGTGGTATTGCGGGCGCAGAGCGTAGTCGGCAGCGGGCAGGCAGTCCTGCGTACTGTCGCACGGATATTCCTGTTGCAGGTGTTTCCATAGGCCCAACTGCTGCATGTTGTGATGCCCCTGAGCTTCGCCCAGACTATAGTACTGGTCCATCAGACTCCAGTAGCTGGCTCCCGTTGCTCCGCCATTGAGCAGTCCGATGACGATTCGTCCCATCAGCACACCACGTTCGGGCAGGTTGATGTCGCGCTGTCGGGTGGAACCTACAGTCTGATTGCTGCCAAACTCTCCCACGAAGTGCCGCTTGCCCCTCTGGGCTGCCAACTGCACGTTGGTGCGCTCCCAGCCGGTGATGCTGTCGTTGGGGGTGTCATAGCCAAAGAGATAGGTGTGCGAGCAGAAGAGGTCGGCTTCGGGCAGCAGCCTGACGGCATCGCGGAGGAAAGTGTGGTGGCCGGTGCCTCCATCGGAGTCGTCGGACAGCGTGAGCAGCACTCTATCCCTCAGCCCCTCGGCCTTGAGCCTTCGGTCGAGTACGTGGCACATCTGTACATAACGCTCGATGCGGCTCACGCTGCCCTCTGTAAAGCTCCAGTCAGGCTCATTCACAGGGGTCACCTCGCGTATGCAGGTGTAGCCCAGGCTGAACAGATGATGCAGGCAGACGCAGATGTTCTCGGCCCACTCCTCGTATTCCGACGGGCCGAAGACCCATCCGTTGGCCTCCTCGGGCAGCATGAAGGTGCCTGGCCGCACACCCCAGAACACCAGGCAGACGGGTATGCTGTCCTGCTGTGCCAAGTCGAGCTGGCGGTAGAGCCCGCGCATCTCGGGCGACTCGAAGGTGAAGCCAGACGGACGGGCCAGCATGGGATTGTCGTTGTCGTTCTCCAGTTCGTACCACCAAGGCAGCACCATCACCCGCCACTTGCTGAATGCCAGGTCTCTCAGACGCGGTACCACCACATTGTCCCAGTCGCTCTCCTTCACGCCGATGCCTGCTGCCGCATTGGCCGAAAGGAAGTGTGGGTCCAGTTCCACGCCCAATCCGTCGATGGGTTCGCCGCCCTGTGCTCCCACCGTACAACGGATGGCATCGTTCGCGTTCGCCCGTGACTCTTGGGCCGAAGCGCACAACGGTGAGACAAGGAGGGTGGCTACCAGCATGAGGCTGGCAAGAGGCCGGGAAGGAAGAAGGTGGTTCATCGTAGTCTGGGAGTTAGTCGGTTGGCGGCAAGAGTGCATTCTGGTTTGCCGGTCAGAGTCTGCCGGACAGAGGGGAAAAGAGACGGAGCTTGTGAGTAAGAGTTTATAGGCAGGAGGAGAAGCGATGTGATTTATTGTCCAGAGGGTAAAGTCGGTGAAACTCCCAACCAGACCTCTGGACAACAAACCGCTTCTCCTCTAACCTATGAACAGTTTCATTCCAGCCCCATCAATTGCATGATGACGTCCATTATCTGACCGCTCATATTGATGGAGTAGCCCTGTCGGAACCACACCACACGGTTGAAGGTGTCGCACATCATGAAGATGGGCAGGTCGGTAGAACCGTGGGTGAGTTCGGCTATGTGCATAGCCTCTACGGTCTCGGGGTCAGCGATACCGAAGAGCACATTATCGGGCATCTCGTCGAAATCCTTTCTCACAAAGCGGTCATATTCCTCACGCGAGGGGAAGAGCAGCAGGTAGGGGCGGTTCCAGCGGCACAGATAGATGTTGTTGTCGCACATGTCACGCAGCACGTGTGTGGATGGTTCGTGGTTGCTGGTCACCAGTCCCACCACGTAATAGCCACGTCCTACCGTCTGCAGAATGGACTTGTGCTTGCCTGTGGGTGTGGTGTACCCCAGTTCGCAGTTGAATGAAGCGATGACCGAGAGGCGGTCGCCGCTCTTGCGCAGGTGCAGAGCCTGTGTGGATGTTCCGTTCTGAGGCAGTCCGAAGAACGACAGGTGGGCCAGTACACCACCGTTGGCCAGGCGTGTGCCGCTCACCATCATGTACTGTCCGGGCTGCATGGATGTGCCTTGGCTGAAGGTGCCGGCCCAGGTGGTACTGCCCTCGGGGAACTCCTGCAGGCGGGGTGAACCTTGGGAGATGCGCGAGAGGGTGAACTGGGTATAGTAGGCGGGATTCTCCTTGACATCGGTGTCGGTATAGGTCAGACGCAGACGGCATGTGGCAGGCACCTCGCTGGTAGCCTCGCCGAAATGCACCTCGCGCCACTGGCCATCGCTATCGGCCCACTGCACCTGTCCCGTGATGGAGTTGATGCGGGCAGGAATGCCTGCACTTCGTGCCGCACTCACAAAGAAGATGTCGCGGCTGTGGCCGTCGGTCACACGATGACGGAAGACACCCAGAGGACTCATGCACAGGTGAATGGGATTGCGTGTCCCATCCACGCAGATGCTATCCTGTACCCATTGTATGATGTCGGCAGCCTGCTTGCCTGCGAAAGCCTTGCCCAGCACTTGCCTCCAGGGGGTGAGCATCTCCTGGCTCACACGGGGAGAGGCTACGTAAGGAAGCCACAGAGAGTCGGCCTGCATGGTGAGGTGGAGGAAGTGGTCATCGAGAACTTCGCGCGATACATCGCGCAGATCCTTGTCGCTCAATGTACCCAGCAACTTGCGTCCGTCGGCTTCATTGGGCATTGACTTGAGGAACTGAGCCAGCACCTGATGGTTGGCCCTTGCCTTCACCATCAGCTGGTCTGTGCTGTCGTGGGTGAAAGCTGCAGCCATGTAGGCATTGCGCAAACTGTCTTCCTGGGCCAGTCGCACCTTGTTGGCCTGACGCTGTTCATGTGTGGTCTTGGGCATATTGTCGCGCTCGGGAGGAGGCAGAAGGTCGAGGTCCATCTCGCCTGTGAACGTTGAATCCTTGTCGAGAACCACCTGTACAGTATCCTGCTGTCCCACGCTGGCTTTGGTGAAGCCGAATCGTCCTTCGTGGGTAGCCCATACCAGCAAGTCGCCACGTCCGCTGGTGAGCGATGTGTAACCTTGGGCATCGCTTGGGAAAGTGGCAAGGGGATAAAACTCTGCGTAGTTGTAGAGGCGGAAGCTCACGCTTGCACCCTCCACCGGTTGTCCCTGGGCGTCGGTTACGTGAGCCACCAGAGGCGACACCTCGGCATAGTTGGATGTCACGTTGATTTCGGTGTAGCAGGCCGACTGGCTAAGCACCTGTTCCGGGCCTTCGTAGCGACCGAAAACGCGAGTGTGCATGAGCATCCCGCGGGCAGCAGGTGCATTGAACCATCCGAGGTCGAGCACAGGCTCCGGTTCGCAGGCTCCCAGGAAATGCCACTCGCCATCCACCCAGGCTTCCACCCAGGCATGATTGTCATCGGTGTGGCTCCATCGGGGGGTATAGACCTGGCGTGCGGGAATGCCTACCGCACGGAGAGCTGCCACGCAGAACGTGCTCTCCTCGCCGCAGCGTCCTATAGCCGATGCCATAGTGGCCAAAGGTGAACTGGTGCGCGTATCAGAGGGCTGGTAGGTGACATGTTCGTGGCACCAATGATTGACCTCGAGCACGGCATCGCGCATGCTCAGCGAGCGCACTCTGTCGCGTAGTTCCTCGTAGAGTACTGTGCGTGCATCGTCGAGGTTCTCGTTGTTGACACGCACGGGAAGCACAAAGTGTTTCCACTCGAGCTCGGGCACCTTCTGTCCCCAAGGCATCTCATGACGTGCCTTCAGAGTGGTCTCCACACACCGCTCCCAGTACTGGCGGGGATAATCTACGCTGTCAGGCAAGGGCATGTACTGGTAAAGGAATGCCAGAGCCTCCTCCTTCTCCTGACGGCTGACGGGGTTGCACCCCACAAACAAAAAGGCAAGGAGCCCCAGAGAAAGGGCACCTTGCCGCATAAGGATTTTACTTATCTGCATACATATTTACTATGAGTTCACCAAAGAGCGTGTTGGCCCAAGCAAACCATGAACGGCTGAAATGGGTGGCATCGTCCTTGTGGAAGGATTCGTGCATGAAGCCCGTACCGCCGTCAGTCTTGAGAATCTGCTGCACACACCACTCCTGCTCGGCGCGGTCGGTGGTGGTGAGCGCCTTCATCACCATACTCATGGGCCATGGTTGGTCGAGTCCGCAATGGGGGCCGCCTATTCCTTCACCCGCCTTACCGCGGAAGAAGTAGGGATTGTCGAGACTCCACACGAAGCGGCGCGTATTCTGATAGATGGGGTCATCGATGGATACATCGGTCAGATAGGGCAGGCAGAGCAGGCTGGGTGCATTGGCATCGTCCATCAGCAGGGCACTTCCGTAGCCGTCAACCTCGAAAGCATAAATCTGACCGTACTTGGGATGCTCCACCACGGCATATTCCTTGAGCGCCAAATCCACCTGGCTGGCCATCTGCTCGCATTCGCCCGCCAGCACTTGGTCGTGATTGACCTGGCGCAGGATGATGGCAGCCTTGCGGAGTACGCTTACAGCAAAGAAGTTGCTGGGCACCAGATAGGGGAAGATGGTGCTGTCGTCAGAGGGACGGAATGCACTGGCGATGAGGCCGCAAGCCTTGCCCGGATGACCATAGCCGGCGTTGCTGCGGGTGTCGTGCAAAGCAAGTGTCTTGCGACGGAAGTGGTAGTTGGTCTTCATCCCGTTCCAGTTCTGCTGGTCGCGGAATGTGGCGAGGATAGCATTCACCACGCTTATCCATTTCTCATCGAAGATGCTGGCATCGCCGGTGCGTAGCCAGTACTCGTAGGCCAGGCGCAGAGGATAGCACAATGAGTCAATCTCATACTTGCGCTCGTGCAGCTCCTTCTTCATGGGAGTCTCGTCGGTCTGCCATTCGCCGCCTGTCGGTCCCATGTTGAAGGCATTGGCATAGGGGTCAATGAGGATGCAGGCAAACTGGCGGCGGATGACTCCGCGTATGAGGTGGCGAAGGGGTTCGTCCTCACCCACATAGCGCAGATAGGGCCACACCTGGGCACCGCTGTCGCGCAACCACATGGCATGAATGTCACCTGTATAGACGAATGTATCATCGTCACCATCGGCATTGCTGTAGTGTACAGTGGTATCGAGGGTGTTGGGGAAGCAGTTGGAAAACATCCAGTAGAGTTTCGGGTCAATGACCGTCAGTTTCTCCTTGAGTGCCACTATCTGCTTCTCCACAGCATCGCTGCGGAACAGACGGTCCTTTTCTTCGGGGCGCAAGCACTTGAGTGTGCTCTGCACCGCCACATGGTTCTTCTTGGCCGAAGCTGTTGCTGATGCCTCGGTCATGGGAGCGGCATAGCCGGCCAAAGGTGCTGCCAGCATGATGCCCATGAGTAATCTTTTCATATAGGTATGGTTTGAATTGTGTGAATGATATCGTTTTTGTGGATTACTTCTCGCTCATATAGACGTCGAGAGTTCCGCCCGCCATAATCTGGCTGTGCAGGATGGTGGTTCCCTTGATGGTCTTGCCGTTGAGCACATATTTCTTGACGTAATAGGCCTTGTCTGACCCTCCGTGTGTGCGAATGGTGAAAGTCTTGTCTCCCGGCAGGGGAATGACAGCCTCCTCCACGATGGGAGAGCCCAACTGATAGACTCCGCCGCAAGGCTCTACCTGATAAAGTCCGAGAGCTGACATGATATACCAGGCCGACATCTGGCCCACATCCTCGTTGCCGCACAGTCCGGCAGGCTGGTCGGTGTAGAGTTCGTCCATCACCTGACGCACACGACGTTGTGTCTTGCGTGGCTGTCCCACATAATTATACATATAGAGCACATGATGGCTGGGCTCGTTGCCGTGGGCGTACTGTCCGATGAGGCCCGAGATGTCGGGATTGTGGTTGTCGCCCAAGTCGCTTGGAGCATTGAGCAGAGCATCGAGATGAGCGTTGAGAGAATCCTTGCCACCCATCAGTTCGGCCAGTCCGTTCACGTCGTGTGGCACCAGGAAAGCATATTGCCAAGGGTTGCCCTCGGTGTAGTCACCCGTCTGGAATTGCGGATTGAAGTCCTGGGGAATCGGGCGCAGATTGCCCTTTGAGTCAATGGCACGCATACACTTGACGCGCTGGTCCCACAGTTTGCGGTAGTTCTGGCTGAGGTTATAGAAGCGGATGCTGTCCTGCTTGTAGCCCAAACGGCCTGCCACCTGAGCCACTGCCCAGCTGGCCAGATAATATTCCAGGTTCTTGGCCACAGTCTCACCTTCGCGTCCGTCATAGGGCAGGAAGCCCAGATGGGCCAGATAATCCTTTCCACGCAGGGGCAGACGATGCACTTCGGAATACTCTGTGGGAAGCAGACTTGCCTTCATCGCCTCGTAAGCCTCCTTGAGGTTGATGTCGCCACACTCATTCTTCAGTATCATGTCGGCCAGCACGGGAATGCCCGGTTCGCCCACCATGCAGTAGGTTTCGTTGCTTGTCAGGTGCCACATGGGCAGTTCGCCATGCTCGCGGAAGATGGCCATCATCGTTTTGGCATAGTCAGGCATGCGGTCGGGCATGATGATAGTAGCCAGAGGATGTGCTGCACGATAAGTGTCCCACAGGCTCCATGTGGTAAGCATCTCGTATTTTGCCCCGCGATGCACCTTGAGGTCAGCACCCATATAGTCGCCAGAAACGTCGCACCATGTTTGGGGAGCTATCATGAAATGATACATGGCAGTATAGAAGATGCGTCTCTCGCGCTCGGTGCGGAAGGTGGCCTTGATGCGTGAGAGCTGCTCGTTCCAGGCTTCGCTGGCAGCTATGGCTACAGCCTTGAAGTCGAAGCCGCCCGGCATCTCCTGGTTCATGTTCATCATGGCATTGGCTTCGCTGGTGGGTGAGAGTGCCACTTTGGCCATCACCTGGTCGCCTGGCGAGAGCTCAAATGTGGCCTCACCGTAGTGTGCATCCAGTCCTGCAGAGTACCAGTTGTGCATGGGACGGCTGAAGCGGATGCAGAAATACACGTGCTGGTCACTTGCCCAGCCGCTGCTTCGGCGATAGCCCACCAAGGTATATTCGTCGATGGGAGCCACACGAGCCTCCCGTGTGTTGTCGCCCACCGTATTCTCCAGATCGATGATGATTCCCGCATTGTTGCTTCCGCGTGGGAAGGTGAAGTTATAGAGAGCCACTCGCTTGGTGGCGGTCATCTCTGCCTGGATGCCAAAGCGGTCGAGCAGCACCCGATAATAGCCGGGTACAGCCAGTTCGTTTTTGCGGCTATAGGTGCTGGCCAGTCCCTCGCGTGAGAGTTCTACATCGCCATAGACGGGCATAAGTGAAATGTCACCCAAGTCGCCACAGCCGGTTCCGCTCAGGTGCATCTGCCCGAAGCCTATAATCTTCTTGCCCGACTCGTGGTAGCCCGAACACCAGTCCCAGCCTTGTTCCAACTGCGTTGGGCCGGCATTCACCATGCCAAAGGGAACATTTGCTCCCATGAACACATGCCCATGGTCACCTGTTCCAATCTTGGGATCTACATACTGCGTGAAGTCCTGTGCCCACACAGCTGTTCCTCCCAACAGCAAAGCGGCAATCACGCCGCACCTTCTCATTAAGTTTCTCATCTTGCGCTATATTATAATATGTATATGGTTATTTGCGTTCTCATCTTTGCAAATTCCACACAGGAAGCCCACTGCACCTCTCCAGCGAGGGCTTTTGCCAGACTCCCATAGCGCAAAGTTACAAAATTGCGAACAAATTGCGAAACTTCTTCCAGCCTTAATGCCAACAATTGTGTTTCGGACAGCATTTAGCATACATTTCGTCCGTCTGTTTTGTAACATCTTGGTCGATAAAACTTCGAAAAGAAGTGCATAAATGCAATTTCTTTACCTTTCTTAACGCTACTTACGATTATTTTTGCTAACTTTGAGACGGATATGCCATGTGGAAGCGTACGCAGGCTCTTCCTGGGAGACAATATGCTGACCAATATCAAAGATTGAAACAACTAATTCATTCTAATAATTCATTAACCCCTTCTAAACGACACAGCGCATGAAAAGGATTTCTCTACTCCGATGCTGTATTGCAGCCAGCCTGCTGGCAGCAAGTACAATTGCGCAGGCACTGGACCAAGTGGACGGTGTCTATCAGATTGGTAGCCTTGAGGACTATAAGGCATTTGCCGAATTAGTCAACAATGGCGAAAGTTCTTCTAACGCGGTTCTGACTGCCGACATCGACTTGGGCGAAGACGCTACGATGATTGGTGTGACGGACAAACCTTACACTGGAGTCTTCGACGGACAGGGACACGTGGTAAGCATCGCCTGGAAGGATGCTGCTTATGACTGCGGTCTGTTCCAGTACATGGCAGGTACCGTGCGTAACCTGCATGTGACAGGTACTCTGCAGAGCGTCAATCAGCATCCCAGTACGGTGGTTGGACGTGCACACTCCAGGGGGGGGACATTCATCGAGAACATCTATTGTGATGTGGAGATGACCATCACCAAGGGCTACGACACCGGCGGTGGTGGCATCATGGCCTTCGCCCAAGGAGACTACAAGATGCAGAACGTAGTGTTCGCAGGAAAGATGATCGGCGACAACGTGACCGAACATTGCGGCGGTTTTGTGGGCTGGAGTGACGGCAAGGGCGAGATAGACAACTGCCTCTTTGTGGGTGAAGTGTCGGGAATGGCCTTCAACAACCTCAACAGCTTCAACTATGTGAGCCGTGGTGCCAACGCTTCATGGACCAACTTCTACTATGTTCCTACAGGCACTACATTCGTTCCTGGCGGTGTCATTGAGGTGACCGAGGACGATGTGAAGAGCGGTGCTCTGGCTTTTGCTCTCAATGGTTACGAGGAGGGAGGCACCAAGTTCTTCCAGACTATCGGCGTTGACAACGCACCTGTGCCCTTTGCAAATGGTCACGGAGTGGTATATTGTAAGGCCGACGAATGGCTCTGCAACGGTAAGCCATTGGGTGTTGCCGAATATACCAACGAGCCTCAGGTGAAGAGCCAGCCTACCCATGATATGGACGAAGGCTTCTGCCTCAACTGCGGCACTTGGGATGAGACTTATATGACACCCGCTGCCGACGGATGGTATGAGGTTGCTACCGGCAACCAACTGGCTTGGTGGTCTGTTCTGACCAAGAAGGACCGTCAGGCCAACATGCGTCTGACAGCCGATATCGAGATGGACGAGACCAGCAATGGCCGTTATGTGGCTCCTGGCACTACTGCCAAGCCTTTCTGCGGACACATTGACGGACAGCATCATTGCATCAGCGGACTCGAACTGTCAAGTTCTGCCGACCCCATTGGCCTTGTGGCTGTGATGAACAGCGAGTTGGAAGCTCCCAAGGATGCCACTGCAGCCCGTGCCGCTGACCCCGCTTACATCAAGAACCTGCGCCTGGACGAGACTTGCACCGTCACTGGTCACAACCATGTGGGTGGCTTCATCGGTCAGGTGCGCGAGTGGGCTGGAAACGTGTTACTGGAGAAAGTTGGCATGGAAGGTACAGTCAATGGTATCGAGGGTTCACTGAACTGCGGTTCTATCGTTGGCTGCGTACCAGGTGGAGACAACAGTTGTGCCATCAACATACGCAACTGCTACACCACCGGCAGTGTGCATGGAAACAAAGAAGACGGCTTGCTGTCTGGTTGGCTGGGCAAATATGCCACCGTAGAGAACTACTACGCAATAGGCGAATGCGACCATGCACGTGCCGATGAGAGCTATCTATTTTATCCCATAGCGAATGTCAAATCGAATAACGTGTATTCGCTCAACGGCACACAGGGTACTATCATCACTGACGAGGAGGTGAACAACGGTAGCCTCTGCGTCAAGCTCGTGGGTAACAACTACGACCAGTTGGCATGGTTCCAGAATGTGGGCGACGAGAACTATCCCGTGCTCGACCCCACACACGCCATTGTTGTGAAGGCAGGCGAGAATATCAGTCTGATTCATGAGGACATTGAGGTGCAGGATGCAGTGAGCAACGTGCAGACTGCCACATACGAGTACCTCGACGAGGCAATGGCTGAGCAGAGGCTGATAGACGACTGCCGCACTTTGGCGCAGGCTCTCTCCAGCACCGGAACAAAGGCCGACTTCCTTCCTGCCTACAGCAAGATGCTGAACATGCGTGATACTGTGGCAACCAGCATCAAGGTGTATGAGGCTTATGTGAAGAAGTGCGACGAGACCAACACATACCTTGACGAGCACCACGATTTCGTTGGTCCCGACCGCGCAGCCCTGGAGAACTACCTCACCAGCAACGCAGAGCCCAGCGAGGATTGGCCCTTGGGTGGCTACCTCTACATTACACAGAAGCATCTGGCAGCCGACTCTCTTATAAATAAGGAAATCGCGCGCGTGGATGAGATGCTCAATAAGGCCATTGCCGGAGGCTATCAGCCTGGCATGGATGTGACCAGCATACTGGTCAACCCAGACCTGAGCGCCGGCACCAAGGGATGGGAAGGTACCTTCGGTACATGGAATGGACTTGTTGAGGAGACGCGCTGGTACGTGGGCGAGAACAACAGCACCGACTCTGTGGATGTGCATCAGACAGTCACAGGACTGAAGCCCGGTTACTACAAACTCACTCTGAATGTGACAAGCAAGGCCGGTGGCAACCGCTACAGCTATGACCAGCATGCATTCGTATATGCCAATGACGACTACGTGCTGATTCCTGCAGCACGTGAAGGAATGCTGCCCAAGGATGAGGCCATCGACGGTGTGAACACACTCATCACTGGCACGTACCTCGACCAGGTAATCTACAGCGACGGTGTAAGCACAGAAAAGACTGAGGACAATGACACCATCGGCTATATTCCCAATGGCTTGGCTGGTATGACCTGCTGCTTGCACAGCGGACGTTACATCAGCAACATCATTGCCAAGGTGGGCGAGGACGGAAACCTCACCATCGGTATGCGCCGTAATGCATCGGGCGGCCTCTTCTTCCAGTTGCTCTTCGGCAACGTACACCTGCAGTACTGCGGTTCTGAGGAGGATGCTTTCACTGCCACTGGCATTCAGGAGGTACTCGACGAGCAGCTGGCACGTGCCAACACCCTGCTCGCCATCTATGATCCTGCCAATACCGACCAGGCTCCAGCCCGCAACTATCCCGCAGTGCTGAAGGCACAGCTGGAGGCCAATGTGGCTACCGCTCAGGCAGCAACCACTCTGGCTGAGAAGATGGCTGCACTGAAGGCTCTCACCCAGACATTCGCACAGATAGTGGATGGCAAGGAAGCTTACTACGAGATGTTCAAGAAGGCCGACCTGGTGGAGAGCATATCTGTGCAGATCAGCACTTCACTTACCGACGAGGAGAACGAGGCCATCTATGATGCCCTCGATGCCATCTATGCTGCTTACAATTCTGGCTCTATGACCACAGAGGAGGCACGCAAGGCCGAAGCACTCAACGTTGATGTCATCAACAATCTGCTTCCCGCTCAGGACGAGAACGGCATCTACCACATCACATCTGGTCGTCAGATGCTGTCCTTCGCCACTATCGCCAACATGAACAGCAGGGCAAATGCCCAGGTTGATGTTGATATCGACATGACTGGACTTGCTTGGACTCCCATCGGCACAAAGGCCAACAACTACAGAGGCACATTCGACGGACGCGGTCACCGCTTCAGCAACTTCGAGATATCCGGTACTACCGACTACTTCGGTGTGTTTGGTTATGTGACCGACGGAGCTGTCATCCGCAACTTCGTGCTCGACAACACCTGCTCTATCTCTGGAGCCTCCTATGCAGGAGTCATTGGTGGTAACACCACAAAGGGTAAGATTGTGGTTGAGAGCGTAGGTATGGAAGGTAATGTGACCGGCAGCGGTACCAACGTGGGTGGTATCTATGGTACCAACATGGGCAGTGCAGCCAACCTATACGTCACCAACTGTTACGTGACAGGTGCTGTGACAGGCGGTCGCGAGAGTGCTGCCATCTGCGGCTGGGGTGGCGGTACAGTGGGTGTATTCACCAACTGCTGGACCAACAGCGATGTTACCGGTTTCTACTACCAGGATGGCAAGGACTATCTGATACGTAACCTCAATACTATCATGAAGCATGTGCTCTCCACCAAGGGCGCTCAGGGTACTATCATCACCGAAGAGCAGTTGGCAAGCGGTGAAGCCTGCTACATCCTCAATGATGGCAATACCATCAGCCCCAAGTGGTTCCAGAATCTGGGCAAAGACCCCTGGCCCGTGCTTGATCCCACACACGGAGTGGTGGGCATGAAGGCTGACAGCACCTACACCAACGAGCCTGGAGAGTGGCTCAACGTACCTGAGTTGATGCTCGATGTCGTGTTCAACGAGGACGGCACCGCACAGGATGCTTCCGAGATGCACATGACAGTGGATAGCATAGGTCTGCCCACCGTATATTATAATGAGGAACTGAAGCGCAATGTAGTTCGCCTCGACAACGAGTGGGGTACTGCTCCTGCCACCTTCTACAAGGTCAACTTCGAGAACAACATGCTCTTCCGTGGCGGTCTGGAGAACGGACACACACTGGAGATGCTCTTGATGCCCGACTTCGGCGACTCTGAGACAATGCCCGATGTGGTTTCCAAGCCCTTCTCTGCCATGCAGGCAGGTGGTACAGGATTTGAGCTCGCAGCACTTGACGGTGTACGTCAGTTCCGCTTCAACGCCAATGCTTCTCCCCTCTATATCAGCAGTTGGGCACGTTGCGACAGCAAGGCAGTACCCGAGGCTGGCAAGTTCATGCACGTAGTAGGCGTGTGGGACAAGGAAGAGGGCAAGGCTCACATCTATGTGAATGGCGAGTTGCAGGCTACCACCGACCTTCCCGGCAACGTGGTGTATGCTAATCCCGGCTGTAGCTGGTTCGGCATCGGAGGTGATCCTGCCAATGCAACAAAGGCCAGCGATGCATGGCGTGGCGAGATTGCCATCGCACGTGTATATAGCAAGGCCATCACTGCCGACCAGGTGAAGGACCTCTTCAAGGGTACAGGTACCGGCATTGCCTCTACTGTCGTTGACACTCCCGTCAAGGCAACAGGAATCTACACCATCAACGGTATCCGCGTGCAGAAGACCGACAAGGGTCTCTACATCATCAATGGTAAGAAGGTGATGGTGAAGTGAGAGCAGAGGGAAAGAAGCCTCACGGGTTTCCTTCCCTTTGCCGAGCGAGCAATCAGCTCGGCCGCAGGCCAAGGTGATGGTTAAGTGAGAGCAAAGGGGAAGAACTCCCAAAGTTTCTTCCCCTCTGCCGAACGTCCAAGTCAGCTCGGCTGCAAGCCAAGGTGATGGCCACACTACACAATACAAGGGCAGGAATCCCGCGGGATTCCTGCCCTTGTCGTATTCATAAGTCCGGGCATCCGTACTCTGTAGGAAAAGCCGGTGAAAAGGTTCTTGCTGTTCTGTACGATTTCACTCCTTTGCGCCACAAACACGCTTGAACATCCAATCCCACAACACTTCTCGCCGGACTGCGGCAGGGAAGGCTAAAAAACGAAGCAAGGATACTTGGCAAAGTAATATTGGATGCTTTTTCGGGGCAGTTTCCTGCTGTCTTTTCCTGAACTCACTGAATCAGGAAAAGACAAGGCTACAGATGTGGGGAAAATTCCCTTATAAGGGAATTTAAATTGTCTTATAGGACAATTCAAATTGTCTTATAAGACATTTC
>ENA-OZGC01001173-OZGC01001173.1-human-gut-metagenome-genome-assembly--contig:-NODE-1173-length-15840-cov-6.728096_pt1 | contig 15840 bp, 19 predicted proteins | sample MGYA00245109_ERZ653643 | MGnify/ENA primary metagenome ERZ653643 (study PRJEB26926, sample SAMN06165107) | human gut metagenome | biome: ENVO:00009003; feature: ENVO:2100002; material: ENVO:00002003... | reverse complement strand
AGGCCATGACTCCGTTTCTTCCAGTAGACATCCCGCAGTTGACGCCGAGCGTGGCTGCCACATCGCCAGTCAGATCACCGTTGTAGCCGTCAAAGCCCTCAACAGCTTCATCCGGCTGTGTCACGAAGGTCTGCATCTGCATATTCGTCGTTGCCATCAACGCACCTGACACGCCGTGCAGGTCGATGCCCTCATCCCGCTGGTTGATGTGGTACGCTTCTAATCCTGTGGGCTGTCCGTCCGGGCGCATGAGCCCCGCCTGAATCTTTAGGGCACGCTCCAGCTTCTTCGGCAGTTCCTTGCCGCGCTCAAAGGCCCGGCGCAGGATGCCCAGGCAGGCTTTCGGGGACAAATAGTATTTTAGGGGCGGATCTGCCTGCAAAATCTGCGATAAGGAAGATTCTTTTGCGTCTCTGGGCGACACCCCAGTATTGAGCGTCGAGGCACCGCCACGCCAGGGAGAAATCAGCTCCCAATAGAATTCGCCCAGCAGATTCCCAGCGCCCGGAGTCAGGTCGAGGGACTGAAACGGAATCGCATTTAATGCGGACGATCTCCTCCAAAACGATTCGGAAGTCTTCGCCCTTTGGCGTTCCCGAGCTGAAGGCGCCGGGCACGTTCTCCCATGCCATAAATCTTGGCCGAACATCGAAAGCTGTTCGGCCTCTTTGTATGTCTGCATTTCGCATCTCCTTTACCAGTCGGACCTGTTCCATGAACAAACCGGAACGCGCTCCGGCAAGACCTGCCCTTGCGCCGGCAACGGACAGATCTTGGCATGGGCTGCCCCCGCAGATGATGTCCACGGGCGGCAGTTCCGCGCCATTCAGCTTTGTGATGTCGCCCACATGGAGCATATCAGGGAAACGCAGCTTTGTGACCGCAATAGGAAAGGCTTCAATTTCCGATGCCCACACCGGCGTGATGCCACTGCGGATCGCGGCCAAAGGGAACCCGCCGATGCCATCGAACAAGCTGCCCATCGTCAGTCTGCTCATTTCGCCACCGCCTGTACGACCGTGCGCGTGGTGTTGACGGCGGCCTGCGCGGTATAGACAGCACTCATGAGGTTTGCCTTGGTGGAGGTATCCAGTCCAAAGGCTCCCGCGATACGGGGAATCTCACCGGCAGAGAGCATGAGTCCAAGCCCTAACAGGGCATGATCCTTGAACACCATAAGTCCAGCGACAAGGATCGTCGCCTGCAAAAATGCCGACAGGCATAAGCCGATGATCTGCTTGCACCATTGGATAAAGCCGTCCGTATATCCGCGAGGGACACTGAACATATAGAGGCTTCCCACGGCGATCTGGATGAGCAGGATGCTGCCGCGCTTTAGATTGGCGAAAAAAACCTTGACAACGGCATAAGCCATGAGGATAAGGCAGAACAGGATCATGATCCCGCTGGTGATGCTGCCGAAGCCCAGCAGCGGCCCTGCCGTCAGGTCGGATATCGATTCCACGGCGTTGAACTCCTGCATGACCTCTCCGGCCACATCCCCGATGGATGTCCCATAGCCGGTGAGTGCCGCAGTGAAGGTCCCCTGCAGAGAAACGCACAGCTCATAAAGCCGGACCGGAACAACGGTGAAGAGGCTGACAGCCATAAAACCCTTGATGGCATTGAGGGCAGTCTCGCGGATGTTGCCGCGGCCACTGGAATACTCCACGCCGGTTTCGAAGCAGGCCACCACTAATCCTGTGCCGTAGAGTGCCCATGCCAAATAGGAGAAGAACAGCACAATGCTCTGCACCCAATCCATGGTGAAGAGCTCCGCGCCCATGTTTCCCATCTCCGAAAAGAAGTTGCCGAGAAAGCCTACGATCTGACTGTAGAACCAGTCCACGATCTGGCCTAACACCTTGGCGGCAACAAAATCCCAAATGAACATTGATCGGTTTCACCTCCGGGTGAGGCCGCACCAGCTACTTTGGGATATGGCAAAGGCCGTACAGCTGGTACGGCCTTCAAATCACGCTTTTGTTACATTGTCTGCTCCCACGCCCGGTCAGCGGACTGGCTCATATCCCGAAATACCTCCAGATAGTCTGACACCGCATCGGACAGCACCTCATAGTCCTGCCGGGTGGGGTGATACACATACCAGCTCACCTTTCCATAGTCATCCCAAATGTGCGGCTCCACGCCGTTTCGGAAATTGGGATGTGAGGTTATCTTTGTTCCCAGCAGATCCGAGAAGCGCAGACGCAGGGTATCCACCTGCCCTTCGCTGCGGTTGAGGATCGTCAGCTGCAGGGCATTGTACTGGCTGGCGATCATGCCGGTGACGAATTGGATCTTCGCCCGATTCACGTCATTCAGGCGCACATAGCAGGCTCTGCCCACATAAGTGGCGTCAGGGTACCGTTCTCCGACGATCTTCCGAAGCTCCTGTTCGTAAAAAGTCATTGCCTATACCTCAAATCCCGATGATCTGCCAGATGTACAGCGGAGCTGTCAGCGTGAACACCAGGCACGCGAACAAAATGGCGGGCGCCGTCCACTCGAACTGGCCGCTTTTTCTGAAGTCGAAATAGGCCGTCCCCAGTTTGGCGAAGAAGAATACTGCCAAGATCAGGTCGATGGCGGGAAAGACCACATTGTTCACCACGGTCTTGATCTGACCGGATGCCGTCTGCCATGTGCTTTCCACCGCACCGGCCACATCGCCGGTACCGGCAGCGAAGGCCGTGGTTCCCATCACGCAGACCAACAGCAGGGATAGCACCAGTGCTGCGCAAAGGCGTTTGCGTTTTGTGTTGTTCATAGATTCCTCCGTTTCTATCGTTGTTTTGTGGGAGCAATATGCCACTCCTCCCAAAGATTCCCTCGGATGGTGACGCTGTCTGTCAGGTTCATGGAGAGCATTCCCGCCGGCGTCCAGCAATCCAGAAGCCATGTGTAGGGCGTATAGCTGCCGTCCGGGTACCAAATGGGCGTGAAGTGGGTGCGGCGGTTGTAGGTGCTGTAGGGATTGGTTTTGAATTGGAAGGTCGTGCTTCGCCCGGAGATTTCTGCCTCCAGCAGCCGACAATAGTTCTCATAGCCAAACTCCGGGAAATAGGTCACGGCGTTCTGCGCCGCCGTGACAGCCGCACTCTGATTTGTGGTGACTTTTGCGGTTACCTTCTCCTGAACGCCATAGCCGCTTTTCAGAGCGGATGCGGTTGCCGTGGGGCTCTTCTCATCCGGCGTGATCTTCATACTGCTGGCCAAGCTTGCAGAGTAGCCGTTGTAGTCAAACTCCCACCAGCCGTGATCCTCCCACCAGCCGTTGTCCACCCAATGGTACCAGCGGTCCGTGTGGGTTTTGCCGTCCGCATCCGTCCAGCGGTCTGTGTGCCAGCATTTCTGCCAGTTTTCCACCCATTCCCAGTTTTCCTGCCACCATGGTGACCAAATGCCCCATGACGCCGAGGTCACCTGCTCCTTTTCAGGAACAGACGCCGGCCTGAAGCCGTTGTTGCGGTCATCCGCCAGGGGATTGGGCGGGTCATTGCCGTCCAGGTCCACGATATTACAGGTGATGGTGCCCTGCGCCGAGCCGCCGCCAGACACGCTGACGGAAATCGTTATGACGCAGGGTTCCGCGGGAGTACGCCAGCGCACCCACGCCAGCTGGCTGTCGCCGTCCGGGTAGTAGACATTGCTGACAGTGTAAGTCCTGCCCTGAATGTTAAAGCGTACCGATACGGGGTTGTCCGGGTCGGACTGTCCACCGCGCACCTCCACGGAGGTGATGACTTCTGTGTTGACGCGGTATTCATAATCAAAGTCATTGATCTCCGGCGGCGTGGTCATCTCGTTGAAGCGGACGATGCCGATACCAAGAGAGGAGATGATGTCGCCGTTGGATGCCTTCTCCGTGCGGCTGCCGGACCATGCAGTGTAGCCGAGATCCGCTTCCTCCAGAAAAATCGCCAGCGGCAGATTTTTATGGGTGAGCGTACCCAGTTTCTTTCTGAGATCGCCGTTGACGATCTGGTCATACAGCGCCGCTTCCGTGGCGGTCATGGCAAACTGTTGACCGTTATAGCAAAGATAGGCCAGCGGCTCTACTACCAGCTTGTAGTCTCCGCCAATGAGCGTATCGAAGTCCATTCCTGCGTATCCAGCAATGGAACGGATAACCTGTTCATCAGTGAAATAGCTTCGGATGGCAGCGATGCTGGCTTTACTGCTGCCCGTAGAGATGATCTTAGGCAAACTTTGACTCGGATTTCGATAGGAATATCCGCTGACCGATACGGACAATCCTCGTCCTGCATTGTAAGACAACTTGGACACCTTTCCGAAGTGAGCAATGTTTGCTATAGGAACCTTGTTGGTTAAGTCAATAGGGGTTCGCACCACAGAATGGGAACCTACATCCACGATAGACACTCTCACGCCGTCCATGCCGGGATTCCAGTAGTTGGTCTTGGTACCGTCCCCCATGCTGCCTCCACCGCCGTCAAAGTTGCCATCCCCTGTGGCATAGGCGGGAACGGCGGCGGATATCGCTATCACCAATGCCAGCAGCAGGGATATGATCCTTTTCATACGCATTCCTCCAGTCGTGAAGATAAAAAGAGACACGGCCGTTTCTCAGCCGTGTCTCTCTTGGAAGGGCGAGGTCAGCCGCCCATGATACCGATTTTGTTGCCGTTCTCATACATATCATTCAGTGTTCCGCCATCGTTGGGACCGCTGGGCGTGATGTAGCCGAAGCCCGGAACATACACCTGTCCGGCATCATTGGTGCTGCCGCCCGCAGGCTCTGTGGGCTGGGGCTTTACCTCAGTCTGCTCCGGCTTGTAGGTGGGTGGCGTTTCCATATTGCGATCCGCTTCCGGCACATCGTCCGCCGCATGGTCCTTCTCCGTCTTGCTGGGATGCTCCGGCGCGTCCGGCTTGGTGGGCGTACCCTGAATGGTCTGCTCTGTGCCGGAGCTGTCAGCGTCGTTGCCGAGATCGTGGTGATCTCCATCTGTTTTGATATCCACCTTTACCTCTGGATCGCTGATGTTCACTACCGGATCTTTCGTGTCCGGCACATCGTCCGGGATGGCGGGGTCGATGGGCATGGGTACCGCCGCAAGGCGGCTGACGATCCCCACCACCAGTGCCGCGCAGAGCAGGACGCCTGCCGCAATGAGGATGATGCGTTTTGTTTTCTCTGTCATAATCGAACTCCTTTCTTAGTAAGGGTTGATAATCCATCTTCTTATCCTGAACATACCACAGCTCTGTGCGGAAGTCCACCGCAAGAAACTGAAAGCATTAAAACTTTGGAATATACTTGGCTTCCACCCTCAGATTTATGCTTATAGGCGGCAGTATCCGTCCGGCAAAGCGGGTGGGGACCTCCAGATGGAGGGTGGCGGTTGCGAGATACCCCTCGCTCTGGCCTGATGCGATGGCGTTGTTGGAGATGCGGACGGACAGGTCGGAGATCGTATACTCCAGCTCATTTCCAGCGTATTTCATGTAGCCCTCGCCATCTGTGGTAAGGCCAAGAATATAGGATAGGTTGCCGTAGATATCACCGGTGTCAATGGACTCAAACCACTCACCATCCCCCTCTGGGAACCAACCTGCGGCATAGCCCTCCCGCACAGAGTGGTACACATCGTCATAATTCTCATTGACCGTGGCAATGACCGCCTGTTGCACCGCGTCCCGCACACCTTGCACGATAATATTGACTCGAAAATACTCGGAGATGAGCATAAAGAGCATCAGCAGGCAGAGTGTCACAGCAATGACCATGGGATAGCCCTCACCGGAGCGGGAGCGCAAGAGTCGTTTTCTCACTTCCAGTACACCTCCGATCTGCCGCTGGCCTGTGCCGTCAGCTCAATGGGGAAGCTGCCAAGCCCACCGAAGCCGATGTCCATATCCATGGTCAGCGTCACCGTCACCTCCTCATTGAGCTGGATGCGGCCGGTACGGGACCAGCGGATGTCCGGGTCGATCTCCAACCGCTCGGAAAGCACCTGCGCACGGGAGGTCGTTTCACTCCCGACTCTGCCGGTGATCTCGGCTTCCCGCACCAGCTCGGCGGCGAAGGTGTCGAGCTGCTGCTTCGCCACATACACCGGCAGCACCTTCACCGCCAATGCGATCACCAGCATGGCGCAGAGAATAAGGACACAGGTATCGATGTAGCCCTCGCCGGAGCGTTTCTTCCATTTGTTTTTCATCCGAACAGCCCTCCCATCGAGGTGAGGATCTGCATGAGGATGACCACAATGTAGATGAGCATAAAGCAGACCAGCATGACGAAGGAGTACACACGGATCTTGGGCGGGATCTTCGCCGCCTGTGCCTTGAGCCGCTGAAGCTCCAGCTGTTTCATATCGTGCGCCAGCATCTGAAAATAGATGCGCCCGTCATCACCACGCAGGACGCCGATGAGTCCACGCACGATGTCCGAGAGCATGGGCGACGCCAGCCTGCCCTCGAAACGAACCAGTGCCGCCTCGTAAGAGGAGGAGCGCATATCCGCTGTCAGCACATCTAGCTCACGAGCAAAGTCGGGACCGGCATGTCGCTTATACTTCTCCAAGATCGTCAGCACGTCGCGGCTGGCTCCCAGCTCCTGCTCCACTGTGGCAACAAAGCGGGGCAGCTCACCCTCGATCTTCTCGCGGCGTTCGGTGACCTTTTCCTCCGCCTTGCGGCTCTCCTTGAAGTAAAGCAATATCGACAGCAGCACCACGATGGGCGAGAGCAGAGGGAAGATCAGCAGACACGGAATGACCGCCAGCAGCGCGGCGGCAGGCTTGAGGATGGTATAGGCCAAGTAGACCTCCGGCGTCATATCCATGCCGGCAGCACTCAGCGTGCGCTCCATGCGGTGTCTCTTGTATTCATCCATGCGGATAAACTTGGAGAGCTTGATAGCCCAGCCAAGGAAGATCGCGTCCAGCGACTTCATCCGCTTTTTCTCGGTTCGCCCTGCAGACAGGAGTGCCTTTTCTGTGGAGAGACGGGGCAGCTTCAGAATGTCCGCCAGAATGAAGAACAGACCTGCGGCAACGGCCACACCGAAAAGGAACAGTAAGATCGTCATGTCCGTCACCTCCGATACTCGATTGGCTGGGTCAGCTTGACCACTCTGGCAAAGGAGAGAAAGATAGCGGCGGCACAGACCGCCAGCACCGCTTTGCCGGGTACGGTGGTCATCAAGGTCGCATACCAGTCCTTGTTGAGAAAGTACAGCAGCGGGATATTCAGCACCACCAGCGCCGCCATGGAGATGAATTCCTTGCGGGGAGCAAATACGAGATTCTCCAGTTCCCCATTGATGATGCGCATATCTGAGAGCTTTCCCACAATGGGGTTGAGGGTGCTTTTTAGGCTGTGGTCGTACTGACAGGCAGCGAGAGCCTCACACCATTCTTGCCATACCTCATTATCGATAGCAGACTTCAGCTCCGCCAACGCCGCATTCATATCCGGGTCGATGTGCTTGATGCGGGTGAGGAAGTTGCGGAATACACCATGCACGGGTGGGTTCAGGTAGTTGATATTCTCCTCCACGGCGGTCTGCAGATCCTCACTGCGGAGGTAGGCTGTGGTGATGATAGAGAGCGCCGTTTCCAGCTCTGCAGCGATGTCCTTCTTGTAATGTCCGGCCGTGAGCTTGATGTACCAGAACGGTAAAAACATCATGCCCATTGCTAAAACCGGAACGAGCAGGAAGTTATTCAGCACGATAGCAATGCCTGCACCCACAGCAAAGAACAACAGCGATGCCGCGCACAGCATGGGAAATCGATCCTCCTTGCCGGTGGTTTTCAGGATCGTCTGCGCTTCTAATATCTCACGGCGAATAAAGTTCGGCTTCTTGCGCTGAGTGGCTTCGTTGATTTCATCACGGATGCTCCTAGGACCGACGGTCAACCGGTGAAATACACCCAGCGTGAAATCCATAGGTGAGATGCGAAAGATAAGAAATGCGCCGGCAATCATGCCAACGCATGCAGTCAGTAGCAGGGCTGTCAAGTGGCGTTCACCTCCTTCTTGGGGTTCAAAAGAGCCTGTAACTCCTCGTTGGGCATACCGTTTTCCAGCAGGCGTTTGCGCAGACTCGCGGAGATCTCGTTCACCTGCGTGTGATGTCCTTCGATGACGAATTTGCCGTTCTCCATGTGGTTTTCCGTGATGACATAGCGGAACAGTGTGTTGTAGCGGCGATCCCCATTGGGAAGGATCTCACACTCCATGATCTCCATCATGCGGCGTTGCTTATTCTCCAGCTGCTTGCAGAAGACCACGATGGGATACGCCTCTGTCACATAACTGAGAAGTGTTTCGTCCGACATATCCACGGCGCGCTTGCACAGGGACACCATGCGGCGGTAGGTCGCCTCGCAGGAGTTGGAGTGGATGGTGGTCAGCACCGCCACGCCCACGCGGGCGGCCTCCTGCGCGGCATTGGCCTCGGCGCCGCGCATCTCGCCCACCACCAGGATATCCGGGTTGAAGCGCAGGCAGATATCCACCAGCGCGATCTGATCGATCCGCTGTCGCTCATTCTCGCTGTCGCGAGTCAGAGTGTGGACCACCGAATTGACCACCTTTCCATTTTCCTCCCGCACCAGTTCCAGTTCGCGGGAGCCGTTCTCAATGGTGAAGATGCGTTTGCTGTCGGGAATCGTGGTCAGCAGCCAGCCTGCCGCCGTGGTCTTACCGGAGGAGGTTGCACCGGCCACACAGATGGAAATCCCATAGCGCAAAAATACGGAAAGCCAGTCCAGCATTTCCTCTGTGGCTGTGCCGCTGCGGAGCAGATCCTCACGGCTGAGATTGTGGCGGTTGACAATTCGGATGGAGGCGGCAACGCCCACATCCTCATCCACCACGGGGGATTTCATAGCCGCAATACGGGTGTTGCGGGTCAGGTGTCCCGTGACCAGAGGGCTGGCATTGTCCAGCACCATGCCGGAGGCGTGGAGCATACGACGGATGACGGCGAGCGCATGTTCCGGCGAATCGAAATGCTCTTCCAATTTCTCATTTCTGCCATCCGAATACTGCACTTCGATATCCCGCCACGAGTTGATGTTGATTTCCTCAATGCCGTCTCCATAGATGTAGCTGGTCAAAAAGCCATACTCCGCCATCTCAGAATAGATGGCGTCCGCCAGCTCCGTCTGCGTCATGTCTGCTACGGCGATACGTTGATCCTGCAGGTACTTGGTGATATAGCGCTGAAGCTGCTCTTTTGCATCTTCGCCACCCTGAGAGATTAGGGAGGAATAGGAGCCAGAGATGTATTCCTGTACGTCCTGTAGCACGGAGCTAAAGTCTTTGCCTTCCGCTTCCGGTGTAAAGAACAGATTGTGAGCCCGTCCGACCGTGCTGGCATCAGTGTTCAAGGCCCGCTGCGGCGTGTCGTCCACCACAACCGGAACGACATCTAACTCTGGGCTGTCATGGAATTCTAACGCATCTCTTTTTTCTGCGTTTGCCGCAAAGAGCGAAGCACTTCTCTTTGTTCCAAGGGCCATGTCAAAACACCTCCTCAATGATCTTTTCCAGCTCTTTGCGGAAGGCGCGACTGTCCTTGAGAGAAAGGTCAGAAAACAGATTGCCGGCGAGATACTGCTCCTCCAATTCCTGCGAATAAGGCAATTTGAAGGTCACACTGCCGAGCACTTTGCCAATATGGTCCGCCGCTTGAAAAGGCTTAACATTTGCCGCCACTTTATACTGTTTGTCTGCATCCCACTTGGCATCCTTCAACAATGGAAGTTGACTGGAAAAGTAGCTGATGCTTTTGAGATCGCAGTTAGCAAGACGCAAAACACTGTCAGCCTCCATCAACGCTACAGCGGAGAGAATATCGTTTGCAATATAGCTGCCACAGTCCACAATGACATAGGGTGCGATCTGTCGCAGCCCATCCAGCAGCTCTATTGCCTGCTTTTCGGTAAAAGGCGGAATGCTGTACTCATTTTCACCCTTGAGTAATCCCAACACAGTGAGATAGTTGCTGCGCTTGAGGGTGACAAGGTTATGCTTGATGAGATTTTCTCCAATGCGGGCAGCAGCAAGGATATTGCCGAGGGATCTCTCACATTCCAGTTCATCTGGAGAACAGATGCAGGGAAGCATAGGGGCAGTCATGTCGCAGAGCAGAAGAATAACATTCTTCTTTTTGGCGGAAAGCATTTTTGCGATTTTCACCGCCGTTACCGTCTTTCCACTGCCGGGACTGCCCCAAACCGCCAGCATACCGCCACTGTCGTTCTGTACTTCTGGTTGTTCCGATCCCTCGGAGCTGCGGCGAAAGATACCGGCTTTCTTGAAATTCATTCCATCACCTCGTTATCGGGCTTAGCAGCAACAGAATCAGCATTTTCGCTCTCTGAGGAAGACTCCTCCGGCTCGGCGTACAGCTCCTCAATGAGTTCGTCCTGCGTTTCGATAAACTGCTTTGCGCCGTCCACCGTACCGCGATAGACGAGAGACAAATGGAGCTTGGCGTCCTGCTCTAACTCTGCCAGCACTTTGGCCTGCTCCGGCAGGACAAGGAAAGTCACCGTAGAGGGCAGTTCCTTCTCGTCACCCTTCGCTTCACCGGTATTGGCGTCATAGCCGGTGCTGGCGGTGACAGAGATGATCTCCACGTACTGCAGTTCAGCGGGGATGCAGGTTTCACCATCCTCTGGGTAGTCTGCCACGATAACCGATACGATGTCGCCGCTCTGGAGCTTACCGGAGAGTCCGGTGGCGAAGCTCTTGATGGTGACGGAGATGGCCTGCTTCGTGCCGTCCAGATTATAGAGATAAGCATTTTCGGCGGCGGGCGCTTCCGAGAGCTTGGCAGCGAGAATATAATCGCCAACGGCAAGGTCCGCCTTGGCGTATTTGCCCACTACATTGTCTTTCACGGTCATAAGGCCAGAGGGGAGATTGTAGGAACCGACCTCGGCCGTGGTGACCATATCCTTGGTGATGAGTTCACCGGCGTGAATGTCCTTTGTGACGCGGACGATCTCTGCCTTCTGACTGATCCCCCGATTGAACAGCGGCGTGATGCCGAAGCAGATCACCAGCGCCAGCAGAATGCAGATGACGCCGATGACCGTGCGGTTTTTGAAAATACTCATGGAGCAAGTCCTCCTTCGTTTTAGATGATATATGCGGTGATAAAACCAACTGCGAGAAATGGCGCAAGCGGATAGCTCTCTGGTGGGCGTTCCGATCCGCGCAGTGTCCGTACAATGACTACCACAAGATAAAAAAGGCAGTACAGCAGGAGCGCCAGCACCAGTCCAGCGCCGCCGCGCAGGACACCCAGCAGGAAGCCGGAAGCGGCGATAAGCAGCGCATCTCCCATGCCGCCACGCCCTCTGTTACTTGCCAGTAGGAACGGAACGGACAGCAGTAGACCCAAAAGGTGGGCGGGGCTGAAGGAAATCAGCCCCGCCCCTGCGATAATGATACTGGAAAGGTCATAGATCTGCCTGTGCCGGAGATCCGTCCATGCCGCACTCATAAGTCCGATGAGGAACAGTGTCCCCTGTAGGACAGACATCACGATTAACCAGCGTAGTTGAACATCTCCGTGATGCGCTTGTTCAGTGTGGGCATGACCACATCGCCAAACAGAGCATAGAGACCTGCCAGCAACAGAGCACCCAGTACCACGGCGATGAGGATCTTGACGGCGGTGTCGATGTAGCCCTCGCCAGAGCGATAGGTCGCGGCAAGGCGGATGGCGTTGGCGCGGATGGAATTGACGGTGTTCTTGATAAACTTCTTCATGTGATAATTTCCTCCCAATTATATGTTTTATGTTGTGGGTGACTTACATGACCTGCTCCGCGGCGGGAGCATTGTCCGGCTGCTGGGCCTGCCGGAGCGACTGCTCGTAGGCGTTCAGCACCGTGTCGTTGAACTGCTGGCGGGCCTCCTTCGTGCAGGGGAAGCAGATGTCGTGATAGTCGCCGCGGCTGTCCTTGTACTGAGGCATGGCGACAAAGGGCCCTTTCTCGCCGCGGATGACCTTCACGCCGCGAATGGCGAATACGCCGTTGATGTCCACATTGGCGTTGGCGAGGGTGTACTTGCTGTCCTTCACGGGATAGATGCGCACGGCGTACTCCACGGGGAGCGGGGTATCCGGTGCAGGGGTGGGAGCTGTTGCCTTGGTTTGGGCTTTGGGCATTGGGATTCCTCCTTTTCTGATTTGGATATGAAAAAAGCACCCGGTCAGGTGCTCATTTCACAGGCTCATATCCATTTCCTGCTGGGGTGCAAACTCGATCTGCTGGAAGCCGATGCGGTCGCAGTAATAGAACTCACTGCCGCCTTCATCGTATAGTTCCAGCACATCCGAGATGCCGATGGGGCGGCTGTCATAGCCGGGAACGGGGTTGCGGAAGATGGTGTAGATCTCCTCTAGGTCGTTGGTACCGACTTGACCCTCATAGACCATCTCATAGTTCTTTCGACTCGGATGACCGAATCGCTGTACCATCGTCTCATAGGAAACGAAACGGATATTGATGGGGCTGTCCCGCGAGAGCTGCCATACACGGCAGTTCTTCAGGGGCGGAGCCTCTGGGTCGAAGCGGCCGCTGCGCTGCCCCAGCAGGAGACGGTCATAGACGCCGTCCTCCCAGCGGATGGTGAGAGCCTGCTTTTGCAGAAAACTCTCCAGTTCCTGCGTTTGGAACATGGTATCCACCACCGCCTCCTTTTCTGCGATGTATCCGGCAGGATTGCTGTAATAGAAGATGCGGTTGTGGTTATCAATGCAGATGCGCTGCACTTGGTTCACCTCCGATCATTCCAGCTTCATCTCACCTGTGGCCGGTGCCTCCTGCTGTGGCGCAGTCAGCTCCATGAGCTTCTCACGCGCCCAGTCGGGAAGATACTTTTCATCCAGCACACCGATGAACTCATGTCGATTCCAGCGGGTCATCTCACCGTCACCCAGGCAGGTGCAGCGCACCGAGCGGCCAATGGTGTGAGGCGAACAGCCAAAGCCGTCATGGGCATACCAGAGCTGGTTTTCCTGACTCCAGCAGGATTCCTTGAGGGTATCCGGTGACAGCACCAACACCTTGCCGGTATAGTCCTGCTCGGCGCGGTCACCGACGCAGTGCTCCGCGCCGAAGAGATTCAGAGCCTGCACCGCCTTGCGGTAGAAACTGACGAAGCCATCCAGCACGGCCGGATGGCTTCGGACAACAAAATCGCTGTTGTGGTTGATGTCTTTGGGAATGCAGGCGCACTCCGCCCACTGCTTGTTGGCATGGCCGAAGCGCCCGTCCCACTTGAGTTCGTGCAAAGTGTTGGCAAGCACCCACGCGGTGCGCTTGTAGCCGTATTCCTCCAGCACCGGCGTGATACAGTTCTTGTCCAGATGCATCCCGTCGAAGCTCTGACGGATGGCGTCCTCGATGGCGTTGCGGCAGGCGATGTTCGCCTTGTGGCTCTCCCGCCAGAGGGGAAGCTCGTCCCGCTCTCTCGCCTCGGCAGAGGAATAGGGGTAGAGATAGGTATCATTCGTCATGATCCAGTTCCTCCTTCAAAAGCAGGAAGAGCCCGGACAACGAAACGCCCGCGCTTTTCAGCAGATCGCGGAAGTCATCATCCAGACTCTTCATCATTTCATACACATTTGTATCAGCGTCGGACCGCAGCACCAGCGTACCGTCCTTCACCGCACATTCGAAATCGCCTTCCTCCGGGTCGATGCCGGCCTCTGCCAGCATACACAGCGGCAGGACGTCCTGAAAACACTCTTTTTCCCAATGGCAGCCATCGCAAGCGTCATTTTCGGCGCCGTGGGCCAGAGCGCTGCTTTTGGCCAGTCGGAACAGAAGCTCCGCGTTGATCGCCGTCAGCAGCTGGAAAGTTTTCAGCGTTTGCGCGACGGACAGCTTTTCCGGCAGCAGCAGAACACAGCCGTTTTCGGTATGGATCGTCAGATCGCTGGTTTCAGCAAGGCCGGAGAGCTGCAGCGCGGCGCGGGGAATGGTAAGGGTCTTGTTCGCGGGGTCATGGTTCAAATGGAATTTCATGTTGTTTGCCTCCTATTGTAATAAGTTTTGGTTAGAAGCCCTACATCCGGCTGGGCTTTCTTTCCGTCTTGGTGGATGATTTGGAATGTGGACCAGCTTCAGCTCCCACTCGCCCAGAGACTCGTCAAAGAGGTTCAGTTGACGGGTCATATAAGGGCGGGGGTCATAGTTGGTGATGATGAGCTCGCCAAAGGACGCGCCCTTTTTCTGAGACAGCGGGTTGCCGCGCTGGAAGGATAAAATGTACCAGTCTCTATAGAGTTTGCGGATGAAGGAGCAGTCGTTGTAGGAGAGGACGACATAGCCCTTGCAGGCAGACAGCACCTGCCACAGCCGGACATGAAATTTACGGAAACGTCTGGTTTTTCCCACGATCCGATAGATCCGCTCCGTTTTGACATAGGGTGGATCGGCATAGATGAGACCGTCCTCCCGGTCCCGCTCCCGAATGAGCTGCAAGGCGTTTTTGTTCTCCAGCGGCACGTCCTTCAGCCGTGCGGACACCGGCGGAAACAGTTTCAAAAGGTTTTCGACATCCATGCCCTTTACGCCGAAGGAGGTGACCGTCGCACTGAAGCTGCCCCGGATGGCGAGGTAATACGCCGCCGCCCGTTTTACATCGAACAGTGCCAGCCGCTCCTGAAAAATGGGGAGCAGCTCCCCGGCCTGTTCCTCTGTAAAACAGGAGCGGTCGCCAAGACACGCGATTTCCGCCTGCACATTTTGATAGTAGACCTCCTTGTGGGCGACAAAGTCGCGGTAATACTCGAAAAGCCTGCGGCTGTGGATGGGCAGGAATTTCAGCTCCCGCAGCAGAACGTTGGAGCACTCCTTGATGCAGGAATACAGGTTCACCAGCTCGGCATCCAAGTCATTATAGATGTCCAAGCGGCTTGGGTCCTGGGGCAGCGCCAGCAGCACCGCGCCGCTGCCGCCGAAGGGCTCCACATACTGCGCCAGCTTCGCCGGGAAGGTTTGCAGGATGTAGGGCGCGATCTTCTCCTTGCCGCCGATCCACGGAAAGGGCGGCTTAGCCATGTCCGGCCTCCCCACGCTCCCGGAAGCGTTCCATAGACCGTTCCAGACCGCTGATGGCCGCCTCCAGTCCGGATACCATCTGCTTCAGCTGGCGGATGGTGTCATAGACCTCGCCGGCATTGGTGGCATAGAAGTAGCCGCTGCGGTCACTGGCAATGGGGTGCTCCTTGCACCGCAGCCGGTTGACCTGCTTTCGCAGGCAAGTCCCACTGATATGGAGGGTCCGCTCCAGCTCCGTTCCGCTGGCGCGGTTCGCTTTTCCTAAACAGGAACCTTCGAGATATGCAAGAATTTTTTCGTTTTGCATTGTGATTTCCTTTCCGGGGTTGTACTCCCGGAGGAAGGGACAATGCGCAAAAAGAAGGGGCCGCTTTCCCCCTCCGGGAATACGGCCCCTAAGTGTGATTGTTTTTCTGAATGTTCCGTTCTTGCGGAACGGTAATCGCCCTGCGTGCTCCTGTGAAACAAACGCCATCTCCCATATAATTTAAGAACGGATACCGTTCAAAAGGAGATTGCGTATGGATCAGGTCGCATTGGGTAAACGGATCAAGGCCGCTCGTGAGCGAGTCGGCATGACGCAGGAAGATCTTGCTGCCGCTGTGGATTACAGCGTGGACCATGTGAGCGTCGTAGAGCGGGGCGTGAAGCCGCCAAAGCTGGAAAAGTTGGTTGTTATTGCCAATGTGCTCAATGTTGGGACAGACGAGCTTCTTCAGGACCTGTCTCTTATACACATCTCCGAGCCCACGAGACTACGCTGCATCTC
>ENA-OZGC01001160-OZGC01001160.1-human-gut-metagenome-genome-assembly--contig:-NODE-1160-length-15997-cov-4.415632_pt1 | contig 15997 bp, 9 predicted proteins | sample MGYA00245109_ERZ653643 | MGnify/ENA primary metagenome ERZ653643 (study PRJEB26926, sample SAMN06165107) | human gut metagenome | biome: ENVO:00009003; feature: ENVO:2100002; material: ENVO:00002003... | reverse complement strand
CAGCGTCAGATGTGTATAAGAGACAGGGCGCGGAGGGCTGTCTGTTTGTCGCGGAAAAAAGTCTGGACGCTTCTGCCGGCGGCACGGTCAAGACCACAAACGTCGTCTGCCCGGAATCGGGCAGCGTGGACGGCTTTATTGACCTGCACACGCAGGAGAAAACGCCGATCCCCTACCCGCAGGACGGCGGCTGCATCATCAGCCGGGGCCTTGCGCAGGCGCTGCGCCTGTCGGCGGGCGATACCATCACCCTGCAGACGGGCGATATGCGCCGGACGGAGCTGACCGTCGAGGCTGTGTTTGAAAACTATGTTTATAATTACGTCTATCTGACGCAGACTACCTGGCAGGACGTCTTCGGCGAAGCGCCCGGATACGAGGCCGCATGGGTCAACTATCAGACGGACGAGGATGCGCAGGCGGCGTCCGCAGCGCTCGCGGGCGCGAAAAACGCGGCAGCAGTTACCCTCAGCCTTGATTTCCGCAGCCGTGTGGCGACGATGATGCAGAGCCTGCAATATATCGTGCTGGTCGTCGTGCTGGGCGCGGCAGCGCTGGCATTCATCGTGCTGTATAACCTCACGAACATCAACATCACCGAACGCGAACGAGAGATCGCGACCATCAAGGTGCTTGGCTTCTACGACGGCGAGACGAACCGCTACGTCTTCCGCGAGAACATCATCCTGACCGTCCTCGGCGCGCTTGTGGGCCTTCCGATGGGAAAGCTGCTGCACGCGTATGTCATGGGACAGATCAAGATCGATCTCATGTGCTTCGATGTGCGCGTCGCGCCGCTGAGCTATCTCATCTCGGCCGCGCTGACGCTGGTGTTCGGTCTGCTTGTCAATCTTGCCCTGCGGCGGAAGATCCGCACAATCGATATGTCGCAGGCGCTCAAATCCATTGAATAGCAGAAGAAAGAGAAGAAACAACCCATGAAAAAACTGCTTGTTTACCTGCGGCCCTACCGCCTGCAGGCGATCCTGGCCCCGTGCTTCAAGCTGCTCGAGGCCGCGTTTGAGCTTCTGGTGCCGCTCATCATGGCGGATATCATCGACGTCGGCATTTCGTCCGGCGATACGGCGTATATCCTGAAAAAATGCCTTGTGCTGGTCGGACTCGGCCTGTGCGGCTTTGCCAGCGCCACGTGCGCGCAGTATTTTTCCGCCAAGGCCGCGACCGGCGCGACGGGCAGCCTGCGCCGTGCGCTTTTTGCGCACATCCAGTCGCTGTCCTACGCCGAGCTTGACCGGCTCGGCACGGCCACGCTCGTCACGCGCATGACGAGCGACATGAATCAGGTGCAGACGGGCCTCAATCTGACGCTCCGCCTACTGCTGCGTTCGCCCATCGTGGTTTTCGGCGCGATGCTCATGGCCTTTACCATCGACACAAAGTCGGCGCTTATCTTCGCCGTGGCCATCCCGGTGCTCTTTGCCGTTGTGTTTGCCATCATGCTCAGCTGCATTCCGCTCTACCGGCGCGTGCAGACGAAGCTCGACGGCGTGACCGGTGCGGCGCAGGAAAATCTGTCCGGCGTGCGCGTCATCCGCGCCTTTACCCGCGAACAGACAGAGACGGAAAGCTTCGCGGAGAAAACCGGAGATCTGTTTTCCGCGCAGCAGTTTGTCGGAAGACTTTCCGCGCTGCTCAATCCGCTGACGTATGTGATCATCAATCTGGCCATTGTCGCGATTTTGCGCGTGGGCGGCGTCCGCGTGAACGAGGGCGCGATCACGCAGGGCCAGCTGATCGCGCTTTATAACTATATGTCGCAGATCCTGGTCGAGCTGATCAAGTTTGCCAATCTGATCCTGAACATCACAAAATCCGCCGCCTGCGCGGGCCGCATTTCGCAGGTGCTGGACACGAAGTCCAGCATGGTGAGCGGCGCGGACGCGCTGCCGGACGGCGCGGGAGAGGCGGAGCTGGAATTCCGGCACGTCAGCTTCCGCTATCCGCAGGCAGGCGCGGATGCGCTGACCGATATCAGCTTCTGTGCCGCGCCCGGCGAGACGATTGGCGTGATCGGCGGCACAGGCTCCGGCAAATCGACGCTGGCAAATCTGATCCCCCGCTTCTATGACGCGACAGACGGACAGGTGCTCGTGCGGGGCGAGGATGTGAAAACGCTTCAATTGCAGGCGCTTCGGACGCGCATCGGCGTTGTGCCGCAGAAGGCGCTGCTCTTCTCCGGCACCATCCGGGACAATCTGTACTGGGGCAATGCGGATGCGTCCGACGAGGCGCTCTGGGACGCACTGCGCGCAGCGCAGGCGGATGGCGTCGTGCAGGATAAGAAGGGCCAGCTGGACGCGGCGGTCGAGCCAGGCGGGCGCAATTTCTCCGGCGGCCAGCGCCAGCGGCTGACCATCGCCCGCGCGCTTGTACGCAGGCCCGAGCTTCTCATTCTGGACGACAGTGCCTCCGCGCTGGACTTCGCGACGGACGCAGCGCTGCGCAAGGCGCTGTCGAAGCTTCCGTGGAAACCCACGGTCGTGCTGATCTCGCAGCGCGTGTCGTCTATCCGGCACGCAGACAAGATCGTTGTGCTCGACGACGGCCATATGGCCGGACTCGGCACGCATACACAGCTGCAGCAGACCTGCCCGGTCTATCAGGAAATCTGCCGGTCGCAGGAGAAGGGGGAGGCGAGTGCATCATGAAGCATACATCCTCCTGGGCGCTGCGGCGCGTGTTAAAAAGTCTCGGGCGGTATCTGCCGCTGCTGCTTGCATCCTTGCTGCTGGCCGCGGCCAGCGTAGCGGGCACGCTCTATATCCCCATTCTGGTCGGCGACGCGATCGACCAGATCGTCGGCCCCGGACAGGTCGATTTTGCCGTCGTCAGTACGCTGGCGGTCAGGATCGCCGTGCTTGCCGGTCTGACGGCAATTTTGCAGTGGGTCATGACGGCCATCCACAACCGCGTCTGTTTCTGCGTGACGCGCGACGTGCGCCGTCAGGCGTTTTCCCACTTGCAGCGGCTGCCGCTTGCGTATCTGGACAGCCACCCCTCCGGCGACACGCTCAGCCGCATGATCGCCGACGTCGACCAGTTCGCAGACGGCCTGCTCATGGGCTTCACGCAGCTGTTTACCGGCGTTCTGACCATTGTGGGCACGCTCGGCTTCATGCTTTCGATCAGCTGGAAGATCACGCTGGTCGTTGTGCTGCTGACGCCGCTTTCGCTGCTGGTGGCAAAGTTCATCGCGGGGCATACCTATTCCATGTTCCAGCTGCAGTCCAAGGCACGCGGGGAGCAGACCGCGCTGATCAACGAGCAGCTGAGCGGCCAGCGCGTCGTGCAGGCTTTCTCGCACGAGGACGAGAGCCTGCGCCAGTTTGACGAGATCAACGACCGTCTGACGGCGGCGACCATGCGTGCGACGTTCTTTTCGTCCATGACGAACCCGTCCACGCGCATCATTTACAATATTATTTATGCCTGCGTCGGCTTTACCGGCGCGCTCAGCGCCGTGGCAGGCGCGATCACGGTCGGCGGGCTGTCGTGCTTCCTCAGCTACGCGAACCAGTACGCCAAGCCCTTCAACGAGATCACCGGCGTGGTCACGGAGCTTCAAAACGCGCTGGCCTGCGCCGCACGGGTCTTCGAGTTGATCGACGAGCCTGCCGAAACGCCTGACGCACTGGACGCGAAGAAGCTTGAAGCCGTCTCCGGCAGCGTTGAGCTGCAGAACGTCGCGTTCTCCTACACGCCGGAGCAGCATCTGATTGAGCACCTGAACCTCACCGTAAAACCCGGCCAGCGCATCGCCATCGTCGGCCCGACGGGCTGCGGCAAGACGACGCTCATCAATCTGCTCATGCGCTTTTATGACGTGAAGGACGGCTCCATTTCCGTCGACGGCAGCGAGATCCGTTCCGTCACGCGCGAGAGCCTGCGCCGCCAGTACGGCATGGTGCTGCAGGATACGTGGCTCAAGACGGCCTCCGTGCGCGAGAACATCCGCCTTGCAAAGCCGGACGCAACGGATGCCGAGGTTGAAGCCGCCGCGCGCATGGCGCACGCGGATTCCTTCATCCGCCGTCTGCCGGAGGGCTATGACACGGTGCTGTCCGACACGGGCGGCGCGCTGTCCGCCGGACAGCGGCAGCTGCTGTGCATTGCGCGCGTGATGCTCTGCCTGCCGCCCATGCTCATCCTCGACGAAGCGACCAGCTCCATCGACACGCGCACCGAGGCGCATATCCAGCAGGCGTTCGACACCATGATGCAGGGCCGGACAAGCTTCGTCGTCGCCCACCGTCTGTCCACCATCCGCGAAGCGGACGTCATCCTCGTTATGAAGGACGGCCACATCATCGAACAGGGCCGCCATGAGGACCTGCTCGCCAAAAACGGCTTCTACGCCAATCTGTACCACAGTCAGTTCGAAGGGTAAACGCCCTCATCTCCTCCCCTTGCCGCCCGGCAAGGGGAGATTTTTCATACTAAGGCGGATAGATTACCCATTATCCGCGAAAACCGGCGAAATTCAAACGCAGTTGGTAGGGGCGCCTTTTTGTGCGCAAAAAACGCCCCCGGCGTGAGCCGGGGGCGAGGGGTCGATATGCTTAGAACGTCAGGAAGCGGTGGAGCATGACGGCGACCTGAGCGCGGGTGGCGTTGCCCTTTGCGGAGAGGGTCGTCCTGCCGCCGGAGGTGACGCCGGTGATGATGCCGGTGCCGACAGCCCACTGCATTGCCGTGACGGCAAAGGAGCTGACCTGCGCCTGATCGGGATAGCCGCTCAGAGAACCGGTCACGGTCGGACTGCCTTTGTAGCGGTACAGGATAGCCGCGATCTGCTCACGGGTGACATTGCCGTTCGGGTCGAAGGTCGTGGCGGTCGCGCCGTTGACAATGCCCATGTTGGAGGCCCAGAGGACTGCGTTGTAGTAGTACTGGCCCTGCTTGTTGTCGGTGAACTTGTTGGTGATACCGGTAACGGTGGGCTCGCCTGCCGCACGGTAGAGGACCGTAACGAGCATGGCGCGGGTCATCTTGGCGCCCGGCCCGAAGAGCTTCGGGTTCTTGGTGTTGTTGCCCTTGATGATATCGTTCATGTACATGAAGTCGACCGAGTTGGCCGCCCACTTGTAAGAACCGCTCACGTCGGTGAACTGACTGGAGGCCGTCTGCTGGTTGACCTTGAAGGACAGCGTGCCCTTCGTGCTGCCGTCGATGGTGTAGCTGACCTCGACGCTCTTGCTGTCGGCCAGCGGCAGGATATAGAGGTTATCCAGACTGCCGGAGCCAGAGAAGTAGAACTTCGTGCTGCCGAAATCCTTGCTGGTCAGCGCGGTGCAGTTCTTGATGCTGGTGTAGGCGGAGTAAAGCTTACCGCCGACGATGCGGTCAATGGTGATGTAGGTGCTGCCGGTGGCGTTATCCGGCGTGAGTTCGTTTGCAATGCCCATGGAGCGGAAGGACGCGCCGGTGGAGTTCAGCGTGTGGGTGTCATTGACATAGACCACAAGCTGGCCGTTCATCTGACCGGACGAGCCGTTTGCCGTGAAGGGGATGGTCACAGTGTACTTCGACGTGGTGCTGCCCGCGATGAAGCAGACGTTTTTCAGCAGGTTCGAGCCGGTCGAGACGCTGTAGGCCTCGCTGCCGACCTTGCCGGAGCTGGTCGTGCTGCCCTTGTACAGCGCGCCGCGGGTATCGGTGTTTGAGCCGAAGGTCACGGTGCTCAGGCCGGAGCCGTAGACGCGCTGGAAGTCGCTGACGACCATCTGCTGCTTCTCGTTGGCGGAGATATGGTATTCGACCGTGCTTGCGCTGGTCATGACATTGATCGTGCCGGTCGCGATCTGGGCGCTGCCGTCATAGGCGGCGTACCTGATGGTATGCGTGCCGGTGGTTCTCGTCGGACGGTAGACCATCTTGCTGACTTCGCTGGCAGAATACTTGGTCGTCGTGCTGACCGTGCCGGACATGGCGCTCGAGGTATAGAGCGTGCCGTTGGCCGGGGACTCAAAGGTAAAGGTGCTGGGAGTGGTCTTGGCGGCGGTCTTGACTGCTGCGGCAAGCTTGCTGCCGTCGAGCTGGACGTAGGTTTCGTTCTCGCCGAGCGTCAGGCTGACAGTGTCCGCCTCGGGGACAGTGACGGTGAACTTCACTTCGGCAGCATACTTTTTCGCGCCGATCGTCGTTTCAGCCTTGATGGTGACCTGACCGCCGGCCTTGGCCGTCGCGGTGATGGAGGGGCTGCTGTTGGTGCTGGTTTTGCTGGAGAGCTTGACGATGTTCTCGTCGCTCGAGGACCATATGATCGTATAGGTCTTGCCGGACACATTGGTCAGCTTGCCGCTCACATACTCCTGCGGCGTTCCGGTGATGGTGAACGTCCCGCCGGCTTTTACCGTAGTCGGGTTGAAGACGATATTGATGTGGTTCTCACCGGTGATGGTAATAATAGCCTTGCGTGTTTCGGCATACTTGCCGTCGTCGGTCGTGACACGGCAGTAGAACACATAGGTTCCGGTACCGGTGATGTACTGCTTGAGATTGGACAGAACCGAACGGTAGTTCGTAGGCTTATCGGTAATTTTGTCTGTCTGAATTGCTTTATCCACACCGCCGGTCGTCTGGTCGCTGTTCATGTACCAGACCACGGATTTGATCTTGCCCGTCGAAACCGACGCTGTCATGGCCAGATCGGCAATGGTGTCCGTGATCCTATAGGCCGCGTTTGCGGGCTGCTCCGTAAAGGAAATGTCGGAGAAGGTCACCTTGCCTGTCGTCGTAACACCGCTGTCGTCAGGGTCGCTTCTGTTGTAGAAGAACTCCTTTGTGGCCGTTTTGAGTCCGTTAAGTGTATAGGTGAACGTATAGCCAGCCGCATCAGAACCATTTGCTTTTGCAGTTTTGACTGGCAATTCATAGATCATTACCTCGTCGGAGTAAATACTGGTTTGAATCTCGACCTTCGCCGATTCTTTCTTAAACAGAGCTTCGAGTTCTGTCTGGGTCATTTTTCCGACCGTTTCGCCGATACTCGGTTCTTCCGTGATCTTGTAGGCGCGGCCCTGATAGACCGTAACATTATAGGTTGCGGTAACATTGCCGTCGACCTTCGCGGTGATCGTCGCCGTACCGGCTGCGACCGGCACGATCGTCGCAGTTGCCGAGGTTCCGTCCGAATCGGTCGTGCCCACCTTGGCAACAGCAGGGGCAGAGCTTGTCCACTCAATGCGGGAATAGGCATTTTTCAGATCCGCAGCGCTTGCAAGCAGCGAATCGGGAGCCTTGATGCGCGCAGTAAGTTTCAGCTCGTCACGGATCAACGCAGACTTCACAGCAGGCTTATAATAGCTGTCCTGCAGGCCGAAGACCATCGTGCCGTTGTCCAGCAGCGTCTGCAGGCGGGAGTCCTTCCCGTTATATTTCACGCTCTCGTTGTTCATGACCTCGATCGATGTGACGGCCATGCCCTTATTCTTGATGCTGACCGTGCAGACAGCGTAGCTGCCCTCGATCGATACGGACGGGTTCGTCTGGTCGATCTTCGCGTATGTCAGACCAGCGTTGTAGTCCGCAATGCAGATATAGATCTTTGTTGCGTCGCAGGCCTTGTACGGCTCGACTGTCGCGGAGGTCGTCGAAGCGTTGGGGCGGACATACAGATTGTTATCCTTGGTGTCATACAGATACAGCAGCTTCGGCTGCGCCGTGCCGGAATAGCCGGTCACCTTCGGCTGCAGCGTGGCAGACGTGCCGCCTGCCTCCAGCGACAATACCTGCTGGGCGGTCGGAAGCGTGACCGAGATCGTCGCCGCGCCGCTGACCCTGAAGCCGATGGTCTTGGTCGCCGTCGCGGACGTGGACGGCTTCATCACATCGTTGCCCTTATCATCCTTGCCCTTATAATAGACCTGCGCCGTCAGCGTTGCGCCGCCGACCTTCTCTGCTTTGACAGTCGCTTCAACCTTATAGGTCGTGTAGTGGCCGACCGTGCTTGCGGTGACCTTCGCGCTGGCAGGAGTAACCGAGATGGCATCGTTATCGCTGGTGAAATGAACTTCGCAGTTTGCCAGATTGCCTGCGGTCACGCCGCTGCTGCCGACCGTGACAGTCGCGGTGAGCGTTCTGGTGTCGCCCTGATTCAGCGCAACCGTGCCGTTGATATTACTGTTGCTGAGCGCCAGCGTAAGGGTATATGCGTCCCGCACATAAACCGTGAAATACTCCGAATAATCACGACCATTTACCTTGCCGGTAGCCGTGATCCGGATGGCCGTCGTGCTGGCCTTTACGCCCTTGATGACTGCCGTTGTGGCGGTGCTGCTTTCAATTTTTGCGACGGTCGAATCGCTGGACGTCCACGTTGCTTCCGTGAACGTGTACGTCGTCGTGAGCGTGATCGTCGAGTCCGGCTCGACGCTGTACGCGTTTGCAGCCAATGTCGCCGGAACCATCGCCAATACCATGGCGAGCACCAGCAGCAGGCTCATGAATCTTCCAAATGTACGCTTCATAAGTGCACCTCTTTCAATTTGCGGCCTGTTGCAGCCGCAGATTTTATGTAACCAGTTTACCATAAAAATTAAAAATTGCAACCGATTTTTACGAAAATGTCTGTTTTACCAAGCATTTCAGCCCATTTCGGCCCATGTTGCGAGGTAGACGTAACACCCGCCACAAGATATTGTGGGCCGCGCCGCGTTCGCATCCGCGCTTCTCTTTCCTACACGCAAAAATTCCGCAAGGGTTGCATCCTGCCGAAAATTTTCTGTCCGCAAAAAGCTGCCCTTTTGCAAAGGGGGCTTGACAAGAGCAGTCTAATGCGTTAGACTGCAATTACAGTCTAACGCATTAGACAAGGAGGGAATGCCTATGTCCACCCCGAAGATCTTTGAGAGCGAATACCGGTTCTGCCTGATTTTATGGGAGCATGAGCCGCTGCCCAGCGCGGAGCTGGCGAAGCTGTGCAAAGAAAGGCTCGGCTGGAGCCGGACGACGACGTATACGGTCATCCACCGTCTAGGCGAGCGCGGCATCGTAAAAAATGAAAACGGCCTCGTCTTCTCCCTCGTCTCCAAGGACGAGGCGCAGGCGGCAGAGCTGGACGAGCTGGTCGAGAAGACGTTCGAAGGCTCGCTCCCCGCGTTTATCGCGGCGTTCGCGCGCAAGACGAAGCTTTCGCAGGACGAGGTCGACCGGCTGCGCGCCATGATCGACGGCTATGAGGAGAATCGGCCATGACAAATCTTTTTCTCGGCTTTCTCAACCGCAGCCTGTCTGCGGCGGTTCTGATTTTTGCGGTCGTGCTGGTGCGGCTGGCGTTCAAAAAAGCGCCGAAATGGCTGCTGTGCGCCCTGTGGGCGCTGGCGGCGGTGCGGCTTTTGTGCCCGTTCTCGATTGAAAGCGTGCTGAGCCTCATTCCGAGCGCGGAACCGGTGCAGCCGGAGATCGTGTATTCCGCCGCGCCAGCCATCACGAGCGGCATCCCGGCGGTCGACGCCATTGTAAATCCGCCCTTACAGGCCGCGTTTACACCTGACTCTGTGCAGAGCGCGAACCCGCTGCAAATCCTGACGGAGCTTGCCGCATGGGTCTGGCTCGGCGGCTGCGCGGTGCTTATCCTGTACGCGGCCATTTCCGCGCTGCGCCTGCGGCTTCGTGTGCGCACGGCGGTGCGGCTGGAGGGAAACGTGTTCCAGTCGGAATTCGTCCCGTCCCCGTTCATCCTCGGCGTGATTCGGCCAAGAATTTATCTGCCCTTCGGGCTGGAGCCCGGCGCGCAGGACATGGTTCTGGCGCACGAGCGCGCACATTTAAAGCGCGGCGACCAGCTCTGGAAGCCGCTGGGCTTCCTGCTCCTGACGGCATACTGGTTCAACCCCGTCTGCTGGCTGGCGTATGTTTTATTCTGCCGCGATATCGAGGCGGCCTGCGATGAAAAGGTCGTGCGCGAACTGGGAGAGAGCTGCAAGACGGCCTATTCCCGTGCGCTGCTGCAATGCAGCGTCCCGCGCCGGATGATCACGGCCTGCCCGCTGGCCTTCGGCGAGACGGGCGTGAAGGGCCGCATCAAGTCCGTTTTAAATTACAAAAAGCCTGCGTTCTGGGTCGTGCTGGCGGCGGTATTCGTGTCCATCGCCGTGGCCGTGTGCTTCCTGACCGACCCGAAGACGGACGCAGAGCAGCCGGAGGAAGAGCCGCCCGCTTCTTCTACCGCAGACAGCCCCGCAGAGGCAGACAGCACGCCCCCGACAAGCGCGTTCTTTTCCAGTATAGAGGACTACGCCGAATATTATATCGCGCAGGTCATTTTGCCGGAGCCAATCGAATATAAGGTGCTGACCGACGGCGGATTTGAGACTGTAACAGATACGGTGCAGGACGCGCAGATGGTGAACCTCGAGCAGCTTGCATCCCTGTCCGGCCTCGACCCGGAGGGAGACTTGCAGCTCTGGAGCTACAAAATTGCGATCGCGCCGGAAAATGCCGACGGGCGCACCTTCATGCTGGGCACTGATACCGGCCTGTCGTATATCGACGGGCAGGAATATCTGGTGGACAACACCCGCTATCTCGTGACCGTCACCTATCGCAGCGAAACGCAGGACTACCGCCTGCTCGGCTGGACAAAGGACACGGACGGCACGGCGCTGGCCGTGTATGAACAGTCCGGCCGCTTGACGGACTATCTGCGCGACATTTACGCCGCGACCCATGGTGCAAATAATATACAGGGCTATTTCTATCCGAGCTTCTATAACGGCATGGACGGCTACGGCAGGGCCGTTCATATTGACGCGTACTTCTCCACCTTCCCGGACGAGGCCGGAGGCTGGGGCGCGTATCTGCCCACGACCGGCTGGGAATACGACGAGCAGGACGACCTCTGGCGCAGCACCTACAGCACCGGCTCGACGTTCGCCGTCCGCTATGTTGAAAAGACGATCACCGAATGCTCCGCCGGCTATACCGCGCGCGGCTGTCTCAGCGAGGTGACGCAGCGTGGCGAGACGATCTCCGTCGAGGCGGGTGAGCAGAACGAGATGGTCTATCTCTGCGGCGCAAAAGATGGCTGTTACGAGGTCACGATCCACTGGCCGCGCGGGACGGATGAAACCGATGCTTCCGGCTATAACCCGTATCTGCAGGCACGCTATGAAGGGCAGCTGCTAAAGCAGATGGCCGCGAGCTTTACCGCCTGCGCAGGCGCTTCCGTGACGCTGGGAAGCGCGGACGGATACACGTTCCGGCTCGAAACGGAAACGGCCTCCTGCCCGGAGGGCAGGACTGACTGCACGCTTGCGCACACGAAAACGCAGCTTGTCTGTGAGGAAAACGGGCAGGTGCACCCGCTCGGTGCGCCGCTGCTGGACGGTGCGTGGTGGCTGATCGACATCAACGCGCCGAAGGCCCGCTTCGGCTATCTGGAACAGGATCTGCACACAGGCCGCTTTTCAAGCGGCAGCGACCGGTTCGATCTGACACGCTGGCGCTCTGACGACCGCGTGGAGATGTATACGGGCGCATCGCTGTCGGGCGACCCCATCGCGCTTCCCGATGCGGCAGAGACAGACCGTTCTCTGCCGGTGCAGCGCTGTGAGCTTGTGCTTCCGAACGGGGTCTTCCCCGGCATGGATTACGCAGCCGTTCTGCAAAGGGCGGCAGCCTATCAGGGCAGTCCCGTCCGGAAGGGCAAAATGCGCGGGGACAACTTTACGGTCGACGGCGTGAGCTATCAATTTACACAGCACAGCGACGGCACCGTCCGGCTGGACGCATGGTACTGCGAGGACGAGCTGCTCTACGGCGGGCCGGGAATCGGCTCCTCGCCGGACTTCCTGCGCGGCATTCAGCTCGGCGACAATCTGGACCATGTTCTAGCCGCGCTTCCCGCTGCCGATTGGACGCCGGAGCAGGAGCGGAAACAGTTCCTCTACGGCAGTTCCGGCGACGCGCTCTGCGCGTGGATCTGGTGGGATCATAACGGCTTTTATAAGATCGACATCGACTGCGGGGAGCTTTCCTGCATCATTCGCACCGGCACGGACGGCCTTGTCCGCAGCATCAGCGTCAGCGGCTGAAACGATTGCGCTTGCATTCCGCGCCGCCTGCGGTATAATAAAAGAAAAACCGCAGGAGGAACACCCCTATGATCGCTCTCGCTTGTGACCACGGCGCGCTTGATCTCAAGCACGCCATTATGAAGCATCTCGAACAGCGCGGCCTTGCCTATAAGGACTTCGGCTGCTACACGAAAGACAGCTGTGACTACCCCGACTTTGCGGGCCCGGCGGCGCAGGCCGTCGCCAGCGGCGAATGCGACCGCGGCATTGTCTGCTGCACGACCGGCATCGGCGTGTCCATCACGGCCAACAAGGTCAAGGGCATCCGCTGCGCGCTGCTCGACAACCCCATGTCCGCAAGGCTCACCCGCGAACACAACGACACGAACATGATGGCCCTCGGCGCAGCCGTGACGGGCGAAATGCTGGCCCTTGAGATCGTCGACGTGTGGCTGGACACGGCGTTCTCCGGCGTCGAACGTCACCAGCGGCGCATCGACAAGATGATGGCCTACGAGCATGACTGAGCTTACCTGCCTGCGCGCGCAGATCGAGGCATTTGCGCCTTATAACGAGCAGGAGGAGGCCGACCGGCGGCAGATGCTGGCCGACATGGACTGCTTCTCCGATCTCCTTACGCGCGAAAACGCTACGGCGCACTTTACCGCCTCCTGCTGGATCGTAAACCCGGACAGGACGAAGGTGCTTATGGCCTATCACAATCTCTATCAGTCCTGGGCCTGGCTCGGCGGACACGCCGACGGGGAAGCCGACCTTCTTTCCGTCGCGCTGCGCGAGGCAAATGAGGAATCCGGCGTGCTGGCCGCGCCCGTCTCTCCGGATATCTTCTCACTCGAAATCCTGCACGTCGCGCCGCACGTCAAGCGTGGAAAATTCGTCTGCGCCCACCTGCATCTGAACGCGACGTATCTGCTGGAGGCCGACGACAAATCCCCCATCCGCTGCAAGCCGGATGAAAACAGCGCCGTCCGCTGGCTTTCGGTGCAAGATGTTTTATCCTCCGTCTCCGAGCCTGCCATGCGCCCGGTCTATCAGAAGCTCATGGAAAAAGCCGCCCGGCAAACCTGAGCGGCAGGAATCTGCGAAACAGCCTCCCGTTGTCATGCCATGCATGAGAATGGGAGGCTGTATTTTGAAGGAAATGCCGGAGAGAATGCGCCTGCAAACATGAAAAACGCTCCTGCGGCAATCAAGACCGGGGTTCCCGCCGCGGCAGGATTACCGGGACCGCAGGAGCGCAAACACAGCCTTGGACGGTGGACATCCGGGCGAAACGCCCAAATCGGCCGGTGTCTCATCAGCTGTATTTATCACCAGTGTTTCCGACGATACCGATGTGCCCGCCCGAAGCGGATCAACAGGCCGAAGCCCCCCGGCAAACACGTCCCAGACGCCCCGTATAACACTGGCTGTGATCTCACTGTACCACAGTTTCCGGGCACTGTCAATCAAATCCAGAAAGAAACCAGCGCAGCAGCCCGTGCCGGGCCGCTGCGCTTATGCTTACAGACTTCCCGGATGGCGCGGGATGTACGTGCCGATGGGGCCGGTCTTCATTTCGCCGTGGTCGACGGCGAGCGTGCCGCGCAGATAGACCTGTGCGATGGAACCCCTGGTCTTGAAGCCCTCATAGGGCGTGTAGCCTGCGGCGGAAAGCTGCGTCTGCGCGGTGATGACCGTGTCAGCCTCAGGATCGTAGACGACGATATCCGCGTCGCTGCCGGGCGCGATCACGCCCTTGCGCGGATATGCGCCATAGAGCCGGGCGGGGTTTTCGGACAGCAGGGCGCACATCTGCTCCTTTGTGATGCGGCCTTCGGCCACGCCTGCGGTATAGAGCAGCTCGCCGCGCGTTTCCACGCCGGGAAGACCGCCGGGGATCTTCGTAAAGTCGCCGCGTCCGGCGTCCTTCTGTTTCAGCGTAAAGCTGCAATGGTCGGTCGAGACGGTCTGGATGCTGCCGTTGGCAAGGGCCTTCCACAGAACCGCCTGATCCTCCTTTTTGCGCATGGGCGGTGCGCAGATATAGCGGGCAGAGGCGGAATAGTCCTCCTGATCATAGACGCTGTCGTCCAGCAGCAGATAGTGCGGGCAGGTTTCGACATAGACCTTCTGTCCGCGCTCGCGCGCGTGCATGACCTCCAGCAGCGCCTCCTTCGTGCTCAGATGCACGATCACGATGGGAACGTCCGCGACCTCCGCAATGCGCAGCAGATGGGCCACGGCCTCCGCCTCAAGCGGATTCGGGCGGCACTCGGGATGGGACGACGGGGCCGTCTTCCCTTCCGCCTTGTGCTGCGCGATCAGCGCGTCGATCACGCCCGCGTTTTCGCAGTGAACGCCCGCGATGCCGCCGTATTTTTTCAGCTCCAGCAGCGCGGAAAACAGGTCCTGATCGCCGATCATCATGGCGGGATATGTCATGTACATCTTAAATGACGGGATACCAGCGGCAAACATGGCCGGAATTTCATTTTTGATGCCCTCGTTCCAGTCGTCAATGGTCATGTGGAAGCTGTAGTCGCAGCTGGACCGGCCGTCGGCCTTTTTGTGCCAGAGATCAAGCCCGTAGCCCAGCGTCTCGCCCTTATTCGGGCAGGCAAAGTCGATGACCATCGTCGTGCCGCCGTGGATGGCGCTGCGCGTGCCGGTGTCAAAGTTGTCGGCGGTCGTGGTGTTGCAGACGTCGAGGTCAAAATGCGTATGCGCGTCGATAAATCCGGGGAAGAGCAGCTTGCCGCGCACGTCGACGACCTTTGCGCCGTCCACTGCCAGTCCTTCGCCGACAGCAGCAATCTTCTCGCCGTCCACCAGCACATCCGCAACGCGGGAGCCTGCCGCAGAGACGACCTTGCCGCCCTTGAGCAACGTTTTCATAACCAAATCATCCTTTCTTGTATCGGAGTATATGTTTCAAAAATCAGCGCACGCCGGTCGAGCCGAAGCCCCCCCGGTCGGTGTCGGAAAGCGTGTCGCATTCTTCAAAGCTGATGGGCGGCTGCACCTCATAGATGCGGAACTGGCAGATGCGGTCGCCCTTTTCGAGCACGGTGTCGCGCGTGGCGTAGACCGGCAGCTTCCATTCATCGTTCGTGCCGCAGTAGCTGTTGTCGATCACGCCGACGGAGTTGGCCTGCAGAATGCCCCAGCGCTTGAACGTGGACGAGCGCGGGGCCGTGCGCGCCTCATACCCCTCCGGCAGCTGCATCGACACACCCAGCGGGACAAGCGCAAACTCCCCCGCGTGAAGCGTCATGGTCTGTGCGCAGTACAGGTCGATCCAGTCGCCCTTGGCCGTCTTTTGCAGCCGGGGCAGATCGTCGGAAAAATAGTGGATCTTGATCACAGGCATAGACTTCCTCCTACTGCCGCTCGTCCCAGAGGACGACGGCTCTGGTTTTCAGGCTTGCGGGCACGTCGATCAGCCGCTGATTGGACGAGCCGCGGAAGCGCAGGTTCAGATTTTTGAGACTTGCAACGAACGGCCCGTCAACCAGCACGTCGAGATAGGACAAAAGCTCCTGCGTGACCTCCCACGGGCCGAGCTTTTTTGCCAGAATGTCGCGGTCGAAGAGATAGCCCGTGAACGACCAGATGGATTTTTCGGGATAGGCCGCCCGGATCCTGCGAGAAAGCTCCAGCAGCCCCGGCTGGTTCTCCGGCTCAAACGGTTCGCCGCCGAGATACGTGATGCCCCGGATATAGCCGGGAGCCAGCAGGGCGAGAAGCTTGTCCATCACAGCCTCATCAAACGGCTCGCCGCAGGCAAAGTCCCACGTTTCGGGATTGAAGCAATCCTTGCAGTGGTGGCGGCAGCCGGAGACGAACAGACTGACCCGCACGCCGGGTCCGTTGGCAATATCGCAGTTTTTGATCGCCGCGTAGTTCATTGCAGCACCTGTCTCTTATACACATCTGACGCTGCCGACGATCGCATA